>Ga0209253_10001653_pt1 | contig 19614 bp, 22 predicted proteins | sample FrelakmetBRP12BR_FD_187145 | JGI IMG/M metagenome (GOLD analysis project Ga0209253, IMG submission 187145) | Freshwater lake sediment microbial communities from the University of Notre Dame, USA, for methane emissions studies - BRP12 BR (SPAdes)... | ecosystem: Environmental > Aquatic >... | reverse complement strand
CAAAAAAAGGGATGCCGCTGTGAAGAAAGCGTGCATCCCTTTTTAAATTCATGGAGGCGGCGAGCGGATTCGAACCGCTGAATAAAGGTTTTGCAGACCTCCGCCTTAGCCACTTGGCTACGCCGCCCAAATTAATTAACCGCTGAGAACACAAAGCGCGCAGAGAATATGTTTGCTGACGATCTCTGCCGCTTGCTGTGCCCGCTGTGGTTTTGATTATAAAAAAATGGAGCGGGAAACGGGATTTGAACCCGCGACACCAACCTTGGCAAGGTTGTACTCTACCACTGAGCTATTCCCGCTCTGATGTATTATACTTATATTACTGCACTTTTTTTGTCAATTGAAAAGTTGCCGCTTAAAACCGCAGAGCGCGCCCCTCGGCCATGAGCTCGGGGCCGAATGGCGGAGAACGCAGAGAAAATACTACAGGTTAGCAGCTTTTTAATCCCGGACTTACCCTCGGCCCCTTGAACCCTTCTTTCCTTACGCTATGCGAAAAAACACCTGCCTGAAGAATTTCCTGAAGTAATCAATGCCCGACCAGACGGTTATCACCAGAGCGACCCAGAGGAGCCCCATGCCCACCTGATGAAAATTAATGAGCAGGTACGGGGATTCAATAAACAGATGGTATTCGTAGTGCAGGAGGAGGCAGGTGACCGATACAATCTGAAATACGGTCTTGTATTTACCCAGCTTGCTTGCTGCTATCACCAGGCCTTCGGTGATGGCAACGACCCGCAATCCGGTCACCAGAATCTCCCTGCCGATAATCACCGCAACCATCCAGGAGGGGACCCGGCCAAGCGGGATGAGCATTATCAGCGCAACGGCAACCAGCAGCTTGTCTGCCAGCGGGTCAAGAAATTTCCCCAGAGATGTCTCAAGATTCCAGCGCCGTGCTATATAGCCGTCAAGAAAATCGGTGAGCGATGCCAGAGCAAACAGCACTGAGGCGAGCAGGCTGAAAACTTTGGTGGGAAAATAGTAGAACAGGATAAAAAACAGGGGGGTCACCACGATGCGAAACAGCGTGAGCAGGTTGGGAATGGTGAACACACGGCTGCGGTTCTGTTCGGCAGTAATTTTCTGTGCTGCTGCATTCATGGTGTATTGTTTTGTTCTATGCGCGGAAACAGCGCTGGTATTTTCCGGATTCTGGTCCCGGCTGTTACGGTCATCCACTGGCCGGCAGAGGAAAGCTTCTGCTCTTCGAGGCGTCCTTCGCCTCCGATGGCTTCCCACATGCTTTCACTTGATGCGGGCATGAACGGCCACAGCAGTACCGACACCAGCCTGAGCGCCTCAAGCAGGCAGCGCATGACGGTTGCCAGCCGCTCTTTTTTTGCAGCATCCTTTGCCAGCACCCAGGGGGCGGTAGCATCGATATATTTATTGAGTAAAGAGATAAGCTCCCAGATTGCGGTAAGGGCGCGGTTAAACGCAAGCTGGTTCATGTATTCAGCAACTGCCTTGAGTACGGCAGCCTGTTTGTCTTTGATCTCTTCGTCGCTCGCTTCCAGGCTGCCGCCCTGCGGCACGTCGCCGTTAAAATATTTATGCACCATGGCAATAACCCTGCTGAAGAGGTTGCCCAGGTCATTTGCCAGGTCACTGTTGATCCTGCCGACGATTGCCTGCCGGGAAAAATCAGCATCAAGGCCGAAGGGCACTTCCCGCATGAGAAAGTAGCGCAGCTGGTCAACGCCGTACTCGTCAGCCAGTGCGCAGGGATCAATGGCGTTGCCCAGAGACTTTGACATCTTTTTACCCTCAATGGTCCAGAAGCCGTGGGCAAAAACCTGCTTTGGCAGGGGCAGCTCTGCTGCCATGAGCATGGCGGGCCAGTACACGCCATGAAACCTGACAATGTCCTTGCCCACGATGTGCACTTGAGCAGGCCAGAACGCCTGAAAGCTTTCGCCGCCGCCGCAGTAGTCAAGAGCGGAAATGTAATTGAGCAGCGCGTCAAACCAGACGTAGATGACGTGCTTCGGGTTTCCCGGAACCGGTATGCCCCAGGAAAAACTGGTGCGGCTGATGCTCAAATCCCGCAGTCCTTCCCTGACAAAACTCACGATCTCATTATACCGCGATTCGGGCTGGACAAATCCCGGATTTTCTTCGAGATACCTCAAAAGCTGCTGCTGGTATTTTGACATCCGGAAAAAGTAGCTCTCCTCGCGCAGCTTTTCCACGGGCCTGCGGCAGTCCTGGTTCGGACATTTGCCGTCAACGAGCTGGGTATCAGTCCAGAAGCTTTCACAGGGCACGCAGTACCAGTCCTCGTATTCGCCCCGGTAGATGTCCCCCTTTTCAACAAGCGTGCGGAAGAACTTCTGCACTGCCTCCTGGTGGCGGGCCTCCGAGGTGCGAATAAAATCGGTGTTGCTGATGTTGAGCCGTACCCAGAGGTTTTTAAAGCGCTGCATGACGCGGTCTGCAAGCTGCAGCGGCTCCTCTCCTGCCTCCCGGGCCGCCTTCTCCACCTTGATGCCGTGCTCGTCAGTGCCGGTGAGGAAAAATATCCGGTAGCCGGACAACCGCTGGTAGCGGGCCAGTACATCCGCGGCAACAGTGGTATAGGCATGGCCGATATGCGGCACATCATTGACGTAATAAATCGGCGTTGTTACATAAAAAGTCTTTTCCATTGTCGCCTTCACTTGGATGGCTGGGCAGGGGCAAGCATTTCGGGTTTGAATTCATCTGCATTCATCTCGATAATGTGGCCATCTTCCATTTCTATCAGAATTTTCTGGGTGATGACATTGACCTGCCTGATTTTCCCGGTTCCCTGGGAGGTGGTGATCCTTTTTCCGATTTTGGGCAGGTTCTTTTTCAGCTCTGCATAGGTTTCATATTCGTATGACAGGCAGCACATGAGCCGGCCGCAGACGCCGGATATTTTTGCCGGGTCCAGAGCCAGACCCTGCTCCTTGGTCATTTTAATGGTAACCGGGCAGAACTGATGCAGAAATGACGTGCAGCACAGCTCGCGGCCGCAGCAGCCGATCCCTCCCAGTATCTGCGCCTCATTGCGCGCGCCGATCTGGCGCATCTCGATGCGCGTGCGCAGATCAGCTGCCAGCTCTTTGACCAGCGAGCGGAAATCAACCCGGTTTTCCGCGGTAAAGAAAAAGATGATTTTGCTCCCGTCAGGCACAATCTCCACATTGATCAGCTTCATGGGCAGGTTATACTCGGCAATCTTTTTCCGGCAGACCTGGGCATATTCACGCTCTTTCAGAATATTCAGCTCCTCCTGCCGGATATCGATCTGCTCGGCCTTCCTCAACACCTTGTTGGCAGCAGGGGACGATGATGCAGCGCAGCAGCGGTGCGCCGGCCGGGCCACCACGACTCCCAGCTGCTGGCCTGATTCTGTTTCCACGATAATTTTGTCACCGATATTCAGGCGCAGCTCGCCGGCGTCGCAGTCAAAAACTCTTCTCTGTTTTCTCAGTTTTATACTTCTCATTGTGTCCATGATTGGTTCCGTATGCTCATTCATAGGGTTATGCGGTCTGCATGAACATGCTTTCAAGCGCCAAGGTGTAGTTAATATTGAAGGCGCCGTGGGCATACATCCACTGCAGCTTTTTCTGTTTTTGCACGATGCTCTGTCTGGTTTCAGACTTCAGCGCCTCATGCAGTTTATCCAGCACATCCTGGTTGTAAAGTTTTTTTTCCGGGAATCCCTCCAGCAGCAGCACCAGGTCACGGTACCAGGTCTGCAGGAATTCCAGCACCCGGGGAATCTCCTGCGGGTCCTCGGCAGCAATCTTCGCCAGATGAAACAGGGATTCACTGGTGCCGGATGCGTGACCGGCAACATGCTGCACCAGTTTGTTGCGCTTTGCCAGAAAGTCTGTCTCGTTCAGGAGCAGCGCCCGCTGCAGGCTTCCCTGGGCAAGGGCCGCAGCGAGCCGGGCTTCTTCCGGCTCTGCCCCCCGTGCCAGAAGAAAATCAATAATAGCCGCATCAGGCAGCGGCGCGAAACGAATTCGCTGGCAGCGCGACACGATGGTGGGCAAAAGAGTCATGGCAGCATGCGCCACGAGGATAATGACCGTGTCATCGGGTGGCTCTTCCAGGGTTTTGAGCAGGCAGTTTGCTGCATGCAGGTTCAGCTTTTCTGCCTGATCGATAATGATCACCTTCCAACGGCCCTCCATGGGCTTGTAAATAATCTTTTTTTGCAGATCCCGCACCTGTTCAATCCGGATGACCTTGTTGTCCGGTTCTATATAAAAAAAGTCAGGATGCACGCGCTTTTCAATTTTATGACAAGAGAGGCAGTCGTCACAGAAATCTGCTTCCCGCATCCCGCAGTTCAGGGCTTTGGCAAGAGAGATGGCAGTGCTGCATTTGCCGATCCCCTCAATACCTGAAAAAAGATAGGCATGCGGGATATGGCCGCTTGCGAGGGCGGTTTGCAACTGCCGTACGGGCAGCTGCTGTCCGGAAATAGCATCAAACGGCATAGCCTTTTTCCCTTAGTTTTTCAGTGATATTGGAGCAGATCTTTTCGTGTACTGCATCAACGGAAAGCCCGGCGTCAACGATGCGAAAGCGTTCCGGCTCACGGCGGGCAAGCTGCAGATAGCCTTCCCGGACCCGCTCATGAAACGTTAGCTCCTTGTCTTCAAACCGGCCTTCAGCCTGCTCTTTGCCTTCAAGCCTGATCCGTCGGCGTGACCGGTTCAGTCCGAGCTCAGCAGAGCAGTCGAGCAGTATGGTCAGATCCGGGGCCAGGCCCGGTAAAAACATGCTGTGCACTTTTTCTATCAGCGGCAGGAGAATGCCTTCGCCGTAGCCCTGATAGGCTACGGTTGCATCAAAAAAGCGGTCACAGAGCACCATGGTGCCGCTGCTCAGGGCCGGGTTTATAATCTGCTGCAGATGCTGGACCTTGGAAGCGGTGTAGAGAAGAAGCTCAGTCAGGGGGATAATATCCGTGTTTTTTGAACTGAGCAGTATCTTTCTGATCTCGTCTCCAATTGGGGTGCCGCCGGGTTCCCTGGTGATGATGTAGGGAAGCTTCTGCTGTTTTAAAAAATCTCCCGCACGCGATATCTGGGTCGTTTTGCCGCACCCTTCGATTCCCTCAAATACTATAAAAAGTCCCATAACTAAAATCCTGCCGGAGCCTGACCGCTATGCGCGCCGGCCGCCATACTGATCATAGAACACGAATTCTTCAACAGCCCTGCGCTTTGTCAATCGTCCCTCTTCATCAGGAATCCCCAGCGGCAACAGTTCCACAACCTCAACCGCGGGAGGAACATTTAAAATCTCTTTTACCTTCCGGGTGTCAAAAAAGCCCACATGGACTGTCCCCAGCCCCCGGGAATAAGCGGCAAGCGTCAGGTTCTGCAGAGCAAGTGCTGTGTCAAACATCAGCCAGTCGCCCTTGTCAGTAGCAGGCGCTGCCTTAAAATAGCCGGCCTTTTCCTTGAGCGCGCAGGCGACAATGACAACCGGGACCTGGGCAAAAGCTGGTCGCGCGGGATTTGCTTCAGGAAGAGTCTCGGCAAGGCGCTTGCGCAGTTCAAAATCCCGCACCATAATAAATTCAAAGCACTGGGTGTTTGCCCAGGACGGCGCCCACCGTGCTGCCTCAAGGATGAACTGCAGGTCTTCATCAGAGACCGCTGTTGGTTTGTATTTGCGAATACTGCGTCTGCCCTTGATCGCCTCCATCACTTCCATGGCTTTTCTCCCCGGCAATAAAAACCGCAAAGGCACAAAGTGCGCGCGGTGAGCCTGGCGGTTATCTTAAAAAAATCATTTAAAAACGGATAATTATCTTTTGCCTGCCTACAGTAGTAACAAAAATGGTTTATTGTGTCAAGGCACAGTTCTCCCTCAAGGGGATCGGATTAAAAAACCTTGACACTGGAAAAGGCCGTGTGTTACTTTTTGCAAACTTTGTTTTTTATATGTCCTATAGAAATGTTGAGAACAGATCTTTTAAGTTGTTCAGAATTTAGATAGAAGCATCGAGATTTATTAAGTCCGTATAGTTGGTCTCATTATACAAGCGGGAGGTAGCATGGGAAAAGACACTATAGTACGAGTAATGGTTGCAAAACCCGGTCTTGATGGCCATGACCGGGGGGCAAAGGTTATAGCTCGGGCGCTCAGGGATGCGGGCATGGAGGTTATTTACACCGGACTGCGCCAGACCCCGGAGCAGATTGTAACCGCTGCCCTTCAGGAAGACGTGGATGCGCTTCTTCTGAGCATACTGTCCGGAGCCCACAATCACCTGTTCCCCCGTATCACCCAGCTGCTCCGGGAAAAAGGAGCAGAGAATATCCTGGTGATTGGCGGCGGTGTTATTCCTCAGGATGATATCCCGGGCTTACAGCAGGCCGGGATCAGGGAGGTCTTCGGCCCGGGAACATCTACGGAGTTCATTGTCAACTACGTCAGGGAGAACGTTACCTAACAACTGTTTTCCGCCCATCACTCCTGCATGACTATCATCGAAGACGTATTAAAAGGCAACATCCGGGACATTGCCCGGCTCATCACGATTGTGGAAAATGAACTGCCGGAGGCAACCGCGGCCATGCAGGCCATTTTTCCCCATACCGGCACCGCTTACACAATCGGCTTCACCGGCCCTCCTGGAGCAGGCAAAAGCACGCTGGTTGATAAGATTACCCTGCAGCTCTGCCGGCAGGAGAAAAAAGTCGGGATTATTGCCATTGACCCGTCGAGCCCGTTTTCCGGCGGCGCGCTGCTTGGCGACCGCATACGGATGCGCGACATTATCACCGAGAAGGATGTATTCATCCGCAGCGTCAGCACCCGGGGCAGCATGGGTGGGCTTTCGCGCGCAGCAGGAGATATTGCTAAAATCCTTGATGCCGCGGGGAAGGACGTTGTGATCATCGAGACGGTAGGCGTTGGGCAGGACGAGGTTGATATATTTAAAACAGCAGACACCTCGGTGCTGGTCCTGATGCCCGGAGCAGGCGATGACATCCAGTCAATAAAGGCCGGCATCATGGAGATTGCCGATATTTTCGTGGTCAACAAGGCTGACCGGGAAGGAGCTGACGGACTGATTACTTCCATCAGGCAGATGCTTGACTTAAATACTGCACCCGGCCCCTGGCGGCCGCCGATTATAAAGACATCTGCCACTCAGAATGAAGGAATAGAGGACCTGCTTAGGGCGGTGCAGGAGCACCGGGAGTTTCTCACCATTTCCGGCTCTCTTGCCGCCAGAAGAAAAGAGCGGCTCCGCACCGAAATCATCAGGCTTGTGGAGCGCAGGGTTTCACGCCTTGTCCAGTCACAGATTAAACAGAACGGCCGCTTTGAAAAGCTGGTGGAAAAAGTAGCGGCCCGCGAAGAAGACCCGTACAGCTGCGTGGAGCGGATAGTGGCACCGCTTGAGGAAGAATAAATGACAAATGTCAAAGCTCAAATGACAAATGCAAGATGTCTGTTTTGGTATTTGGATTTCATTTGGCATTTGGATTTTGAACTTCGAGCTTTTTAATTCAGGATTTCGAAATTAAAATTTAGGATTTATTTCATGAAGAGGAGAAGACTATGAAGGTACTGAAAATTGATCACATTGGTATTGCGGTAAAGAATATGGACGAGGCGCTCAAGCTCTACCAGGATATCCTAGGGCTGAAGTTGGTTACCACGGAAGTGGTGGAAGAGCAGAAGGTGAAGGTCGGGTTTATACCGGTTGGTGACAGCGAAATCGAACTGCTGGAATCAACATCCCCTGACGGGCCGGTGGCAAAGTTCATCGAAAGCCGCGGGGAGGGGGTCCAGCATATAGCGCTGCGCGTTGATAATATTGAGCAGGCACTTGAAGAGCTGAAAGCAAAAGGTTTCCGGCTCATCGATGAGAAGCCGCGCTACGGAGCGGGCAAGGCGCGCATAGCCTTCCTCCACCCCAAAGGCACCGGCGGAATATTGCTGGAGATTTCAGAACGATAACAAGCTGAACAGCTTCCGGAATATACGAGCAGCTCCTTATGAGCTGCTCTTTCCTCCCACCTCAGCAATCAGTATCCGGCGCACGGGAGACTGCTTTGGATTGGCCGCGTATTTCTCTGCCATCTTATCGTATAAATTCTTATCATAACCCAGTTTCAGGGCCAGTTCCCTGAAAGCCCGCCTGATGTCTGCCGGGACCATGACCCGCTCCATGGTTCCTTCCACGATGACCGCTTCCCAGTTTGCGAGCTCATTATCAGCGGTGCATAGTTTGAATGCAGCCTTTTTATTGTTTTTAAAGCAGCGCGCCATCCTGCCGGCAGGGTTGAAAATGACATACAGGTACTTCCCGAGAACTGTGTACGCCACCTCGACACCGTAAGGCTTTTTGCCATCAACCCCCATCAGGGTGCCCCATTTTCTCTCTTTAAGAATCTTTGCGATCTCTTTTTTCGGCAATACCTTCATTATGCAGCCTCCCGATCATAGTAACAGGCTGTTGAAAAACGCCCATCTGCTGCGTTGCGCTCATCCTTCGTCATTGCGACGTACGATAATGTACGACTCATTCCTCAGGATTTCGCGCGCCTTGCATCTGGATGTTTTTGACCAGCCTGGGAATAATTACTTTTTTAACAACCTGCAAATAGAACATTATCCCCTGCGCTGCCAGGTGACTTTGAAGACCCCGTCGCGCACCGCACTGTAGGTCATCCTGTCCGGGGCAATTTCAATGACCCGGTAATTGAATTGCGGGGGAAGCTCTGTCACCCCCATCAACTTGAGGGCGTCGAACACCCTCATGCGCTGCAGGGCGCGCTCAAACCGGCGCGGGTCAGTTTGCTTGCTGTACACCCTGGCCTTGCCCCACGCCTGCAGCCCCCGTGCGCCCCAGAAATCCTCTTCCGGCCGGTACGGCGCGGCAATGGAAAAGGAAACGTTTTTATTATCCTTCAGGTTGTTAAACTTACCGCCCCCCTCGGATAGAATATAAAAGGTGAACCCGTCGTACAGGCGGTATTCAAGGGGCGTGGTGCGCGGGATATCGTTTTTCGTGGTGCTCAGGTGCAGCACATTATTGCCCGCGAGAAATTTTTTCATCTCGCGCTCAAACGCAGCCGCGGTTTTAAAGGTCTTAATGGTAATGCCTGACTGTTTAAAAACCGGGATGATTGAAGACGGTACTTTCTGATGTTTTATGACTGCCATAGTCCCTCCTGAAAGCATTGCTGTTGATGTTGCTGCCATATAAAACATAGTATATGGCGTGAGGCTTTGCAAGCACTATCAGGCTGTTGAAAAACACCCGTCTGCTTCGTTGCGCTCATCCTTCGTCATTGCGACGTACGGTACAGTACGCCTCATTCCTCACGATTTCGTGCGCCTTGCATCCATATGTTTTTGACCAGCCTGGGGAAAACTGCTTTTTCAACAACCTGCTATCAGGGCTGCTGCTGTGCGGTCCGGGGAACTATTAATAATTTCAATACTGCATGGCTGTCATATAGAAATTACCTATTTGAAATTATGCACTAAATAGCTCACATTGAAAAAATCTGGAACTCATGAAATCAGGAAAATTACCCGCTTTTCTCATCGTGAGTTCCTGAGTTCCAGATTTGCTTGAGCTTTCGTTGTGGTTATTTATAAAGAGGTATTCGCATGAAAAATATTTTTGCTTCCCGGGGCGCAATAGCTGTTGCCGGGCTCATTATCGGAAGCGGTGCGGCGCTGATGCAGAAGCTCGGCAATCCGCCCAATATGGGCATCTGTGTTGCCTGCTTTGAGCGGGATATTAGCGGCGCGATCGGATTGCACCGGGCCGCCGTTGTGCAGTATATCCGGCCTGAAATTATCGGGCTGGTGCTGGGCGCGCTGCTTGCCGCCCTTGTCTTCAGGGAGTTCAAGCCGCGCGCAGGTTCAGCGCCGCTGGTGCGTTTTGTCCTTGGCTTTTTTGCCATGGTGGGGGCCCTGGTATTTCTCGGTTGCCCGTGGCGGGCAATGCTGCGGCTGGCCGGAGGAGATGGAAATGCCATCGTCGGGATAGCCGGCCTTGCTGCCGGTATCTGGACCGGCATTCTGTTTATCAAGTCGGGCTACAATCTGGGCAGAAACCAGAAGACCTATGCATCAGCGGGCTTAATCCTGCCGGTCATTATGGTCGGGTTATTGATTCTGCTTATTCTGCAGCCCAAGTTTGAATCAGGCGCACTGTTCTTCAGCGAAAAGGGGCCCGGCTCAATGCACGCTCCGATTGTAATAAGCCTGTTCTTCGGCCTCATGGTCGGCATAATTGCCCAGCGCACACGGTTCTGCACCATGGGCGCGATTCGCGATATGATACTGGTGCGCGACTATTACCTGGCAGCCGGCGTTGCAGGCCTTCTGCTCGGTGCATGCATAACCAATATCCTGCTGGGGCAGTTCAATCCCGGGTTTATTGGTCAGCCCATTGCCCAGACCAACCAGCCGTGGAACTTTTTGGGCATGGCCCTGGCCGGACTTGCCTACGCGCTTGCCGGCGGCTGTCCCGGCAGGCAGCTGTTCCTCTCCGGTGAGGGAGACGGCGATGCAGCGGTGTTTGTCCTGGGGATGATCGTCAGCGCCGGGTTTGCCCATAATTTCGGGGTTGCCAGCAGCCCGCAGGGCGTGGGCCCGTGGGGGCCGCTGTTTGTGGTTATCGGGCTTGCAGCGTGCCTGATGATAGGGTTCACCATGCGGCAAAAGATTTGAGTATTTACCAGCGCGCAGTAAAAATTGAGAGTCTTGGTATTTAATATAAGGCTACCATATCAGACCTCCTGTGCGCCATACGTTTTTTAAAACGACGCGCCGTTTTTTGTCCGCAAACCCCGTTCCCACATCTTGCGACGGCTTTATTATTGACACGCAACCGCCCCCAGCCTATACTTAACCCATCTAAAAGTGAGTTCCTGTCAATTTAAACCAGCCTTCAGTTTACTGTTAGCTGAGGCTTTCCCCTGGGAGGCAAGATGAAAAATAAAAAGGCAGTGTTATGTGCACTGGTGTTTTTTTTTATTGCTATCGCTTCCTGCTCAGCACTATTTTTTAAGAGTTCCGGATGTGGAGACGGCAGTACGTTTACTACCGGTGAGCATAAAATCATATCAAACGGAATTGAAAGAATATTCTATGTAAAGCTCCCGGAAAATTATAATCCCAACACTTCTTACCCGCTCATTTTCGGCTTTCACGGATTTACCAGTGACTATACGGTTTTCACTGAAGGAGACATTGACCTGCAGGAGGTTGTGGGCGATGAAGCCATTTTAGTATATCCCAATGCGCTTGGCAAAAATGGTGAGCCGCAATGGGATTATGAGAGCGACCTGATCTTTTTTGATGACCTTTACGCTGAGCTTGAAGCAAACCTTTGTTTTGATAGAAGCAAAGTATTTGCTGTCGGTCACAGCAACGGTGCCGGTTTTACCCATACGCTTGGCTGTAAAAGGGGAAATGTACTCAGAGCTATTGGTCCGGTGTCCGGCTTCTTTTCAGACTATGATGCGTGCACCGGTCAGGTAGCCGTGATTATGATACATGGAAACAGCGATACTACTATACCTCTAACAGGAATTAAGCCCACGCGTGACTACTGGATAGCAATAAACAGCTGCAAAAAAGGGGGAACACCTGGTGGCGTTGATCCTGCTTGTGTGGCATATGCTGATTGTGACCCTCAATTCCCCGTTACATTTTGCGAGCATACCGGAGGACATGCATGGCCCGATTTTGCAAGTACTGCTATTTGGGGGTTCTTTAAAAGCCTTTTGCCAGCGGCCCCTTCAGATAAAACCGGTCATGGAGATGTCGGGAATCTGGGTAAAGGTTCCGTCAGTTTCAAAATATACTATCCCTCTGATTTTGTGGGGACGCCTGAAAAGCTTGCGGTTTCTCTGTATCCGCCTGGTTCGACGCTGCCGCTGTCTGGATCTCCTAACTATATATTAAATATGGACGTCCCTCTGGGTGATTACCAGTTTGGTGAAGTTACAGAATACAATAATGCAGAGATTAACCTGTTGGGTGTGGACTATGGTGACTATGCGATGGCAGTAAACATTTATGTTGCAGGAGGCAACTATCCCATACCAACCAGTGGAAAAGATTATATGGGGCTGCAAAACATTACTATAAACAGCAACACAATCGCAGTAGAGACACCTTTTGCATTAGAAGTTTTGGTATATTAATAAAACGCAGATTCCCGTATGCGCCTGTACGTGAACGGCTGATGCGATCATGCTATTTCTGTTGATACACATCTTCATAATATAAAGTCTATTACTGGGATTGTGACCTCCAATATTTTTTTGGGTTGCATTGTTGGCTATGTATAAATCATAAAAATTCATGCTTTCTATGATTTTTTTGACTGCCAGTCACGCTTTGCAGATGAAGTGTGCAATGAATTTAAGCTGCCAAACTTCTATCGCTGCTGATACATAGTCTGCAGCTTTCTTTCTGTAATACCCACCACAACGTCTGGCACGAAATCTACACTTTTAAATCCCCATCTTTCGTAACCCCTTTGATGTACTTGCTAAAATAAATCGAGCCTACCAAAAAAAGGCCGCTTCTGCTAAAAAAAGCGACCTTTTTGATATTTGGCTCCCTTCTTCTTCCTTAAAACGGGCTCGCAAAATCCCGGAACAGCGGCGCCCGGCGGTCCCGTTCGGAGATGATCGGGCTGCTGATGCCCCAGTCAATATTAATATCCGGGTCATTCCACCGGAAGCCCATTTCAGCCTCCTGGTTATACACGTTGGTACATTTATAAAAAAAGATGGTCTCATCTTCAAGGGTCCTGAAACCGTGAGCAAATCCGGCAGGGATCCAGTACATCAGCTTATTCCTGGCGGAGAGTTCAATGGCGGCCCATTTTCCAAACGTCGGGGAACTCTTCCGGATATCAACCGCAACATCCAGTACTGCGCCGCGTATCACGCGCACCAGTTTCCCCTGTTCAAAAGGAGGAGCCTGCAGATGCATGCCGCGGATCACATCCTTGGTGGATTTCGATTCATTATCCTGGACGAACGCAGCATCAATCCCGGCCTGCAGGAATTTTTCCCGGTTAAATGATTCAAAAAAATATCCCCGGTCATCTTCAAACACCTGCGGTTTAATGATGAGCAGGCCTTCAATCTCTGTTGTTATAATTTCCATGGATATCTACGGATGCTGTTGTTTCCTGAAAGTGTTTCTTGACCCTGACCTGGACAAGCCGGAACCAAAATTAACGGCAAAGACTAAAAAAGAAAGATTTTATTTGGAACTCAGGAACTCACAAAAGTAAAAACAAAAATTTCCTGATTTCTTGAGTTCCAGATTTTAATTTTTCTTGCCAAAAAAAACACGAAAATAACAACCAGGGGCCTAACCGGTGCCTCCCCAGCTTTTTTACACTCTTTAGCACAAAAAAACAAGTGCCTGCTGCGCTATATCCGCAGCAGGCACTTGGTAAAAAATCATGTGTTGTGTAGTCTGTCAATGGGTCAGGCCGCCCAAGGCAATTTTCAGCCGGCACTCAGCCCGGACCAGGGCATCCCGTGCTCTCTGAACGTCGGTAGTCTGATCCCGGTGCGCAAGCCGCTGCTCGGCACGCTCTTTTGCAGCAGTTGCCCGCCGCACATCTATCTTCTCCCCGGCTTCGGCACTCCGGACAAGAATGGTAACTCCCTCAAGGGACACCATGATAAAGCCGTCATTTACAAAAACAAGTTTTTCTTTTTTACCGGTATCGCGCACCTTAAGGATGCCGATGCCGACCTTTGATATCAGCGGGGCATGCCCGGGCAGTATGCCCAGGCTGCCGTTACCGGCAGGAAGCACGATGGACGCGGCGTCCTGTCTTATGAGGACCTTCTCCGGGGTAATGACCTCAAGGCTGAAACTATCTTTTTTCATCACTCACTCTTGGACTGAAGTTTCTTCGCCTTCTCGATTACCTCGTCAATGGGGCCGACCATGTAAAAAGCCTGCTCGGGAATATCATCATGTTTTCCGTCGATGATTTCCTTAAAGCCGCGCACCGTCTCATGCAGAGGCACATATTTGCCCGGCGTGCCGGTAAACGCCTCGGCAACAAAGAACGGCTGTGAAAGAAAGCGCTGGATCTTGCGCGCCCGGGACACCACCAGCTTGTCTTCTTCTGACAGCTCTTCCATTCCGAGAATTGCAATAATGTCCTGCAGCTCTTTATATTTCTGCAGTATCAACTGGACGTTCCGGGCTACTTCATAGTGCTCCTCGCCGACGATGAGCGGCGTTAGAATACGCGAGGTTGAATCCAGCGGATCCACCGCCGGATAAATACCAAGCTCTGCCAGGGAGCGCGACAGAACCGTGGTCGCATCAAGATGAGAAAATGTGGTTGCCGGAGCAGGGTCAGTGAGGTCGTCTGCCGGAACATAGATTGCCTGAATCGAGGTGATCGAACCCTTGGTAGTAGAGGTGATCCGTTCCTGCAGTTCACCCATTTCATTGGCCAGCGTCGGCTGATAGCCAACGGCAGAGGGCATGCGGCCAAGCAGAGCTGACACTTCAGCGCCGGCCTGGGTAAAACGGAAAATATTATCAATGAACAGCAGCACGTCCATGCCCCGCTCATCCCTGAAATACTCTGCCGCTGCCAGAGCTGAAAGTCCCACGCGCAGACGGGCTCCCGGCGGCTCGTTCATCTGGCCGAAGATCATGGCCGTTTTGTTGATAACCCCTGATTCTTTCATTTCCAGCCACAGGTCATTTCCTTCGCGGGTTCTTTCTCCCACGCCGGCAAAAACCGATATGCCGCCGTGCTCAGTGGCGATGCTGCGGATCAGCTCCATGATAAGAACGGTCTTGCCCACGCCGGCGCCGCCGAACAGGCCGACTTTTCCTCCCTTGGCATAGGGCGCCAGTAAATCTACAACCTTGAGGCCGGTTTCAAAAACTTCATTTGCTGTCTTCTGCTCTTCAAGGGTTGGCGGCGGCCGGTGAATGGAGTAGCGCTTATCAAATTTAACGTCTCCCAGTTCATCAATGGCCTCACCCAGCAGATTAAAGACCCGACCGAGAGTCCCCTCGCCGACCGGCATGGAGATGGGCCCGCCGGTGTCTTCTGCATCCATTCCCCTGACCAGACCATCAGTAGCTGACATGGCAATGGTGCGCACGATATTGTCCCCGAGATGCTGCGCTACTTCAAGCGTAAGCTTTATTCCATTTGCCGGATCATTAATCTTTATGGCATTATAGATTGCGGGGAGCTCTTCATTAGAGAAGCGAATGTCCACGACGGGACCAATAACCTGTACAATTCTTCCGATATTCAAGGGGGTACCTCCATGAAAAAATGTCGAGTGAGGATTTTGGGATGTGGAATACCGTATATAGAATACCGCATTCCGCACTCTGGATTCCGCATTTATCCTTTAAGGGCCTCAACTCCTCCGATAATATCTATCAATTCTCTGGTGATGTTTGCCTGACGGGCTTTATTAAATCTCAGCGTAAGATCTTTAATAAGATCTGCAGAGTTATCGGTGGCATTTTGCATGGCAACCATGCGCGCGGCCTGCTCGCTGGTCCCTGATTCAATAAGGCAATGGCGAAGCTGCATCTCAATGTACTGCGGTACGAGGGAAAGCGCGATGTCAGCGAAGCTCGGCTCCATAATAAAATCGATTTCGCCCTTGATGAGATGCTCCTGCTCCTCTTTGCTGAGGGGCTCCAGGGGAAGCAGCTTGGTCAGCGTCGGCACATGCCGAAGCACATTAAGAAACCGGGTATAATAGATATGCACTTCATCGATTTTCTGGGTATTAAAGCTGTCGGTAACAAAAGAATTGACCACGCGCAGTTCTCGGGCCAGGGCTTCGCCCCAGGGAACCGGGAGGAACCGTTCAACCGCATATCCCCGGTGGGTCAGTGCGTCATAGCCTTTTTTGCCCACGGCGATAATGGTAATCTGTTTCCCCTTGTTCTGTTCCAGATAGCCGATAACCGCATTTATTATGTTAAGGTTAAATGTTCCGCACAGCCCCCGGTCCGAAGTGATTACCAGGAGCAGCACCCGGTTTCCCTCGGCGGGATTGAACACGGGATGATCCACCGCATAGGCGGAGGAGCGGAACGCGCGCATCAGGGTCTCCTGGCGCTGCACATACGGCCGGGAATTTTCCGCCAGCGACCTGATCCGGGCAAGCTTTACCGCTGCTACCATCTGCATCGCCCGGGTAATCTGCTGGGTGGATTTAATTCCGCGTATCCGTCGGAGTATTTCTCGGGGGGATAGGGCCATGGTGTTTGTTTACTATTTAAAATCCTGTTTGTATTCAGCCACTGCCTTCTTCAGCCCCTCGGTAACTTCACTGGTCAGCTCCTTGGTCGCTCTCAGTTTCTCGCATACCTGGGGATACTTCTCACCGATAAATTTAAGAAAACCCCGTTCAAAGTCCTTGACGCGGGGCACCGGCACCTCATCAATGAACCCCTGCCCGGCTACATAAAGGATGACTACCTGCTGGTCTGTCGGGTACGGTTGGTACTGGGGCTGCTTCAGGATTTCTATCAGCCGCTCTCCGCGGTTTAACTGGGCCTGCGTTGACTTGTCCAGCTCAGAGCCGAATTTGGTAAAAGCGGCAAGCTCGCGATACTGCGCGAGATCCAGGCGCAGCGAACCAGCCACTTTTTTCATAGCCTTGTTCTGGGCATTGCCGCCCACGCGGGACACCGAAAGCCCTGCGTTCACTGCAGGCCGGATGCCGGCATAAAACAGGTCGCTCTCGAGATATATCTGCCCGTCGGTAATGGAGATAACATTGGTGGGGATGTAGGCTGAAAAATCGCCGGCCTGGGTTTCAACAATCGGCAGCGCGGTTAAGGAGCCGGCACCGAGTGGATTACTCAATTTTGCGGCCCGTTCCAGAAGTCGCGAATGCAGGTTGAAAATATCGCCGGGGAATGCTTCCCGTCCAGGCGGGCGCCGGAGAAGCAGCGATACCTGCCGGTAGGCAACCGCATGTTTCCACAGGTCATCATATATGACCAGGGCATGCCGTTTGGTATCCCGGAATTCCTCTCCCATGGCGCACCCGGCAAAGGGAGCAATATATTGCATCGGAGCGGGATCGCTGGCCGTCGCGGCAACGATCGTCGTGTACTCCATGGCGCCGTATTTCTGCAGCGTTTCCATCACGCTCAAGACGGTTGACTGCTTTTGGCCAATTGCTACATAGATACAGTAAACAGGATTGCCTGCTTCATATTCCGCCTTCTGGTTGATGATGGTATCAATGCAGATAGCTGTTTTACCGGTCTGGCGGTCGCCGATGATGAGCTCGCGCTGGCCGCGACCGATGGGAATCATGGAATCAATGGCCTTGATGCCCGTCTGCAGCGGCTCTTTAACCGGCTGCCGCTGGACGACATTGGGGGAACCTCCTTCAATAGGCCGCTTTTTTTCCGCCAGTATCGGTCCCTTGCCGTCGATGGGCTCTCCCAGAGCATTCACCACCCGGCCGAGCAGAGCGTCTCCGACCGGTACTGAAATAACCTGGCCGGTGCACTTGACCGTCATCCCCTCTTTTATTTCACTGGCATCGCCCAGCAGGATGGCGCCAACCGTGTCCTCTTCCAGATTGAGCGCAATCCCGTAGACGCCGTGAGGAAATTCCAGCAGTTCGGACGCCTTGCATTTATCCAGTCCGTAAATACGGGCAACGCAGTCTCCCACCTGGAGAACCGTGCCCACACTTTCCATCTTCAGCTCTTCTTTATAATCCTCAATTTCCTTCTGGATTATAGAAGTTATTTCTTCTGCCCTCAGTTCCAAGGCTATCAACTCCTTTTTATTTATAATAATTTAATTGCAATCAACTTACATTAAGTTCCAGGATGTGTTTCTGCAGTTTATCCAGCCTGCCGCGGATGCTTCCATCCAGCACATCATTGCCGATGAAGATCTGCAGCCCGCCGAGAATGCCGGTTTCAACGGCAAATTGCACTTCAACCATGCTCTTCAATTTCTTTTCCAGGACCGCTTTACAGGTATGCTGTTGTTCCGGGGAAAGGTCAATGGCAGAATTTACCCGTGCTTTTACAATGCCGCGCATCCTGTCCGCATCATGTTTATAGGCTTCATACAAGACGGCGATAATTGCTTCCCGCTTTTTTTCCACCAGAAGATGCAGGAACCGCTTAACGGTATCAGTCAGCCTGGTGCCGAACAAGTCATCCAGCAGCTTCTTTTTGCGCACCCGGGATATCTTCGGGTGCAGCAGGATATGCATGAATTCCGCATTGCTTTTCAGGAGCTGGTCAACGTACTGCAGCTGCCGTTCGACCTCTTCGGTCTTGTTCTGCTGCGCTGCAATATCCAGCAGCGCCAAAACGTAGCGTTCGGTGATCTTGCTCTGGATCAAGAGGGCAGTCCCCCTATCTCACGCATGACGTCGTTGGCGAGCTTTTCAGCAGTTCCCTGATCGATTGTTTTTTCAATCAGCCGGGTGGTGAGAAGCACTGAGAGCTTGACCACTTCCGTGCGAATCTCGGCAATGGCCTTCTTTTTCTCCTGATCAAGCTCGGCAAGCCGCTTCTCACGAAGGCTGTCAGCCTCGCGGCGCGCTTTTTCCAGGATCTCCTGCCCGGCCTGCGTGGCTTTCTTGCCGGCTTCCAGAATGACGGTGTCAGCCTTCTCCTGAATCTCGTTCAACCGTCTCTCATACTGCTCCTTGAGATCCTTCACCTCGGCGCGGGTCTTTTCATTCTCTTCATAGGTTTTTCTGATTTCATCGCCGCGGGCCTGTATCATGCCGCTGACCCGGCCGAAGAGATATTTTTTCAGTATCCAGAAGAGTATGAGAAAGCCGACCAGCTGGACAACAAGGGGCTTAAAATTTAGTCCGAGTGCTTTTATTGCATCCATGTGAGAGCTTCTTTTACCTTATCAGCCGCCGATTGCCTTGATTACTTCAAGCATCTCTGTCGAATTGGGCAATTTCCCCAGCAGGAGAATGCCGATGACCAGGCTGTAAATGGTTAGTGCTTCGATCAGGGCCGCACCGATAATTAAGGTGGTGCGAAGCTCTCCTGATGACTCCGGCTGTCTGGCTGTTCCCTCAAGTGCTGATGAGGTTGCTCTCCCCAGACCGGCACCGCCGCCAAGGGCTGCCAGCCCGATTGCTAAACCGATAGCTAAACCTATAAGTCCAAAATACCACATTACCACGTCCTCCTTTGCTAATTGTTGGTTAAAGACTACGTATATACTGCAGGCACGGATACGAACACTATGCGCTCATATTTCCCGGCTATCAATGCTCGTGCTCGCCGCCCTCCATCGCTCCAATCGCTGACCCGATGTAGATTGAAGCAAGCAGGGTAAAAACTACCGCCTGCACCGTGCTGAACAGCAGCGCCAGCAGCAGCATAACCACGTGAAAGGGAATGGGGATATATCCCAGAATAAACGGCGTTAAAAAAATGAGGCTGGCGATGGCAATATCCTCTCCGGTAAGATTGCCGAACAGACGCAGGGAGAGCGAAATCGGCCGCGCTATCTCTCCGATAAGATGTATGGGCAGCATCAGCGGCGCCAGCATCAGCGGCTCCATGAAATGCTTAAAATAG
>Ga0209253_10001652_pt1 | contig 19617 bp, 17 predicted proteins | sample FrelakmetBRP12BR_FD_187145 | JGI IMG/M metagenome (GOLD analysis project Ga0209253, IMG submission 187145) | Freshwater lake sediment microbial communities from the University of Notre Dame, USA, for methane emissions studies - BRP12 BR (SPAdes)... | ecosystem: Environmental > Aquatic >... | reverse complement strand
GGGTTATTATTCCGGCTATGAACGGGATTCCCAAATATATAAATACGCTCTTCGCAATCTGCGCAATGGTAATGTTCACCACAGTGCCTTTTAATCCAAACAGGGGAAGAAGCACCGTTATAAATACATAGGCATACAGTGAAAAGAAAAGCACCTGGAATATCGAATTGAACGCAACAAGGCCGGCAGCGTATTCTCTGTCACCGCATGCAAGGTCATTCCATACAATTACCATGGCGATACAGCGAGCCAGTCCTATCATAATAAGACCGACCATGTATTCAGGGTATTTGCCGAGGAAAATGATCGCGAGCAGAAACATCAGAATCGGTCCGATGATCCAGTTTTGAATGAGGGATAATCCGAGAACTTTCTTGTTTCTGAAGACCTCTCCCAGTTCTTCATATTTTACTTTGGCAAGAGGAGGATACATCATCAGGATTAAACCGATAGCGATAGGGATATTTGTCGTTCCGACCTGGAATGTATTCCAGAAATCAACGATCTGCGGATAAAGATAACCTGAACCAACGCCGGCAGCCATTGCCAGAAATATCCATAAGGTGAGAAAACGGTCAAGAAATGATAGCCTTTTTACTACCTCAGCCATTTTGCACCTCCTTGATGAAATCCTTCACTTGAACATGACTTTTCTTATTATCTACCTCATCTACCTTGGGCAGCAGGCAGTTCTGTTGCACATAGACACAACATTTGTCTTTTGGTTTTTTCCTTTTATAAATTTCGCCAGTCTGTTTCTGTCCTCGGCGACGGTTTCAGCAGAAATTCTCTCCAGAGTTGAGAGGATGAGAAATCTCCTGAATATATCCGAATCATCAATCTTGTAATGAACCCATTTCCCCTGCTTTCTGTCTTTAATAAGACCGGCTTCTTTCAAAACAGCAAGATGAAAGGATATCTTTGGCTGGATCAAGTCAAGTGCGGCGACAATATCGCACACGCAGAGTTCTCCTTGTTCAAGGAGTTTGATAATTCTCAACCTCGTCTCCTCAGACAGTGCTTTAAAGATAGTAAGAACATTTTCCATAGCTTTATCCTTTTATGTTTTCTTGCTGTATCAGTTCTTTTACCTTCTCAAGACTTGGCAAAGGTTTTCCTGAATGTTTGAGTTTCCCGTTGATAACAAGACCCGGGGTTGACATGGTGTATTTCATAATCTCTCGTATGTCAGTCAGTTTATCGATTTTTGCCTCAATGCCAAGTTCTTTTACCGCCTTTTTGGCCAACTCCTCCATCATCGAGCAGTTAGGACACCCCGGGCCTAATACTTTTATTTCCATCGCTGTTCCTCCTTTTTCTCTCTGATTAATTTTCTCAATATTTCCACGGATGGGATATTCAGAAGCTTCCCGGCTTCGTCTTTAAATAACCTTCAGGAAAACCCGGCAACATCTACAGGCTGAATATCTTCTCCATCAATAAGCACAGAGGGAGAACCACGAAATCCTAATGTCGCCGCCTGCATTTCGTCGATACGGTAGAAGTACACTTCTGCCTGTAAGCCCTCTAAATCTAATACCTGAGAGATATTTACCCTCAAACCTTCTTCGGCTCCACAGGTCAAAGACATATAGCAATCTATTCTCACAGATACCGCCTCATAGAATTGCATTAAACAAATAGCCCACGGCTATGATGGTTATGGTCATTATTCCGACAAATACACCGAGCAATGGTATCTTCAAGACCTTCCTCAGGATAATCATCTCCGGGAAAGACAATGCGGTTACTGCCATCATGAAAGCAAGCACTGTGCCTGTGCTTAATCCTTTTTCCATCAGGGCATAAACTATGGGAATAACTCCTGCAGCGTTTGCGTAGAGAGGAACTCCGAGCAATACCGCTATCGGAACGGCAAAGGGATTCCCGGGGCCGGCATAACGGACAAGGAAATCTTCAGGAACATACCCGTGAATAAACCCTCCAATGCCGATTGCTATAATGATATAGAGCCAAATCCTTTTTAGTATGTCAATTGTATTGTCTTTGGCATACTGGAGCCTTTCTTTGAATGTTTGTTTGATTATCTCATATTCCTGTCCATTGTGAATTTCATAAACATATTCCTCAACCCATTTTTCAAGTTTGAGTTTTCCAATAACAAGCCCCCCAAATATTGCAACAAAAAGACCTGCTCCGATGTAAATCGCTGTTACTTTCCAACCAAACAGCCCAAAGAGTAAAACAATGGCTACCTCGTTTACCATGGGAGAGGAAATAAGAAAAGAAAAAGTAACACCAAGAGGTATTCCGGCTTCAATAAATCCGATAAACAGAGGAACTGCAGAACATGAGCAGAACGGCGTAACTATGCCAAGCAAAGCAGCAAGAATATTTCCTATAAACTCTTTTTTATGGGATAGTATTCGCTTAGTCTTTTCTGGGGGGAAAAAACTTCTAATTATCGATACTGCAAATATGATGACCGAAAGTAGGAGAAATATTTTGATTGTGTCGTAAATGAAGAAATCTACAGCATCAGCGAGATGAGATCCATGCTCCAATTTCAGCAGTCCGTAGGTTATATATTGCGAAATAATCTTTAACATCTTTGTTCTATTTTTGTAATATATAAACAATAGTTTATGAATGTCAAGAGGTATAATTGAAAGCATGTAAAAAAAGAGCTGAAGTTCAATAGAGAGCGCAACTCATCAGGGTCAGGTTTATATTCCTGCAGACACCCTGGTGCTATTTTGCCGTTATAACAATTTCCAGTTTTACTCTGCAGCATCATCGGCATGATAGAGGGCGTTTGCTTCTGTGAGTACCTGGCATGGGATAAAAGAAGATAGACCGTCGTTTAGCGCGGGCCCGGGAGTTTAGCGTCCCGGGCCCTTTTGGTTAAGTGCCGCAACCGAGGCTGCGCCTCTGCTTTTAAATTATCTTATAGCTGAATAAAAAATCAACAGGAGGATGCAATATGTCCAACTGTATCCTCAATCTTCACTTTCACAATTTCTTTTGTCTTTCGGTCCTTTATCTCTATAAGTCCTTCTTTAAGATTCTTTTCGCCGATAATAATATGGATGGGTACGCCGATAAGGTCCGCGTCTTTGAATTTCACCCCTGCCCTTTCATCACGGTCATCCATCAAGACCTCAATCCCTTTTGCTGTCAACTCCTTATATATCCTTTCCGTGGTTTCCATTGTTCCTGCATCCTGTATATTCAATGGCAGGATCTCTACATCGAACGGCGCAATGCTTTTGGGCCAGATTATTCCGTCCTTGTCATGATTCTGCTCTATTGCTGCAGCAGCGATACGTGCAGGGCCTATTCCGTAACTCCCCATTATGATCGGTTTTTCCTGACCTTTCTCATCGAGATAGAATGCTTTCAGAGGGACTGAGTATTTTGTGCCGAGCATGAAGATATTGCCGATCTCGATCACCCGCTCGATCCGTATCGGGGCATTGCACTTTGCGCACATGTCACCTTTCTTTGCGATTGTTATGTCATGCCATTCTGCTGTAAAATGCTTGCCCGGCCTTATCCCTTTTGAATGATAATGCGGTTTATTAGCGCCGCTGACATAGATACCCTCCTGAAGGCAAGCATCTGCAATAATCCTGATTTTCTGGTTCACCGGCCCTATGAATCCTGCCTCGACACCGAGTACTTCTCTCACTTCTTCCTTGCTTGCAGGTCTGTGTTTGCCTATGATCCTGTTAACCTTCTTTTCATGCAATTCCTGATCGCCTCTGACAAGTGCAAGCAGAGGACCGCTGTCAGTGATGAGCAGTAAACTTTTTATAAAATATTCCGGCTTGAGTTTTAGAAAATTGGATACTTCCCCGACAGTGCGCTTTTCCGGTGTATGAACATCTTCAAGCTCCCATTCCATTATTTCAATTTTCTGCGGATTTGAAAGGGCAAGCTCTACATTTGCAGCATATCCGCAGGAATCACAGAACACTATATCATCCTCTCCTGCCGGACTCGGCGCCATGAACTCATGCGATGTTGCACCGCCCATCATCCCCGGGTCGGATTGAACCATAAAAAAATCCAGACCACATCGCGAAAATATTTTATGGTAAGCATCTGCATGGAGCTGATAATTCTTTTCAAGTCCGCCTTCGTCAGCATCAAAACTGTAGCTGTCCTTCATGAGAAACTCTCTTGTCCTGAGTATCCCGCTCTTCGGTCTCGCTTCATCCCTGAGTTTTTCCTGAATCTGATACCATACCTGCGGAAGGTTTCTGTATGAACGGATTTCCCTTGCCGCAAGCCATGTCATTATTTCCTCATGCGTCATGCCGAGGCACATGTCACGGCCTGTCCGGTCCTTCAGCCTGAACATCTCATCTCCTATTTCAGACCACCTGCCTGTCTCCTGCCATACCTCTGCCGGATGAAGCACCGGCATTGCAATTTCCTGTGCTCCTATAGCGTTCATCTCCTCCCTGAGGATCCTGTTTATCTTTTCTATAACCCTGATTCCGAGCGGCAGATAAATGTATAAGCCTGATGCAAGTTGCCTGACATATCCCGCCCTCAGCATAAGCACATGACTTGCTGCCTCTGCGTCAGCAGGCACTTCCCTTAAAGTTGGAATAAACATCTTCGAGAAACGCATAGAATCCTCCAAAGAATAAAGTATGATTAGTAGACTAAGGCATTGTGAGGAGAGTGTCAAGATATCCAGGATCACTATTTTGACAAGCCATTGACAGGTCATCCTTTGTTTGATAAGCTTTTTCTATAAATAGCAATACAATGATAGAAATTATCTATTCCGGTTTAGACTGACAAACAATCTTTATCTGTCCTTGACAGATATGTAAAAACATCTGAAAAAGGAGGTGAATAAATGGACAAGCAGGATTTAAAGAAGATCCTTGCAGGCATCAGCGTGGCCAGTCTTTTGGCAGGTGCAGGCATAGGATGTACGACTCAGCCACAGCAAACAGCGCCACCCAGCAAAGAAACAGCGCCGGCACAACCTGAGGCGACCAAAGCACCGGAAAAACAGGCCCCTGCTCCCGGCAGTTGAACCGGTTCTCAAAAAGGTGCCGTCGGCACCAAACCAGAGAAGGCTCCTGCTCCGGGCGGTTGAGGAGGGAAAAAATAGTGCAGTTAGCACTATGCTATCATTAACCCTATGAGAACATTCCAGACCGGGCAACATTCTGAAATCTACAAGACATGCCGGGTTATGGTTGGCCCGGACAGATGGGACAGTCTGATCCGAAACAGTAATTCGTCAGATGACCCTGAATCACTTATGAATTTTCTCATTCAGTCGGGCGAGCAGGCGATGCCGAAATTTCTGCCTGATCTCGCCCGTCTTGAATGGACCATTGAAGATGTCAATAGAACTGAAAACTTCGTTCAGAACAACATAAAGGAAATCCATGTAAATCCCTCGTTAAGGCTGATAGACCTCACATGGAAAAATTTGCTCCCTCTCCTTTCGCACGACAATACAGAGACGCATGCCGAACCAATACCGGGCAGAGAACTCGTGCTTATCTGGAAAGATCCCGGGGTGGGAAGAGTGAAATACCGTGTGGCGTCAGAGGGTGACCTGCTTGCCTTAAAGATCACAGATGAGCATATCAGTCCTGAACATGCAGCAGGGGAAGGTAACGTATCGGTTGGAATGATTGATGGTATCATTGATGATGCTGTTCATGAGGGCATTCTACTGTCTCCGCCTTCCCGGATAATACGCAATCCCTCCATATTCTCTGCAAATGACTATGTTGACAAGGGCTTTCTCTCATCCCACAGTTTCACCTTACAGTGGCACATCACTCAGGCCTGTGACCTCAGCTGCCGGCATTGTTATGACCGCAGCACACGTTCGACAATGAATCTTGAGCAGGGCATACAAATACTTGACGATGTCCGCACGTTCTGCCGGAACAGGCATGTCATGAAAGCAGTAAGCTTTACCGGCGGCAATCCCTTCCTTTATCCCCATTTCCCTGATCTCTACCGTGCTGCTTCAGAAAGGGGATTCAGTATCGGTATCCTCGGCAATCCTACTGAAAGGGAAAAACTTGAGGAACTGATTTCTATTCAGAGGCCGACACATTTTCAGGTGAGCCTTGAAGGTCTTCAGGAGCAGAATGATTATATCCGGGGCAAGGGTCATTTCAACCGGGTCATAGAGTTTCTCAGGGTGCTCAGGGAGCTGAATATATTCTCGATGGTGATGCTGACCCTCACAAAAACCAATATGAAAGAGATTATCCCTCTTGCCGGGATACTCAATGAACATGCAGACAGGTTTCACTTTAACAGGCTTTCGATGACCGGTGAAGGTGCGAATCTTGTACTCCCGGAGAAGGAAGAGTATCTTGCCTTCCTTGATTCTTATGAAAAGGCATCTCAGGATATCCCCGTCCTTGGTCTGAAAGACAATATGCTGAGCATCCTTTCGTATAAAAAAGGATACGAGCCATTCGGAGGTTGTACAACCTTTGGCTGCGGTGCTGCCTTCAATTTTCTTGCGGTGCTTTCAGATGGTGAGGTGCATGCCTGCAGGAAGTTCCCGTCACCCATAGGGAACATATTCCGGCAGACCATCACAGAGATTTATGATTCTTCTCAGGCAGAACAATATCGTGCAGGATGTACAGAATGCCATAGCTGTAAACTCCACCCGGTTTGCGGAGGATGTCTTGCTGTCGCATACAGTCTCGGACGCAATATTTTCGAAGAAAAAGACCCTTTCTGTTTTATCGGCAATTAAAAAGAGTCTCCCGATTACATGCCTCAGGGGGACACATTAAAAGAACTTGAAGAAAATCTATCGGCGTGATGTTCTCACAGGAGCAAACGCCCAGTATCATGCCGATGATGCTGCAGAGTACAACTGGGAATTGTTATAACGGACAAATAGCACCAGGGTATCTGCAAGAATAAACAGGCTGTTGAAAAACTAACCTCCAACCCTTGTGTTTAGTTTTTGGCTTTTGCAATAAACCATGTAAATGTGCTTTCAAAGGTGATGTTCTTCCCTTCGTCCACGATCTTTACTATTACGTCCACAAGGGTCCGTCCCTTTTCCGAGAGTTCTTTCTTTGCCTTCATGGCTCTGTCTGCGTCAATAAAGCCTTCTGAAAATAGTCTTCCCTTTGCTGGGTTTCTATATTTGACTTCAACCCTCCTCACTACGGGGAAATAAGCTCCGTTCCAGTCGCCAAAGTTTCTTTCCAGGATCTCCCCGCTTGAAGCTTCAGCCAGTGCATATTGAGCAGATGCATGAATGGTGCCTAAATGATTCTGATATTTTACACCGTCTTCAAGCATAAGAATCGTGTCGGGTTCATCCGACTTTTTAATCAAGAGTATCTTATTAAAAGGCAGGTCCAAAACATTCATTCTTTTCCTTTCGTATACGCTGATAATGATAGCAAGTCAAGAGGTACACTTACAAGGACTGCAAACACAATTAGTGTTCAAGACATTTTAATATATTTTTATCTCATAAAAAAGGAAGTTACTTAAAGTTGTCAATTTCCGGTTAGACTCAATGTTACGAATGATATTCACCATATCCAATCATACGGTGAGCCTGCAGACATTGCAGGTGCTATACGTATTCTATGAAACATTATTCGCAGCGTCGGATACGGCGAGTTCAGCAGAACCTTCCAAATGCTCCTCTCGTGGATATCATGTGGTATTCTTGGCCGGGGACAGTCCCGATTCTACGACTCCGCTTTGCTCCATCCGTAAATCTGGGACAGTCCCCTCATGTTCCTCTCTACGAGTCTTCGACAAGCCAGAATGACATCCACACAAAAACCGGACAATCTTTCAAATCAAACATGTCTGTACAGACACAAATCACAGGCAAAAGCCTGCGGGTGCTATTTATATACACAACCCCGTGCAGAACCAATAATCTGGTTGGAAAAAAGCATTGGAAAGTGTTAAATTAACTTATTCCAGGGAGGGAAATAATTTGCTGAAAAGAATGCCGATAACGCCAGTGGGTTATAAGAAGCTGCAGGAAGAACTGCAAAAGCTTCTGAAGGTAGACAGGCCAAACAATATAAAAGATATTTCGGAAGCAAGGGCGCACGGCGACCTGTCCGAAAATGCAGAATACCATGCTGCGAAAGAAAAACAGTCTTTCACAGAAGGAAGGATACAGGAGCTGAAAACAAAACTCGCCCTTGCTGATGTCATAGACCCTTCAAGGATTTCGCAGAATAAAATTGCATTCGGCGCAACGGTAAAGGTGCTTGACGTTGCTACTGATGAAGAAAAGAATTTCATGCTCGTTGGACCAGACGAGGCAGATGTAAAAAACGGGAAGATATCCATCACTTCTCCTGTCGGGAGATCACTCCTGAATAAAGAAATTGGCGATGTGGTGACTATTAAGGCGCCTGCAAGAACAATGGAGTACGAGATATTAGAGATCAGCTTTGAATAGATACTTCAAGGCAAAAGTAATCGAAAACCTTTCCTTAAACAGCAGCCATAATCTACTTACTTTAGAACCTATTGATCCTGCAGCAGAACCGAATCCAGGCCAGTTCTACATGATAGAAGCCGGTGATTCTTATGACCCGCTGCTCAAAAGACCTTTTTGTTATCTGCAGAAAACCCGGGAAACCATCCAGTTTCTATTCAGAATAAGAGGCAAAGGCACTTCCTTGATGAGAGCATTTAAAAAGGGTAAGGTCATCAGTGTCATCGGCCCTTTGGGAAATGGATACCCTCTCCCGCGAAAAGAACGCACACCTCTCATAGTAGCTGGAGGAACAGGTATCATATCCCTCTTCTCTCTTATCAATAAACTCTCACATAACTGCCATGTTTTTTATGGGGCAAGAAACAAGGACGAACTGCTTCTGCTTCATGAACTGGAGAAACTCGGGAATAAACTGATCGTCTGTACAAATGATTGCTCTTTTGGTAAGGAAGGAATGGTTAATGAAGTTCTGTCTCAATTCCTGAGTACCAATGAATCAATAAAAACTTCCTGTTTAATCTACACCTGCGGACCGAAACCAATGCTTCAGGAAATAACATCAATTGCTGTTCATGCAGGCATCAGCGGATATGTTTCTATGGAAGAGAATATGGCTTGCGGATTCGGCGCATGTCAGGGATGTGTTGTTAACACAATAAGCGGATATAAAAAGGTCTGCAAGGAAGGCCCTGTATTTCCGATTGAGGATATTGTATGGGCTTAGCGGTTGAGATAGGCAGCCTCAAACTAAAAAACCCTGTTATGACAGCATCAGGGACGTTTGGTTACGGAGAAGAATATTCTGAATTCCTTGACCTGAACATGCTCGGCGCTGTAGTTGTTAAGGGGATATCACTAAAACCTATGGAAGGCAATCCGCCTCCGCGAATATGTGAAACACCATGCGGTATGCTGAATGCGATAGGCCTTCAGAACATCGGGCTGAAGAGATTCCTGAAAGAAAAGCTGCCTTACCTCAGGCAGTTCGATACTAAAATTATAGTGAACATACTGGGCAACACTATCCGGGAATATGTCAGGCTCTCAAAAGAACTCGATGATGCAGGGGTAGATGCTATAGAACTGAACGTGTCATGTCCGAATGTAAAAAAGGGCGGCATCATATTCGGCACTGATAAGAGAGCGCTATCGAGACTTGTATTAAAGGTGAAGCAATCCTCAGGGAAAACCCTTCTAATCACTAAATTATCGCCGAATGTCTCGGATATCACTGAATTTGCAAGGGCTGCCGAAGAATCCGGAAGTGATGCCCTGTCTTTGATCAACACCTTGCGGGGTATGGCTATAGACATCGAGACACGGAGGCCGAAACTTGCAAACATAATTGGTGGGCTGTCAGGTCCTGCGATTAAACCGATAGCCCTCAGGATGGTATGGGAAGCATCGCAGTCAGTCAGAATACCGGTAATCGGCATAGGCGGCATTATAAATGCTCGGGATGCTATTGAGTTTATGCTTGCCGGTGCTACAGCGATACAGGTAGGAACCGGCAATTTCATAAACCCCATGGCAACTATCGAAATTATCAATGGCATCAGATCATATTCAGAAGGAAAGAATATTGATAATATCCGTGATATAATTGGAAGTATAGATGGAACAGCGGGCCATAATAACATTAACCTCTGATTTCGGCTATAAAGATCCCTTCGTAGGAATCATGAAGGGTGTCATACTCAGCATTAACCCTCTTGCTACTGTTGTTGATATTACTCATGGGATAAGACCGCAGAATATCCTGGAGGCAGCTTTTGCAATCGAGACAGGCTTTAAATCCTTCCCCCATAAAACAATACATCTTGTTGTTGTTGATCCGGGCGTCGGCTCTAATCGCCGACCTATACTTGTAGCAACTGATTACCACTATTTTATTGGACCTGACAATGGCGTATTTTCACGTATTTATTCCTCAAGCGAGAGCTTTTCAGTGATTAATGTAACAGCAGAACATTACTTCCTGCCCCAGAGAAGTTCAACTTTTCATGGCAGAGACATATTCGCGCCTGTGGCTGCCTGGCTGTCCAAGGGGATCAGCATATCAAAATTCGGTGACCCGGTATACCAGTATATGGATCTGCCTATGCCTGTTACGGCAAATCCGTCTCAGAAAGTCCTGGAGGGTGAGGTTATTTATATCGATCATTTCGGCAATATAGTTACCAATATAACTGAACAACAAATAGATGATCTTTACAGAAATAACCAGAACAGCAACCTCACGATTCTTCTAAAAAACAGGGTAGCGCCTCTTAAAAAATATTATTCTGAAACCGGTGACAGGGAACTTTATTCTCTTATAAACAGCTTTGGTTATCTTGAGTTTTTTGTGAACAGTGCGAATGCCTCGACTGTTTTTGACATAAAAGTTGGAGAAAAAGCGGTTGTTACGGCAACTTAATGTCTTTGAAGATTATTTTTTAAAGGCAATAGTATTAAACTATATAATGGAGGGGGAAGAGTTAAAGAAAAAGCATTCATGTCCGGATTGCACCTTTTGCCAGTGCTGCAGCGAATCCCGCTGTTCGTTGTGCCGCTCGTCCTCACATCCCAAATCGAAGAGAGCTAAAAAAACAAAACCACATAAACCGCTGTTTCTTAAGTTCTGACACTGTATTCATAACCTTGCACCTGTTTGAGAAACCATTAGAATAAGAACTTATAAGTTATGTTAGTTGGTGTATAATATTGCTTGTGCTTCTCGTGGGGCTAACAGGCAATTATGGCATGGGGAAGAGCGCTATTCTTTCTGTATTTCAGAAGCTTGGCGCACTCACACTCGATACAGATAAAATAGTAGAATCTCTTCTTGCCGAAAAAGATGTTCTCGGAAAGATCAGGAATATCCTGGGTGATACTGTATTTTATAAAGACGGCAGCCTCAATAAAAGAGAGGTTGCAGAGAAAATTTTCAGGGATGGGACCTTAAGACACTCTATTGAAGATATACTTCACCCTCTTGTCTTCGGGAAGATAGATCTCTTTTTGAAAAAAAATGTTAGTGCCTGTAAGGTTGTTATAATCGAAGTGCCGTTACTGTTTGAAAGAGTATATGAGGAGAGATTCGACAGAACGATCACAATATATTGTCAGGAAGAGACAGCATTAGCCCGTCTCGGGAAGGAAGGGATTAATAGAGAGGATGCGCTTCTCAGATTAAGATCCCAGCTTCCGGCAGCCGAAAAAATCAGACGGTCTCATTTTGCTATAGACAACAACGGCTCAATTACAGAAACAGAGCGACAGGCTGAAAAAATATACGGCCGGCTTGTGAAAGAGGAAGAAGATGGAGATAATAATAGGTCTCGAAACCTTCAGCAGAATTTATCCTGATACAGTCCTCACAATAGGTAATTATGACGGTGTCCATCTTGGTCACCGGAAGATACTGTCGATGGTGTTGCAGAAGGCTAAAGAGATTCAGGGCACTTCAATGGTTATGACTTTCGAGCCGCATCCTGTGAAAGTTCTCGCACCCGATAGAAATATAAAGTTACTGACAACGTCTGATGAAAAAATAAGACTGATCGAGGCAACAGGGATAGATATACTGCTCTTTGTGAACTTCAATAAAGAATTCGCCAATATGCTTCCGGATGATTTTATTGTTGAAGTGCTTGTAAAAAAATTGAACGTTAAAGAGATAATTGTAGGCACGAATTATGCCTTTGGAAAGAGCAAGAAAGGCACCATAGATTTATTGAGAAGAAGGGGAGAAAAGTACGGCTTCCATGTTAAAGCTGTAAGGGATGTTATGGTTCACGGGAATATAGTGAGCAGCAGCACCATCAGGAGTCTTCTCATGAAGGGAGCTGTTTTCGAGGCGTCAAACTACTTCGGGAGGTCATATGCAATAGAAGGCACTGTGATAAAAGGCAAAGGAAGAGGCCAAAGCCTCTTGCGTATACCCACTGCAAATATAACAACGCCTGTTGAGATAGCGCCCAAGGAGGGAGTATACGCTGTTAGGGTTGAGTTTAAAGGCAACATATACGATGGTGTTGCAAATATCGGGAAGAATCCGACTTTCGGCAATCAGGAAGTGAGCTATGAGGTTCATCTCCTGAATTTCTCCGGCAACCTTATAGGTCAAAACTTAAGAATATTCTTCATCGACAGAATAAGGGGTGAAAGGACATTCCCTGATATAGGCAGCCTTGGGAAACAGATCCGGGATGATATCGAATCTGCCAGAGAAATTCTGGACACAAACAAACCCCCGCTATAGAGTAAAAAGGAGAAAAATAAATGAAAGTATTCTCAAAAGGCCAGGACTTCCTTGAATTATTTGATAAAGTGGGAGCTAACATTACTCAGGCAGCCACAATACTGGTCGCCATTATGGAACACTTTACTAACCTGGATAATTGGGCTAAAGAGGTGCATGAATTAGAGGAAGATGGAGATATGTTAACTCATGATATCATTAAGAAGCTGCATAAGACCTTTATTACGCCTTTCGACAGGGAGGATATACATGCCCTTGCATCAAAACTGGATGATATTCTGGACTGTATATGGGGCACAGCTGAAAGGCTTTCGGTATTTAAAATGAAGGAACCGAGAAAAGAGGCGGTCATCATGTCAAAAGAAATCCTCACAACTGTGGAATTAGTGCATAAGGCAATAAAGACATTGAAAGAAAAGGATTACACCCGTATGCAGGAATACTGTGTTGAGATAAATAAACTCGAAAACAAAATGGACAGAATCTTTAGAGACGCACTCGGACATTTGTTTGATGAAATGAAAGACCCAGTCCTTGTCATTAAATGGAAAGAGATATATGAACATCTCGAAAATGCATCAGACAAGTGTGAGGATGTTGCTGATATACTGGAATCCATAGCTATCAAAAATGCATAACAGCCTTCTTAATTACCACGGCTGCCATTTAATTGTATCTTCACGCAGGATTTTCCTCTCAGTTCATTGATATGGGCTTTAAGACGCTGATTGACTTCATGCTCAACAATATAGTTTTCTATATCATCTCTTACCGAGTCAAGTTCTTTCCCTTCAAATTTACTGATATTTTTATTATAAAAGTCTTTTAATTCTTCCTCCTTTATCCTTATGAAAGCCCTTATTTTCAGATCAATATATTCGTTGAGCAACTCATCTTCAGACGGCGCTTCCAGCCTGATCTTTTTGGCCTCTCTGAGGAGCAGCAATCTATTAACCATTGTGTTCAGGACTTCTTCCTGCGTGATATCTGAAGTGACTTTCACGGTATCATAATATTTCATCTCCAGTTCACTGAGTGTTATCGCATCATTGTCTACAAAAGCAACTACACGATCCTTTATCCCTGCAGAAAGCAATGAATAAGTAGACAATAGACAGCAAACAGTAAACAGCAGTAACACCTTAGATAATTTTTTAATTTCTTTTTTCAACTTTTTACTCTTAACTTTTAACTTTTTAAAAAGCATGTCCTATGCTGAAGTGCACTTCACCCGCACTTTCGCCCTTTTCTCTCTGCAATTTATACCCATAGTCAACTCTCAGAGGGCCAACCGGAGTGTTGTATCTCAGGCCGAGTCCCGTAGTAAATTTAATATCTTCAGGATTGATATCACTGATTTTCATCCATACATTACCGCCATCCAGAAAAGCAACAAGTCCTAAACTATTGCTCAGGGAGACCCTTGCTTCAAGGTTTTCCATGAGAAAGACATTTCCGCCGGTAGGGTTTCCATCTGATCCTTTTGGACCCAGGGTATCCTGTTCATAGCCTCTGACGGTAGTCCGGCCACCAAGGAAAAACCTTTCCACAATCGGCAACTCATCAGTATGAAAGTACCCCTGTGCAACACCCCCTCTTACCGATGCAGCAAGGACAACACGTTTCATGACTTCACGATAGAAATTATAATATGCCGTGAGTTTAACGAAATCTGTTTCTGAAAAAAACAGAGGCGAGGTGAATTTTAATATTATTCCTGAAAAGATGCCCTTTGCCGGGTAAAAAGGATTATCCCGTGAATCATAAAAAACTCCGAGCCGCCATCCGCTGATTATCAGTGTACCGGTGTCCTCTTTGCTTAAAACAACATCCGACTGTACATCATGTGTGTTGACAACTGAGAATTCATAGTAGAGTTCAGTTTTTACACGCTCACCGAATTTTTTTTCGAAACCTGCAGTAGCTGTATTTCTTGTTAATCTGTAGAGGGTATCTTTTGTATCAATATTGAGTTCTTTCTTTTCCTCACTGAGCAGAAAAGCCCTGAATGCCAGAGCCTTGTCCATAAACCATGGCTCATAAAACTGGGATATTAATCGCTTCTCGAGTGAGCTCAATTCAAACCGTATTGAAGCCTGCCTGTTCATTCCCCATAGATTCCGGTAACCGACGTCAAGAAACCCTCTGTATTTCTCATAGTCGGAATAACCAAGACCGAATTCCAGGGCACCTGCATTTCCTTCACGTAATTTCATCAGGACATCCCTCTTGTCTTCATATCTGTCGAGCGCCTGCATATCAACATCGGTAAATAAACCGAGTTTATACAATTTCTGCCGCTCCTTTCCAAGGATGCTGGAATCGAACGGTACCCCTTCCTGCTGCTGCAACTCTCTCTTCACCACTTTATAATTGGTATTCTGATTGCCTGTAACGATCACCTTGCCGAATAAGGTTAATGCCCCTTCATCTATCTGAAATGTTATAGCAGCCTTCTGATCGGCAATATCACTCTTAACCGATACTGTTGCATCCGGGAAGCCTTTGTTGTGATATAACTCAATAACCCTTAAGCGGGCATCATAAATATCGATTTCATTATAAGAATTTCCCGATTTCAGATTAATCGCCTTCATGATCTCTGTATCAGATACAAGTTTCTGCCCGGCAACACTCACTTTTTCTATCTCTGTTTTTATTCCTTCATTTATGCTGGTAGCGATATCCATTTCCTGAGAACCTTCATTATAGTGTGTCTGAAATTCAGAAACAGCAGCCGAGAGGTATCCAAGGGCAAGATAGAAATTCTGAAGGGTCTCCCTGTCTGTCTCAAGAAGGTCAGGGTTATAGGGCTTTCCTTCCTTCAGGGACATCATGTCTTTGAGACTCTTCTCTTTCAGGATGTTTCCCGCAAAAGAGATCTTTCCTGTCTTAACCTCCGGTCCTTCGAATATGAAAAAACTGACAATGATACTGTCATCCTTAGATGTAATAACAGGTGCTATCTGTGCCATAGGATATCCCTTCAAATGATATACGGTTAACATCCTCTGAAGCGTCTCTTCCACAATATCGTCATTAAAGTCCTCGGCCTCAAAGAAAGGCATCTCTTTAAGTAAGGTTTTTGTTGAAATATTGTCATTGCCCTCAATAGATATCCTGAGACGCTTGCCCGGATCAACAAAAAGATAGAGTATCCCATTAGTGAATGTATATGGTCCTACAACCGGCTTATAATACAGCTTACTTTTATAGTTCGCCTTTATCCTCTCAATGTCTTTTTGCAGGATTGACCGGTTGAAAATATCCCCTTCTGATAACCTCATCAGGAACTTGATTTCATCACTGTCACGGGCAGGAATTATCTTCTTTATCTTTTCAGGTTCCCCTGTATCGACCTTAAGGTATATATTCACCCTGTTGGGTTCTTTTAATCGTTCAACCTCTGCACTGACACGTGCCAGCGGAAACCCGAGGACAGCTAATTTGGACGGCATATCTTTGACAGCTTTTTCGAGCATATCACAGATCAGGCCCTGCCCCTCTTTTAAGAGAAACAATTCTTTTATGGTCTTCTTCGGAAGGTCATAGTCGCCTCTTATATGAATTGCCCTGATAAAATCCCTCTCCTTCACACGGATCATAACATTTGCTTTTTCTCCATCGGTTGTTTCGACTGAAATGTCTTCAAATATCCCCTTGAGAAATGCCCTCTTTATTCCCTGTCTTATACTGCCGGCATCAATAAAACCACCAGGCTGAATATCCAGCATATACAGAAGTTCGTCTTTCCCGATCGAAGAAAGACCGTGGATTTCTATTTCTCCGGTAATTGCGCCTGCTGCCCCGGAAGTAACAAACAGGAGACAGCAGACAGTAAACAGCACATAGCAAGCAGTAAAAGATAAAACCTTTTTCATATCTGCTTCGTACTCAATATCTCCTCTTTTATTTTCCTGTTCATTTGAACTCGAACCTGAATTTTATATCGCCCCCTACACTCCCTATTTCATCCCTTATACCTATGAGAGAAATATTTTTATCGAGGAGATATTCGACTTTCAGCACCTGTTCTAATTCAGCACTCAGTACATTTGAATATGTGACAAATAACTTGTCGCCGATAAGCCTTTTTGATACAGTCACCTTCGGGCTTACTGTACCGGTGGTTGCGGAATAGGATGACTCAACCTGAAATCTGTCTAACCCTGTTATAGTCCTTAACCTTTCTTCAACGACATCCTGTACCTTTCCGGTAATAAACGAAGTTGCTTCGCCGGCGCCGATACCCCCTGCTACCCCCTTAAGTTCTTTCCCCACCTGTCCGACAGTAAGAAGGGAAAGGATATCCATCTCTTCAAGATGCGGGTCAGAAGATAAAGCAAGGTTGAAATGATCCGTCATACCCTCAAGGTTCAACCTTATGTCGTATCCCTTGACATTGGTCTCGGCTGTAAGATTAACAACAGGTTTGATCCTGTTCGGGTCTGCAAAATCTACGCTGGCGAATATTATCCTGAATTCATTATTTCTGAAATAGACATATCCGTCCTTTGATTCAATCCTTCCGAAAAGCACAGGCTTGGATATGGTGCCTTTCACTATCATGTCGCCGCTTATACTGACCGGGGCCCTCGCCACATTATTATCAATAGAAATATTCTCGCTGCCCGAGATCCTGACATTCAGCTCTGCCTTCTCAAAGGCAGATGCCTCTGCCTGAAGTTTCTCTTTTGCCTTTGGTGTTAAAAGCCAGCTTCTCCATTCCACCATCTGTTTATAGAATGCCCTGTTGATCTTTATGTCTCCGGTTATGCTCTGTGCGTCTAACGTCCCTTTATAGAGAAGGTTGCCGTTAAAATTAACCGTAAAGTCTTTTGCAAGCGTAGCCGGGATATTATCGAGTTTGGCCTCCAGATAAAACCGCTTGAAAGAAAAGGCCTTAAGATACACAATCCCTGTTATATTTACATCCCCGCCTCCAATTTTTCCTGAAAGCCTGTGAAGGACGATCTTATCCGCGTCTATGTAGAGATATCCGTTTATCGAACTTAAGTAGGCCGGATAATCTCTGAGACCGAAAGAGGCATCCGTCACATTCATACCGCCATTTATTTCAGGCTTGTCCCATTTGCCTCCTACAGAAAAAACAAAATCAGTATCTCCTTTCAGATATCCTATTTTTTTTGTAAGACCTTTCAAAGGTGAAAGCGAAGAGCTTCCGTTGATGACAAGGTCGTATTCCTTTCCTATTTCCAGCCCTCCCTGGAGTTTGAAAGAAGTTGTACCGCTCTTGATTGCAAATGCTGACAGAGAGAGTTTTCTGTTGTGAACTGAAAACTGTATATTAGAATCATTCGATAATGTCTGTCCGAAGAGTAAAAGTGTCAGATGTTTTATACTCGCAGTTGCTGTGATATTATCCCTGTCTCCTTTCATGTCGATGCGTCCATCGAGATTCAACTGCAGGTCTTCCGGCACATCCTTGAGAACAGAACTGATAAGGAAATCGTACCTTCCGGGAAGAATATTCAGTTCAGCGCTCCATGGAAGTTTTGCATCGAGATGCCCCGTGCCTTTGAGTTTTATTTTTTCATTGCTCAATGAGGCATTAACTGAAATATTCCGGTTCCGGATCACTGCAGTTATGGAACCATCACCTATTTCTTTGCCTTTATACTTGCCGCCTGCAACCTTCGCATCCAGTGTGATATCAGGATTTTCAAATGTGCCCTGGCCTTCTGAGCGAAGACTTACAACAGAATCATCAGGCATATAAGAAAATCCGAAATCATTCATAAAAAGCTTACCGGATAATGCCTTATAGGAAAACCTTTCATCCGAAGAAATTTTACCTTCTCCGGTCAGAACTGATTTGCCCTTTGTGATTCCAACCTGTTTCAGGGAAAACTCTTTGTTTGCATATGTAAAATCTCCTGAGGCGGAGTCAAAAGAAATATCATACACTGATGCCTTATCTATCAGGGCTTTCCCGGAAATATGCACCTCCCGTTCCTTGCTCTCGATTTTGATATCAGCATTCATCCTTCCAGCGGCCCTGAAGTCTCTGTAAAATATCTGTACGGCCTTCCCGAATTCTGCGTTCCTGACTGATGCATTAAGGTTATAGACCGGCATTCTAAGTTCAAAGAGTTCTTTCGCTTCCGGGAATGATATCCTGCCCTTAACGATATGTTCTTCTCCGGACGACCTCAGGACAGCCTCACGGAGATCAAGGAGTTTTTTCTGATATGAAAAATCTGCAACCATACTGTCTGATCTGTATCCTTCTATAACCAGATTTGTCAGGGTGGTCCTTCCTGATATCTTTGGATCATCAAACGTACCGCTTATCTCTCCTGTAAATTCCGAGCGTCCTTTTATCTCCCTGTAATATGGCAAAGCAAGATCAGAGACATTTTCTGAAAAAAGTCTGCTTTTGAAACCAATTGTCTTTTTCTCTGTATCAACTGTCCCGTTTGCGGTAATATCTGAGAGGAGCGTATTTAACTTCATGTTTGATAAGGTGATGATATTCCCCCGCATGGAATAATTTCCCTTTATCTCCTTTATCCTGTTCAGGAGATTATCAACCGGCGGTTGATATCCTTTTATCATTGCCCGCTGGGCAGAACTGAGAGATCTGTAAACAAACCAGCCATCAGGATTAAACTGACTGCCTGTTGTTGAGAGTTCACCATCCACTTTACCGGCAGGAATTTCAGGCTCCCATCCTATAAGCTTCAGCACGGATTTGCTGTCCGCTGAATTGAATTTCACATTCAGCATAAGGTGATCGACCACGGGAAGATTTATTGACGCGTTCGCTGTTGCAGTGCCGTTATACAGCGCTGCATGACCGTCTTCGAATCTCATTACACCATTCTTGTAAATGACCTGGCAGATGAGTGAATCGATATCAACCCCATAGAGGTTACCGTTTCGA
>Ga0209253_10001651_pt1 | contig 19621 bp, 18 predicted proteins | sample FrelakmetBRP12BR_FD_187145 | JGI IMG/M metagenome (GOLD analysis project Ga0209253, IMG submission 187145) | Freshwater lake sediment microbial communities from the University of Notre Dame, USA, for methane emissions studies - BRP12 BR (SPAdes)... | ecosystem: Environmental > Aquatic >... | reverse complement strand
TCCGGCCAACGTCGAAGAAGCGCTGAGGGAAGTCGAGCAGGACATCGAAGAGGGTGCCGACATCGTCATGGTCAAGCCGGCGCTGCCGTATCTCGATGTCATCGCGAAGGTGAAGGACGCCTTCGGATATCCGACGGCCGCGTATCAGGTGAGCGGCGAGTACGCGATGCTCAAGGCCGCGGCGCGAAACGGCTGGATCGACGAACCCCGCGCGATGCTCGAGACGCTCACCGCCATCCGCCGGGCCGGGGCGGACATCATCATCACCTACTACGCGAGAGAGGCCGCCAGGGCGCTCGCGTAGCGCGGGAACCGAGGGTCGCATGCACGTTCGAAGAATCGCGCGGTGGAGTTCTCCGGCCGTCACGATCGCCGCGCTCACGCTCGTCGTCTCCCGCACGACGATGGGGGTCGAAGGGCAGACGGGCGCGAAAGGCGGCGAGTGGCGCGCGTACGGGGGCGACCTCGGTCACACGCGGTACGCGCCGCTCGATCAGATCAGCGCGGCCAACTTCAGCACGCTCGAAGTGGCCTGGCGATTCAAGACCGACAACCTCGGGCCGCGCCCCGAGTACAACCTGCAGTCGACGCCGCTGATGGTGGGCGGCAGGCTGTATTCGACCGGCGGCACGCGTCGGTCGGTGTTCGCGCTCGATGCCGCCACCGGTGAACTGCTGTGGGTGCACGGCGAGAACGAGGGCGTGCGCGGCCAATCACGGTAAAGTGGCGACTGGCGTGGCTTGGAGCGAATGCAGTTGATTGAGAGCTCGCTGAGGAAGAGGAAATGGTCACCGATCAGAAAATATTTCTTCTCACGCGTTTCCTACCAAGGAGGAGATGCCGACAACACAGGAGACAGCATGTTCACTCGCGAGAAATACGGGTACCCGTGAGCCCGTACCTGTCTTTGCCGTGCGTTTAAAGGGTGAGTCTTTTCAGAAAACGAGGGCTGAGGCGACGTGTTTAGACACATAAGGAACACGCCGGGAACGCGTAGGGTTTCTATTTAGAAGTAGCTTGTTCTATTTACGCAACGGAAGGATTGGGATCATGAATTTCGCATTTTTAGTATTTCAGGCGGTATCCTGTGGCCGGCTGTGGTGTAGACTCGTTTCGGTGGCTACTGGGCGAGATTTGAAAACCCTGAAGCCTCAGAGACTATAGGCCCTGATAGGATCTCATCGATTCGTACTCAATCACTTACAGAGGAGTCAGAAGGAGGGGAGGAACCGATCAAACACGATCGAACTCTATAGTTCCGCAACAGTTTGACCGCAACCTAGAGCTGATTGCGGTGGGCTCCCCCTGTGTGAGAGAACCCACCATAGGTAATGTTACACGGAGGCCAAGCCAGCTTTCAGAAAACCGTTGACCCTCAACGCGCTCTGATCCGTCATCTGGCGTTCTTAGGGCGTGCGCACGACACCCACCGCGTTCCACTTGTCCACAATAGTGGGATTTCCTATCGCTTCTGCCACTCTGATGACGAATGCCAATTTATCGGTGGTGAGCAGGCAGGCGGTAGGGATGATGACGTCACCAACAAATTCTGCATTGCCCTGCGGATCAAGCGGCACCGGAGGTGTATCAACAAGTGCAGACGTCACAGTACTCAGTCCGTTGCACACCAAAGTTCCTTTCACTTTTGTAGTAACACCGATGGTGCCAGCGACGGCTAGTGGTGTCGAGCCGGCCAAGACCAATCCTTTCACGTTGAACTTGACGTGCCCGGTTTCTAAATGGACCCACGCCTTTCCATCCTCTGCTGACCAGGGAAACCCCACGGCCGATATGCCCCCTATGGTCGGAAATGGGGTTGATGTTGCACCAATGATTCGGTCCCACTTGACGACATTCGCCTCATCGGCAAAAGCCCAGGGTGCCGATGTGAAAACCAACGCCATCAAGGTTGATGCGAGGACGGTGCCTTTCACGACATGGGATAGATAAGTCATAACTCTCCTTTCTGGTTGTGACGAAATAGCTATTGCGATTTCTTTGTAAATAGATGAGCAAGCAGAATGCCAGACAGATCATTCTCAGAGCTCTCTACAACATCCCGATTCATAAGAGGGGCAGAATGAGGCTGCCTCCCTGGAAGTCATGATGCTGTCGCAGGTCGGGACAAAACGTAGGAAAGCTCTGGGGTGGAAAGGGCCAGAGGAGAGCAATGATGAGGGGATAAACAGTACCAGGCTACAGGCTATTGCGACGCGGCGGTCGCCAAAGCCTGGGAAGTCCAACCACTGCTTCGCGTGATACGCGGACAGGTCGCAGACTATTCCTGGAAATGGGTTTTCAGTTCTTTCACCACATCTCGCAGCATGGTCTTGTACAAGATATCGTAATTAAATTCCCTTGGGATTTTGTAAATCCACACGGTGGACTCGTAGGTGTCATGATACTTCTTGCGCCAGAGCACTGCGCCCGTTACGCGATCTTCAAGATGATTTTCTATACCAAGCTCCTTGGTGACCGTGCCCATTGGAAAACCAAACAACCAAGGGGCTGCGGCAAAAATTGAAAGACCATAGCCCCAAAGCGTTCGATAATGCCGTGTCGACGTTGACCAGCAGAGCGTCTTTTCTCCCCAATTGCCAGGTTTGCCTTGCCCCTCTATGCCCCTTTTTCAGGCCTTGCACGCAGCAGTACAGGCTGTAACCAGCTGAATCGTCTTTCTTTTACTCCGCCTCGCTCAAGGCATGATGATTGCGCCTTGCGAGTTTTAGAATTTTACCTGCTCCAGAGCGCGTGACCATCTTTGATGACGGATCGGAAACCTTTGAATGGCAGAACCGAGGGTTGAGGAGGTGGGTATGGATGGGCCGGTGAAAGCCATGGCTCTGGCAGTTATCTTCATCGGGGCCCTCAGCAGTCTTTCGTCTGTACATGCCCAAGAACTACCGGGCGGGTGCTGTGGCGATAAAGTGTTCCACTGTCAAGGATGGAGTAGTGTGACTTCGTGTGAACAGTTGTTTCGAAGTCCCCGCTTCCCCCAACAGACCCTGCTTGTGACGCAGCTTAGTGCGGAGGGGGATCAGGAACCGGGTCCGCCTCCTGTTGAAAATGGGTCAGCGGTGAAAGAGGCAGGGGATAGCGACGTGAGCCTCTATCGTCGCGCTGCGTTCGCTGTCGGGATTGGTGGAGCCTATTGGCCGAACATTCACAGGGTCGAACCAAATCCTGCCATTTTTGATCCCAACGCGGTTGGCAGCCCTAATGCGTGGGGGATAAGTGTTGAGCTGTCTGGGCACGGAAGAATATACCACGAGGACGAATGGGACCTCCTGATTGGCGCCGATCTCGGTTTTATCAGTCATGAAAACGCTAAGACATTCGATACCCCGGGGACGACGCCGGGAACCGAGAAATCACGAGTCTTGGCTCAGATGATCTATATCACTCCCAGCGTCAAACTCTATTACCATACGGGAATGATGCGGCCATTTATTGGCGCAGGAGTAGGAGGGTATTTTCTCGAACTGGCGGCCAGGTCGGAACGAGGTGAACTCCTTCAACAATTTGTGAAGAAGGAAACCTTCGGCGGCTACCTCTCCATCGGTGTGGACATCCCGATTAAGCTCGGAGGGATCGGATTGCTCCTGCGACTCGAGGATAAGTTCCATATGGTTGACTTCGGTAGTCTTGGAACTTTTTCTCCCAGTTCTGGAAGTCTCACCGGGCCCATCAACATGATACAAGTTGGGTTCGGTTTCGTCCTATGAATGACGCAGTACTGGAGATATTCCAGATCGTGCCATGCCCCTGAAATGAGCCAGCGTTGTACGTGGCGGAGCATTGCACAGGAAAGCGACGGGAGGGGCAAACCGAGAAGGGCATAAGGGCCTCACGGGAAGGCTCATTGTAGGAGGGTTACAACATTACACGCCGTCACTCTATTTTTTGATCTGCTAACTCAGCGATGAATTTCTCTATGTTGGCTCGGGCTGACCGTTCATTGGCGATTCTCAGTCTTGCCACAGCGATAAACTGATCTCTCGTTCCTGCAGTCCCCGATGCACGAACATAGGTCTCATATACCTGTTTACCTTTTAAATAGAGCGTGTATTTTGCATCTACTGTGACCGTTAAATCGAATCCCAACATGGGTTGATCTACATTGCGGATTTCAATTTCCAAACCCCAGTCATCTCCCCAATTGGTTGATAGAGCAGAGAATGCCTTGGAAATTAGTAACGATTCTTTAACCGCTTCAGTAAAGTTGTCGTTGGGTATCTGCGACGTCCAAAACGGCAACGTCATTGAGCCCCCTATAGACTCCTTGACAAAAATCCTCTCGCCCGTCTGCTTTGGAGCTTCATAATTCCTTACGACCATTCCTTCTTTCGTGGCTGGAAAGGCGCAACCGGAGATAAACAATGCAAGTAGCAAGCAGACGCTCTTCTTCATATTTGTCGTCCTTAAAGGTGAAAGACCACTAATGTCTTTGGGTAACGGCAGTCCGTTCGCCGAACGCTTGAAAATAGTAACCGGCATCTCCCGCTCCTGAGAGACTGAGAGCGACGGCATGATGCTTACCTAAATTCGGCAGCTTGTTGAACCGCTCTATAGCGCAAGGCACTAGGAAGAGGCTGAATGGGCGAATCAAGAAAGGCAGAAGAGTATCACAGGGCAACTGGTTTGGAGTCCTCTCACATTTGCCTGGCACTTGTTCCACTGGGTGCCCCCTGCAGAAAATGTCTTTAGTAATAACGACGTTTTGCCAAGCGAAGCGCCTCATACTTCACTCTCGTTCAGAGACAAGAACTCCTCGATTGGCCATTGCCCCGAGGAGTTAGACTAATCTGACGTTGCCGCTCTTTTTCCATTTTGTTCCTTATGGATCTTTTCGAGCGGTTTTTGTTCTCGCCCAAGGACTGTGAAAGAAGTCAGTCGATCATTCACGTCAAAATCCGCTCGGGCAGTGATTTTGTCCCCCCTGATTCCGAGCTCTGTTGGAAATCCTATGAGTTCCCATAAAAACAAGGTGAAAAAGTCTGCGACCGCGTGAAAAGCTGTCCGAAAGTATTTCCATCCCGCCTCGGACCCCTCATAGAATTCATAGTACTCAGTCCGACTCCCATCAGTATTTTTTGTGCTTTTTATCGGGAATCCCACTCGCCCAACGACCATATCCCGCGACATTGCTCCCGCGCCCTCCTCCAATGCCGTAATATCGACGAAAGGAGGTTGTGTGACTGCCATATAGACCGCACAGCCAGAGCTAAACACCGACGCTACGCCAAGAAACAATACCAACGCTAAGGCTTTCATCTGATACCCTTTCTCCGGCCTCATGGGATTGGCCTACACTTACTTCTCTATCTACAGATACTCGCATTGCTAAGAAAAGCAATAGGAGTGCCGCGCAGCAGGAAATCGACACATTATGAATGTATCGATATTTCCTGCTCTATTCTTGCGATGACTTTGTCAGAAGACTCAGACAGAGAGTCATATTGCACCAGCGACGCAGAATTGATTGATGCAAATATCCCCATCAGGAATACAACCAATTCTAGACTTTGGAAGCAACCTTCAAAACTTCTGAAGCAGACGAGCGAAGTCGTAATCTGACTCAAACGCGGATTCGAGGGCTCGGAGTCTCCGTTTCCTACGAAACTGTGCTGTGCTGAAATTGTGTCAGGAGAAGGGGTGAACGGCGGGAAACAATAGAAAGCGTAGAAGAGCTATACAAGTGGTTAACCTACAGAAATCGATGAAGCCAAAGGCTTTATTGGGAGACCAGACCTTTGATCATCGACTTCAGAAACAAACGAGATGGGGTGAGTGACGGGTTTCGAACCCGCGACCTCCGGATCCACAATCCAGCGCTCTAACCAACTGAGCTACACCCACCATCTGGAAGGAATGAATTCTCTGCACGCAGCAGAGGGATCTTAGCAAAGAGCGGTGATGCGCCGCAACTCAGTCTTGTCCGGCCTATGAGCGAGCATCGAACGCCGTTTGCATCTCGTTTACAATCTCGGTCACCGTCGCCACCGGATCGACGGCGTCCCGGATCGGCCGGCCGATGACCAGATAATCAGCCCCGGCCGCGATCGTCTGGGTGGGCGTCGTCGCGCGGGCATGGTCGTCCACTCCCTTTCCTGCCGGACGCACGCCGGGAGTGACGATCAGGAACCGCGGACCGACCTTCTGCCGGATCGCCGCCGGCTCTTCTCCGGACGCCACGACCCCGTCACACCCGACTTCGGAGGCCAGGAGTGCGCGGGCGGTCACGAGATCCTGGACGCTTCGCTGAATCCCCATGTCGCGGAGGTCGTGACTGTCGAAATTCGTCAGCACCGTGACGGCCAGCAATTTCAAAGTCGACCCTTCACGCCCCTGCACCGCCGCCGCCAGGGCCTTGCGATTGGCATGGATCGTGAGAAAATCGACGCCCATGGCTGCAACCTGGGCAGTCGCCCGTCGAACAGTTTCTTCGATATCGAGAAACTTCAGGTCGAGGAATACCCGCATCTTTCGAGCAAGCACCCGCTTGATCATCTCCGGCCCGGCGGCGGTATAGAGTTCCAATCCGACCTTCACGAAGGAGATATGCCCCTCGAGCCGGTCCAAAAGACGCTCGGCCTCGACGACCGACGGGACGTCGAGTGCGAATATCAAACGGTCACGCGCAATGATCTTAGCCATAGGATTCCTTTTGAAGGGGTCGGTCGATTGTTGACGGCTCACTAGCCCGTATGTTACATAGTTTGCTCTTTTTTTGGAGGAATAGACAATGCCTGTGATCCACAAGTCGACGATTCGCAGCGCCCGTCAGGCTGAACGCCGGCGCGACCGGAACAAAGCCACGCTGAGCACGGTCAAGACCCTGGTCAAGAAAGTCCAGTCGGCCATTGCCGACAAGAAAGCGGATGACGCCAAGACCGCCTTGCGTGCGGCCACCTCGGCCCTCAGCAAAGCCGTGACCAAGGGCGCCATGAAGCCCAACACCGCGTCCCGCCGTATCTCCCGCTTGACTCAACACGTCAACGGCCTGTCCGGTTCCCGCTCGTAATCGTTCTCACATTCGAGACCACTCGCGCCGCACCCCGCCCTGTCGGGGACGGCGGTCGGCGGGGTGCGTCGGGCTGTGCGCACTGCACAGACTGACAGAGCTGCAGCAATACCCGCTCCATAATCATTTTAGGTTGTCCGCTGCTGCCCCCCTTGAGCTGCCCGTCAGCTTCCCAAAACAATCGTAGCGCATCCCGCACATGTCCATCTGAAAGACGGCCCAGGAACGCCTTGACTTGTAGGGGATCCATACGCAAGGTTCGCGCGGCCTCACCGTCACGCCCCCCCTCACGAAGCAGTTCCTTCATTTTCCAGATCCGGCGATACTGCCAGGCCAAGGAACCGAGAATACGCAGCGGCGCCTCGCCGGCCTCAAGATTCCTCGCAAGAATCGAGAGCACCCGTCCACGCTGGGCCTCGGCGATTGCCAGCGTGAGATCAAACACGGAGGCACCCGGCTCGACTCCCCGTAGCTGATACACGTCGGCGGCCGTCGCCGGACGGTCGACCGTGATATAGGACACGAGCTTTTCGAGTTCACGCCGGACAGCATATAACGAGCCTCCGGACGTCTCTTTGAGTACCTCCACAGCCTTCTCATCCAACCGCAGTCCAAGCCGCTGCGCATCCCGACTCACCCAAGGCCCCAACTGGACGTCGCGAAGCGGCGAACAGTCGATGGTCACCGCGGCGCGCGCGAGCGCCTGGGAAAACTTCAGCCGCCCGTCCAACTTGGTGCTGACAAATATCACGGTGGTCGTCTGCACAGGAGCGGCAAGGTACGGAAGCAGAACCTCGGCCTCACGGGCAGAGATTTTCTCGGCGCCTTTCACGAGGACCACCCGGCGTTCGGCAAACACCGGCACTTCCAACGCACAGGTGAGGATGTCGGTCCCGGCCGCCTCGTCCCCATAAAACACATCGAAATTAAAATCCCCGCTTTCGCCGAGCAGCGCGGTTTTGAGTGTGGCAACGGCCTCATCGCGCAGGAGATCCTCCTCCCCCACGACCAGATACACAGGCGCGGGAGGCTGCTGCCGCAACGCAGCGGAAAGTTGCAATGGACTGAGCGCGGTTCCCATGAGGTCCTCAACAATAGCTTACTTGGTGGCTGGCACTGCGGGAGATACCTCAGCCGCAGGCTTCGTCACCCCGCCGGCCTCCAGATGCAGAAGAAACCGTGAGGCAAGATCTTCTGCCACAAACCGGCCGGCCTGCTCCAGCGCACGGTTTTGCAGCACGCGGTTAAATTGAAGGTCGGGCGTGATATAGAACTCGGACGAGCCTTTCGAAATCTGTGTCCAGACCAGTTTCTTCGTCCGCGCTTCCTCGATCCTCACGACGACCGTCACTTCTGTCCGGCTTTCCAACGTCGTGGCCGATCCCGTCTGATTGCTCGGCGTCGGTGTCAGAGTGAAGCTCAAGGTCGGGATACTGACCGACAGAATCTGCCCGGTGAGGACCAAATCCGCCGCCTCGGAATCCGGAACCACTTGAGTCCCACTGCCGGACGAGAATTCACGCCGCAGATAGTTCGTATAGCGGGTTTCCAGATTCGGTTCGAAACTGTTGTTCACCAACGTGCGAATGACCAGCCGTGGCACCGGACCATCAGAAGCCTTGGCTGAGGTTCCTCCGATAGTAGGACCGGCCCCTTCGACGCGGAACTGGTAGCCGCAGGACAACAACAGGCTCGCGGCGAGAGGCAAGAGGCACGTGGCAAGACACTTCCTACGCAATGACGCGGTGCCCTTCCCCACATCTCCAACCCCTCGCCCCTCGCCCCTTGCCCCGCGCCAATTCATCATCACACCACAAAGTTCACGAGTTTCTTCTCGACGTAAATCACTTTTTTCGGCTCGCTGCCTTGCAGCCACTCCGCCACCGTCTCACGAGCGGCTCGTTCCACCAGGTCGCGCGCCGCGTCTGCCGCCACCTCAATCTTGCCGCGAAGCTTGCCGTTGACCTGAACCGGGATCGTCAGCCGGTCGCTGACGGTCAGCGCCGGGTCAAAGACCGGCCATGACTGCTGAGACACGCTCGGCGCATGTCCGAGAATGGCCCAGAGTTCCTCCGCCACATGAGGCGCAAAGGGCGAAAGCAGCAAGACAAAGGGTTCGAGCAAGGCCCGTGGGCGCTGTTCCGCCTTGGTCATCTCATTAGTGAACACCATCATTTGCGCAATGGCGGTGTTGAAACGGAGCTCATCGATATCTTCTGAAACCTTTTTGATCGTCTGATGCAATAACCGCTGCTGCTCAAGACTGGGCGCCGCCTGGACCACAGAAAGGGACAGCCCGCCCTCCTCCGTCACCATCAATCGCCACACCCGCTCCAAAAATCGCGTGACTCCTTCGACACCCCGGGAACTCCAGGGCTTCATCGCCTCCAGCGGCCCCATAAACATTTCATAGAGCCGCACCGCATCGGCGCCGAACTGATCCATCATATCGTCGGGATTCACCACGTTCCCGCGGGACTTGGACATTTTCTGATTGTCCTCGCCCAACACGATGCCTTGATGCACCAGCTTCTTAAACGGTTCCGGCGTGCTCACCACCCCGATGTCGAACAGCACTTTGTGCCAGAAGCGTGAATAGAGCAGATGCAGCACGGCATGCTCGCTGCCTCCGACATAGAGATCGACCGGCAGCCAATAGCGCTCCATCGCCGGGTCCACCAGCTGCTTCGCATTCTTTGGATCGGCGAAGCGGAGATAGTACCAGCAGGAACCGGCCCACTGGGGCATGGTATTCGTTTCGCGCCGGGCGGGCTTCCCACTGAGTACATCCGTGGTCACCAGCCACTCTTCCAGATTCGCGAGCGGGCTTTCTCCGCTGCCTGACGGCTTGAAATTGCTGGTCTCGGGCAATATCAGCGGGAGCTGTTCCTCGGGTAACGGACGGGACTCCCCGTCGACCCACACAATCGGGAACGGCTCTCCCCAATAGCGCTGCCGGGCAAAGAGCCAGTCGCGTAACTTATAGTTGATCGCCTTCTTTCCCTTGCCCTGCTGTTCCAACCAAGCCGTGATCGCCGGAATCGCATCGGACGGCTTCATGCCGTTGAGCGAGAGTGACCCGTCGGACGACGCCGAGTTCACAGCCGTTCCACGATCCGTCGCCACGAAGGGGGCCTCCTGCACCTGGCCGCCCTGAATCACTTCCCGGATCGGCAACTGATAGGTCTTGGCAAAGGCCCAATCTCGCTCGTCATGCGCCGGGACCGCCATGATCGCGCCGGTGCCGTAACTCATGAGGACGTAATCCGCCAGCCACACGGGCAGCCGTTCGCCATTTACCGGGTTGATCGCGTAGCCGCCCGTGAACACGCCGGTCTTTTCCTTGTCCAGTTCCTGTCGCTGCAGATCGCTCTTTCTGGCGGCCGCATCGCGATAGGCCGCGACAGCGGCTTTCTGGAAAGCGCTGGTCACCACATCAACCAGCGGATGCTCAGGCGCCAACACCATATAGGTTGCACCGAAGAGCGTATCCGGCCTGGTCGTAAAGACCCGAATCGTCCCGCGGGCATCGGCCAGGGCGAAATCCACTTCTGCGCCGATCGACCGGCCGATCCAGTTCTTTTGCATTTCGAGCGTACTGGCTGGCCACTCCACCAGCTTCAAATCTTCAAGGAGACGATCGGCATAGGCCGTGATCTTCAGGACCCACTGGCGCATAGGCTTGCGAATGACGTCGAACCCGCCGACCTCGCTCTTGCCGTCGACGATTTCTTCGTTTGCCAGCACCGTGCCGAGCGCCGGACACCAGTTGACCGGCACCTCGGCCACATACGCCAGCCCACGTTTATAGAGTTGGAGGAAAATCCACTGCGTCCAGCGATAGTAGTCGGGATCGGTGGTGCTGAACTCCCGCTCCCAATCGTAGGACAATCCCACACGCTTCATCTGCCGTTTGAACGTCGCGATGTTTTGTGCCGTCGTGAGGGCCGGGTGCACGCCGGTCTTCACCGCATATTGCTCGGCCGGCAGTCCGAAGGCATCCCAGCCCATCGGATGGAGGACATTGAAGCCCCGCATGCGCTTGTAGCGGGAGATGATATCCGTCGCCGTATAGCCTTCCAGATGCCCGACGTGGAGCCCGGACCCGGACGGATAGGGGAACATATCGAGGCAATAAAACTTCGGCTTGGTGGTGTCCTGCAGGGCGTGAAACGGGCGATGTTCTTCCCAATAGGCCTGCCATTTCACTTCCAGCGCGTGATGATCATACCCTTTTGCCATGGCTCTCCGGGAGATTGAAAAATCGGGGAACTCTAGCACAGACCGGCAGGGGCAACAACAATAGGGAGAGGAGCGTGGAGCGGGCGGGGGCCGGCCGGACCCGATTGGCCGGCCCCCGAAGAAAACCGAGGATGGGGAACTGAGGTGAGCTTCTTTCCGAGAACGCACTGTCTGATTCGAAGGCCTCAAAATGTCATGACGATCCATGCCCTCTCTTGAATCTCTTCGGCCTTACAAGACCGTCACCTGCATTCTCATCACCGCATCGTGTAAAGATACGGTAAAAGACTGAAGCCGGGTATTGCTCGGAAGCAGGGAACGGTATCCTACGAAGGAGTGAATGGAGGACTGGCATGGGACTCTATTCCGCTTACATCTTTCCTCGTCTCATGGATCGGATCATGAGCGGGGCCGGCTTTCAGCGCCTCCGGAGCGAGATGCTGCAAGCCGCACGAGGTGATGTGCTGGAAATCGGGTTGGGGACAGGATTGAATGTCCCCCACTACCCCACCGGCGTCTCACGGCTGCGGGCCGTTGATCCGGCACCACTGCTCCCGGATCGCGTGGCGGACCGGATCGCGAGAGCCCCGTTTCCCGTTGAACTCTCCCGCACCAGCGCCGAACACCTCCCGTACGACAACCAATCCTTCGATTGCGTGGTCAGTACCTGGACCCTCTGCACCATCCACGACCCGGGACAGGCCTTGCGAGAGGTCCGGCGTGTGCTGAAGCCGACCGGACGGTTGCTGTTTCTGGAACACGGCCGGAGCGACGATGCCGCCATCGCAACATGGCAGGACCGGCTGAACCCGATTCAGAACGTCATCGGCTGCGGCTGCAACCTGAACCGGCCGATCGACCAGCTCATCAGAAAGGCAGGGCTGCAGATCGTGCAGCTCGATCGCTTTGTGATGGAGGGAGTCCCGCGTATCGGCGGAGAACTCTACCGCGGAGTCGCCACGCCGGACCGGACGGGCGTCAGCGCCCCGCCGGAAACGGATGGCCGCTGAGCAACGCCGTCATGTGCTCAATCGAGGTGAAGAAGATCGACGCCTCGGCAGGCAATTGAGAACTGGACTTAGCGCTATGGATGATCTGAGCCAGACCGAACCGCTGCGCCGCATGGAGGCAGCCTTCGTCATCATCCACAAAGAGCGCGCGCCCCGGATCAAACCCGACAAGCTTCTGGCAGGTGGGCCAATATTCCGGGCGCATCTTGAGATAGCCCACCTCAAACGCGTCAACAATCCGATCCACATAGCGATCCAGGCCGGTCTTGGCGGTTTTGACCTCCACCCCTGACGCATGTGCGTTGGTGAGGATCGTGATCCGCTTCCCGCGCCGGCGTACCTCCGTGAGGAAGGGCTCCGCCCCGGGAAGAAACCCGATCATATGATCCAACTCCTTGTGCATCGCGACCACATCAATCCCCACCCGTTCGGTCCAATAGTGGAGATCGGTCCAGGCCAGTTCGCCTTCCACCGATCGATACATCGCCATCAAGCGATCGCGCGACTCTTCAAACGGGAGACCGTGGATGGCCGCATAGCGGCGCGGTAACTCTTCCTCGAAAAAGAAGTTGTCGAAATGCCGGTCGAGCAACGTGCCGTCCATGTCGAGCAGGACGTCATCGATCTCGGCCCAATTTATTACGTCCAATTGCCTCATAACTCCGCAAGTGTACCTGAGGCCGGTTGTGTTTGCCAAAATTCCTGTGATACGGTCGCACACTTATGAAAAAGATGCGCGATTCGCCCACGAAGACCAAAACCCTGCCGTTCAGCTCCGCTGCGCCGATGCCGTTGGTCGCCATTATCGGCAGGCCGAACGTGGGCAAGTCCACGCTGTTCAACAAGATCCTCGGCGTGAAAACCGCTATTGTGGATGACGTGCCCGGCGTGACCCGTGATCGCAACTATGCGGATGCGACCTATCGCGACCGCAAATTCCGGCTGGTCGACACCGGCGGGCTCGATCTCTCCGCCTCCGACGGCATGTTGCCCTTGATTCGCCGGCAATCCGAACTGGCCATCGCCGAAGCCGACATCCTCATGTTCATCCTGGATGGCCGGGCGGGTTTGACACCGCCGGATCACGAGGTCGTGAAGCTCCTGCGCGGCGTGACCAAGCCCATATTCTATGTGATCAATAAAATCGATACGCCCAAGGCCGAGCCTCTCGTCGCCGACTTCTATCAGTTGGGAAAGGCGGAGTTCCACGCCGTCTCCGCCGAGCATGGCATTGGAGTGTCCGAATTGCTGGACGCCCTCTACCCGCTGCTGCCCCCCGCCGATGACACCACTGAGCTCACGCAACTCCCGCGGATCGCCCTCGTCGGCCGTCCGAATGTGGGCAAATCAACCCTGACCAACGCTGTCCTGGGCGAGGAACGCGTCGTCGTCAGCGACGTGCCCGGCACCACGCGCGACCCGATCGATTCGCTCGTCGTGCATGACGGACACCACTATATCTTCACGGATACGGCCGGCATCCGCCGCCGGGGTCGCATCGAGCCGGGACTTGAGGGGTATAGCGTCATGCGCTCGCTGAGAGCCATCGGTCGCTCCGATGTCGCCGTCCTGCTGCTCGACGCGGTGGAAGGCGTCACGGAACAGGACACGAAAATCGCCGGGGCGGTACTCAAGCAGGGACGGGCCTGCATGCTGCTCGTGAACAAGTGGGATCTCCGCGCCAACGATGCCGAGGCCCGCCAGGAGTATGAACGGGAACTGCATCGGCGCTTTCCGTTTCTGACCTGGGCACCGGTCTTATTCGGGTCCGCCGCGCAGCCCGATTCGCTGCATCAGCTGTTCCCCAACATCAACAGCGTCTATGCGTCGTTCAATAAGCGTGTGCCGACCGGGGCGCTCAATCAATGGCTCCAGAAAATCCTGGAATCTCATCCGCTCCCGGTTCGAAAAGGCAAACCCTCAAAAACGTCGAAGGCGGCATTCATCACGCAGGTGGCGACGAAGCCGCCCTCCTTCGCCCTGTTTTGCGGACACCCGCAAGACGTGGGCCCCGCGTACATTGGATTTCTCGAACACCAGCTCCGGGAGGCCTACGGATTTTCCGGTACGCCACTACGCATTCTCGTTCGCAAGAAATGATGGCCGCTCTCACGAACTTTCTCTAGGCGATCGTGCCCGTCTCACGGCAACGCAAACGGAATTGAACTTGACTCGATTCCGGCCTCATGTTATTCGCAGACTCACTGGAGCATGATTTGAGCGACTCCGCTCCGGTCGTGACGACTCGCTGTCCGGACCAAACCACGCAACTACCATGGCAACACCATCGACCACTCTTCGCCTCACACTCGCCGGAATCGTCCTGAGCGGAGCAGCTCTTCAAGGATTTCCCGCTGTGAGTTCTGCGCAACACCTGTCTGCGAATCAGCCGGAAACATCGGCCACGGCCAATCACGGGGAGACCAGTCCTTCGATTGCCTTGAAGGGTTCGGTCTGGAGAACAAAGCCGGGCATCGTGTTTCTCAAGACCCCCGTCGGGTTGCTCACCCTCAGTTCGAAAACGACATTAAAGGACCTGCGTGCCTCGCAAAGCGTCTTATTTTGGATTCACGGGCCCAGTATGGTCGTGGAGATCCGCAAGCGGGCCGACGATTCTCTCGTCCATCGCTACCTGACCGGTCCCGTCGTCAAGGGCTCGGGGGACGCGAACGATCTGGTCCGCTGGACTCCGGACGGCGACGCATCGTTTCACTACGGCACTCATGAGGCGCAGCTCTCCACACTCCGTGACGGCGATCCGGTCACCGTGGAAGTCGATGACACCGGCACCATCATCGGCGTGCATGATCTCCAGTTCGACCTGCAGATCGGACAATTACCCGCCAACGGATCAGAGGCCCATGTGCTCTTGAACGGAACGGTGTCCAAACTGAAATCGAATTTCATCTTTTTCAGGACCCCTGTCGGCGTCATCAACGTCAACGCCAAGATCGGCATCAAGAACGCCAAAGTCGGCCAGACCATGACGCTGTATGTTCATCACCACTCGGTCGTGGTCGACTTGACTCCGGCCAATGGAGCGGCCCCGACACATCGGTTCATCACCGGCCCGCTCGAATTCTCGACCCCCGAACGCACCGGGGTCAAACTCTGGACCCCTGATGGAGAACAGACCTTTCCGACCGATCGCGGGAAGGCCGCACTAGCCGGAGCCAAGGAAGGTAGTCCGATCACCGTGGAACTGAACGGCGAAGGGACGGTCATCGATTTTCACCGCCTCAATTAGGCTCCACCACTCCGTCTTTCTTGACAGTGTTTCCAATCCCTCCGTAGACTCTCTGAAGACATATGAAAACCCCAGCCCCTACGAAGAAACCAGCCCGAAGCTCACCAGATGAAGCCCGTACTGCCGCGAGTTTTGATGCGTTGTATCGAGACCATGTCGATCTGATGTACCGTTTCGCGACCCGCCTCTGCGGGGAACCTGAAGCGGCAAAGGATCTGGTACAGGAAACGTTTCTCAATGCCTATCGGGGCTACCAGACCTTCCGTGGAGACGCGCAAGTCTCGACCTGGCTCTATGCCATTGCCGCACGCGCCTGTTCACGCATGCGGCGCAAACGAAAAGGAGCGCCTGACCGGGAGCTGTCGCTGGAAGAATTTATCCCGACCGCGGAGGGGGAATTTCGCCTGCAGATACCCGTGGATGGGCTCAGCCCGGAAGAGGCGCTGCAAAATAAAGAACTTCGCCAGGCGCTCGATCAGGCGATTGCCAAACTTCCTAAGAAATATCGTATGGTGCTGGTCTTGCGCGACATGGAAGGGCTGAGCGCCAAAGAAGTCGGCAGCATCGTCGGGCTCAATGAGCGCGCCGTGAAATCCCGGCTACATCGGGCACGCTTGTTTGTCCGGCGCGAACTCAGCACCCGAGGGATCGCCGAGTCAACACCATCGCACAACGGCCACCCGTTCATGCAAGGAGGGCACTAGCCATGGCCAAGCGGACAACGACCCAATCCGGTCAGCGGAAACCAGCCCGTCCCCATCGTCACGGGAAAGGCAGCTGCGTGGCCATCTTAAAGAAGCTGTCCGCCTACATCGACGATGAATTACCGGGCACACTGTGCACTGAATTGCGCAGGCACCTCGGCGCCTGCCCCAACTGCGAAGAATTCGTCGCCTCGCTTAGACAAACCGTCGCCCTCTGTCAACACCAACCGGCACCGGCCCTTTCACAGGCCGAACGGGCCCGCATGCGAAACGATATTCTCCGGTCCGCGCGCCCGCGCTAACGACTTCAAACATTTGACGTTTCCCGCCCCCCTGTCAGGTCAGGTGTTGCCTGGCTGCCCTTGCCGCTGAATATCGGAAAATCCGCTCCCCTGGCCTCTTTCAGATTCGTCCGACGCCATGCTACAGTACCGATCTTTCACCCTTATTATTTGCGACCAGGAAACAGGTGATGATGATGACTTGTCGTATCCACAACAACCTTCGCGCGCATATTCTGCTCACCTTGATGACCGCCCTTCTGGCAGGCTGGGCCGGAATAGAGACTGCCTTCGCGGCCCCCTCGCACAAATCCAAATCAGCCGGCCATGGGAACAACCCCGCTGCCGATGTTGCGCGCCGCTATGCCGAGGCCGTTGCCAAGGGAGATCGGCTCACCGTCGGACAGTTGGATTTTGCCTGTCAATTTCGCCTGCTGGCGGCCGCCCCCTCAGGATTAAAGACGTACCCGCCAGCAACCGACCCTTCGTATGAATCCTGCTGGCAAGGTTTGAAAGCCGCCCATGCCCCTGCGTTGAAACACGACGATGTGGGAATGACCGTCCTCTGGCCGAGCACTGGCCCGCTGGTTTTCTTCAGAGACGAGTTAGCGCGCATGCCGGCTTCGGCGTTTGTCATGGACGAGCTCGGCATTTCCCCCCCGGGAAGCGGCCTCCACGTCACGGTCGGCAAGAGCCAGCCGCTGCCGTCCGGATCCTTTCGGTTGAACGCGACCGGAAACATTCTTGCCGTTCCGACGACACTCGTCACCCTTACGGTCACCTATCAGGATCCCCTTGCCTCGCCGGTCACCTATGCGGAAGGGACCGTGAAGTGGACCAACACCATCAAGCGCGCGCGCAAGTCGCTCAAATCGGCGGACGTCCAGTGGGTCGTGTTCACCGGTCTGAAAAAGCATGGCTTCCCCGGCGATGCCGCCGTCTTCAATCTTCCGGTCATGACACAGCCCTCCGTCCCCGGCATGGCTCCGGAGAAAATTCCCTTCACCACAGACATCAGCCGGGTACTTCCCGACTCCCTGGTCTGGTGGGGGCCGAAAGACCAGCCGGGCACGTTGACGGCGGCCGCGGCACGAGCGGCCACGTTTCCTGAACTTCGGGATCGGGTAGCGCTGCTCAACCGTATCTTGTTGATCGATCCCGATCAGACCGATGCCCTCACCGTTCTGACGCGTAATCTCTATGCCACTATCCTGCACGAAGGGAGCAAGGGCCACAATCTCCTCGTGAAAGATCCTGCCCTGTCGCTGGTCGTCAGCGAATTCTATTGGAACATCTATGCGCAATCGACGAGGACTGACCTCTCGAACGGGATGGAAATGGGTGGATTCTCGCAACCAACCCCGGCCGACTTTCTCTTCCGCCTCTTGCCGGCCGCTGAAACCCTCGCCAGGGTCCACCCCGAACAACTCGACAACCGGTTCCGATTGGGCGTCGCCTATCGATGGAACAACGACCAGCAAGCCGCTATCGCGACTCACGAAGCCCTGGCCAGAGAGATTCCCAATACGCGCAAAGCAGCCAAGGCGGAAGCTCTGCTGCAACTGGCCTGGTCCCGCCTGCACAAGTCCGCCTGGAACCGGATCCTACACGATCCGGAAATCAACCGGGCCTATGCCGATGCCGAAGCTTCTCTAGCCATAGCCGACATTCCCCTCGATAAATTTCTGGCTGAGTACACGATGGCCTACTGTATGATTTTCATGCCCAACTATGGGGATAAGGCCAAGTTGCTGCACCATACAACCGAAGCGAAACGGTGGTTCGATGAGGTCCCTGGCAAGACCGACGAAGTCTGGCGCTATTTCCTGCACTCCGAACTGCTGAAGGCCGTGCTCGACGCCGATCCGATATTCCAACCGATTCTGGCGACGGCGGAAGAGAAGAAGGATTAAACCTCGCAATGTAGCGAGTGTGCGCCGGCAGCTTCGGCGCACACTCGCCTGCTCATCTTGACCTCACTCCCGACTCAAGCTGTGCTTATCCCTGGCGTGCCCCTGTAGCGAGATCGCTCGCCTCTTTATCGCCCCCATCACCCGGTCAGCCGCATCCATCCCTACTCAACCGACCATCACTCTCTCTTCCCATTCCTCAGTGAGACTTCTGTTGCAAAAACTCGGAATACCTAGGCAGTTCCGGATGATCGGGGTAAGGTGATGGCTGAACAAAGCCTCTCCAACCAAGGCACTCGGCAGCATGAGAAGTTGGCGAACATCGATGCCCCTGGGCGGAAGCCACCGGGTCATGACCGGCCTCATCATCAGCCTCTCCCTTGGCATGGTCCCCCTGACACTGCTCCTGGTCAAAAATGAGTTGATTGAACGGGCGGGCGACACTGTCGCGCTCGGGGCAGCAGACATTGCTGACAAGCTTGACCTTGTCTTAGCGGAACGATCGGGTGATATTCAGGCTTTTGCGCAATCTCCCTTCCTGTCCAAGAACACCCATGAGAAAATCCTCTCGTATCTTGAGGAATTGCACCGCATCTATCCGATGTATCGCCGACTCTCACTCGTCGACAAGGACGGCCGTCTCATCGCGTCAACCGAGGTCCCCGGCGAAGGCGAGACCGTCGTGTCTCCGCCCATGATGCAGGCTACGATGCGGCATGCCCACCCCCAGGTCGAGCTTGTTCACCGCACAAATCATTCGGGGGGTTCTCTCCATTCCGTCCGTTTTTCGGCCAGGCTGCTCGATCCGAATCACGAGGTCCAAGGCGCAATCGTGTCGGAAATCGATCAGAACATGATTCGCCAATTTGTGACCCAAACCACCCAGCGTGAGCAGGCCTCCACGTTGCACCTGGAAATCCAGGAGTTCGCCGTGCTGAGTCCAACGGGGGACATCCTCCTGGCCTCGGAAGAGCAGACCGACGACACGAACGCAATTCGCCCGGCCACCCTCACCTCAGCCATGATGGCCAACCAGGGGAAGACCGGCTACGTCGAGGAAATCGACAGCAAGAGCGGGCGGAACGCGCTCACCGGCTTCGCACGCATGGCCGGCTCACCAGGTATTCCTGATTTGCAGTGGAGGATTCTCGTCCGCGTCGATCGCGCTACAGTCCTGCAATCGATTTGGGCCGTCCTCTGGAA
>Ga0209253_10001650_pt1 | contig 19624 bp, 17 predicted proteins | sample FrelakmetBRP12BR_FD_187145 | JGI IMG/M metagenome (GOLD analysis project Ga0209253, IMG submission 187145) | Freshwater lake sediment microbial communities from the University of Notre Dame, USA, for methane emissions studies - BRP12 BR (SPAdes)... | ecosystem: Environmental > Aquatic >... | reverse complement strand
CACCCCGGCCGAGAGCACATGCAGGAACTGGTATGGCAGATTCGGGTTCGTCACCAGCGCCAGGAAATCTGTCATCACCGCCCGGCCGTTCTCGATGGCATACCCGACCGGGTTCTGCATGAATGAATTGGCAATCAGGATCCAGAAGGCTGAGAGCAAGGAAGCGATCGCCACCAACCAGGCTGCCGCCAAATGCAATCCCTTCGAAAGCCTGTCCCAGCCGAACAGCCAAAGGCCGATGAAAGTGGATTCCAGGTAAAACGCCACCAGCGCTTCGATCGCCAGCGGTGCCCCAAAAATATCCCCCATGAAGCGCGCATATCCGGACCAATTCATACCGAAGTGGAACTCCTGCACGATGCCGGTCACCACGCCGGCCGCAAAATTGATCAGGAAGACCTTACCCCAGAACTTCGCCATACTCTTATAGGTCTCATTTCCCGTTGCCACGTAACGGCTCTCAAAAATGGCCACCAGGATCGAGAGCCCCAGCGTTAGCGGGACCAGGAAGAAGTGATAGATCGTTGTGATGGCAAATTGCCAGCGGGATAATATAAGTGGATCCATTCAATAACCTCCTCCAGAAGGGCTAGGCAGATGACAATATTATAACGATTCCATAATGTCGAATACAAGCCTCACTTTGATTTAACCTGTTTCCCTGAAGCTGGTGCCTTGGGAACGGCCGGCCGGACCGGCATGGTCGTCACGAGCACCTTATCCACCCGGTTACCGTCCATGTCCATGACCTCGAAACGCAGCCCGCTCCACTCGAACACGTCCGCCGCCTGTGGGATCCGGCCAAATTTTAACAACACAAAACCTCCCAATGTTTCGTACTCTTCCTCATCCGGCAGGTGCCGCAGGTTGAATATCTCCTTGAATTCGTCATTCGGAAGCATCCCATCCAGCAGCCAGGAGCCATCCTGGCGCTGGGTGGCCTGCGGGCCTCCCTCGAACGCGCCGACAATTTCCTCGAGGATATCAGCCAGGGTGATCAAGCCCTGCACCATCCCGAATTCATCCACCACCAGCATGAGTTCACGTTTGCTTTCCCGAAACATTTCCAGTGCGCGTGATCCGAAGGCGGTTTCCGGAATGTGAATCGGCGGGCGGACGATCTTCCTGAGATCACTGCCTTTCTCAAGGTCAGCCAGCAGTAAATCCTTTGCCTTCACCACACCCAGGATGCTGTCCAGGCTGTCTTCCGCTACCGGGAAGCGCGAGAAGGGGCTTTCCTTGATTTTCCGGCGGATCTCTTCCACCGGATCGTTCACATCCAGCCAGACGATTTCATTACGCGGAGTCATCAGTGCATTGACGCGCTGGTCGGAAAGCGAGAAGACACCCTCCACCATATCCTGCTCGGTTTCCTCGAAAACGCCCGCTTGCGTACCCTGGTCGAGCTGAACCAGCAATTCCTCCTCCGTAACAGGAATCTCATCGGTATGCTTCACCCTAAACAGGTGCAGGATCAGGTCGGTGGATTTTCCCAATACCCAGACAAAGGGTGCAAATAATTTTGAAACGAAAAACATAGGCCCGGCAATAAAGGATGCCACGCGGTCCGCGCTATTCAGGGCCAGGCGCTTGGGGATCAATTCGCCCAGCACAATGGACAGGTAAGAGACAGTAACCACCACGACCGCCAATCCGATCATGCCACTGAAGCGGGCCAGGGCGGGGATATCTGCCAAGAGACCTGACAGCAATTTTGCCACTGTACCAGCACTGATGGCGCCAACCAGCACATCGATGACCGTGATCCCAATTTGGATGGTGGAGAGAAAACGATTGGGATTGTTCGCCATTTTGAGTGCCAGGCGGGCACGTTTATCCCCTTCATTGATACGTTGCTGTAAACGCGTTTTGCGCACCGAAAGCATGGCCGCTTCCGAAAGTGCCAGGATGGCATTAAAAAAGATCAGCAGTATTATGATGAGGATATCATTCCAGAATTTGGACATATTCATCCCGTGCAGCAGATGGATCCGATCTGCCACGCTCGCAACCATTAGACCACATCAATTCCATTGCCTTCCACCACATTCCCAATGCCCCAGACGGGCTGGTTGAGCTCTTCGGCACGTTTCAGGAAACCGGCCAGTTTCCTGCGCGGGACAGCCAGGAGCAGGCCTCCGCTGGTCTGCGGATCAAACAGCAGCATGCGGGTCTCCTCGGAAATATGCGCAGCAAAGCGCACCCGGGGTTCAAAGTGCAGGCGATTGTCATACATACCACCGGGGAAGGTGCACATCCCGGCATATTTGCCGGCACAAGTGACCATTGGTATTTTCTCAGCGAAGATCCGCAGGCCGGCACCCGAAGCCTGTGCCATTTCCGAGGCGTGCCCAAGCAGGCTAAAGCCGCTTACATCTGTGCCGGCGTGCAGGCGGAATTCCACCGCAAGAGCGCTGGCAGTTTTGTTCAAGCGCTTCATCCAATCGACCACTTCGGCCACATCCTGCGGGGAGGCCTTTTGCTGTTTCAATGCGGTGGTTGTCACGCCGAATCCGAGCGGCTTGGTCAGGATGAGCGCATCCCCTGGACGCGCAGCACCTTTGGTGAGCAGCCTGGTTGGGTTTACAAAGCCCAGGACGACCAGTCCATATTTCGGCTCACTATCCTGGATGGTATGACCGCCCGCAATCACCACGCCCGCCTCACGCGCTTTCTCCGCCCCGCCGCGCAGGATTTCGCCATTGATCTCCGGCGGCAAGTCCGGTATAAGCGCCGCCACGTTCAACGCCAGGAATGGCTGGCCGCCCATGGCGTAAACATCCGAAATACTGTTGGCCGCGGCGATACTGCCGAAGTCATATGGGTCGTCCACCACCGGGGTGAAGAAATCGGTCGTCACCACCAGGGCGCGCCGTGAATCCAGTCGCCAGACCGCTGCGTCATCAGGCTGGTCAAGCCCTACCAGCAGGTCCGGATACTCCTTTGCGCTAAAAAGATTTTCAACAGGGCGCAGTACCTGCGCCAGCGTTTCCGCGTTCAGCTTGGAAGCTCAACCGGCGCAATTCGAATAGCTGGTCAGGCGGATCTGGCGCCCTGTTGGATGGACAACCGACATGCAACCTCCACAAGTTAAGGGACTGTAGTCGTTGGCGTGGTCGGAGCCGTCGTGGGTGTTGGTGTGATGGATGGCAACAATAGCGGTGTACCGCTCGGCAGGTAGATCACCTGGAGATTGGGTGCGATTTTCTGGATATATTCATATGTCAGCATTTCGGGATGATCCTTGAGCACTGCTGCCAATGCCGCCCAGGCTGCCGCTTGCGCCTTGGCCTTGATCTCGATGGATTGGGCCTCGCCCTGCGCTGCAATGACAACTGCATCAGCCGCACCTTCAGCCGTCTGGCGAACCTGTTCGGCTTCCTGCTTCTTTTGCTGGACTACATACTCAGCCTGGAGAGCATTCTGTTCCGCAATCTGCTTCTGCTCGACTGCTGCGGCGTATAGTTCAGTAAAGTGGATGTCGCGCAGGATGAAATCCACCAGTACCAGGTTGTTTTCACTCATTTTAGTGGTCAATTCATCGGTTATTTTTTGTACCATCTCTACACGTTTTGAGCTGACGATTTCCTCGATGCCATATTGGGAAGCCAGGTCGCGGATGACACCGCGTGCCAGCGGGCGAACAACCGCATCCTCGTAGCGATCCTGCCACTCGATATGCATCTGGATGATTTTGTTGGGGTCAATGGCATAGATAACGGATGCGTCCACGTTGACTTCCTGTCCATCGCGGGTCCGCGCACGGATCGAGTCATCTCCCTGGACATTCCCTTCCGCCGCCGCAACAGACATGGTATATGTCTGGCGTGCAATGCTGTAAGTCTTCACGTTTTCAGCAAACGGGATCACCCAACGCAAACCCGGCTGAAGGGTCTGGTCACGGTAGCCTTTCGGAGCAACCGCCGAGATGACCACACCGCGTTGATCCGCCTGGATAAAAACCAGCCCGGCACTGACCGTGGTCAACACAACTGCAAAAATGACTGTGCCGATCACCAGCGAAACCGCCCCTTTCAACGGTCTGCCACGACTGGCACGTACCACCGCCAGGACGATTATTCCGACTACGATAATCCAGGAAAAAGTGGCCAGGCCCTGAAGCACACTTGCAATATTCATCGTTCCTCCTTGAGGGATCGAATAAACAACCAACTCTTCCCATTATGCCATAAAACCTCCCAAAGGGAGGAGTTACCGCCACCAGGGACAACAGTGAAAAAATGTCTTCCAGTGGTTCCCATGGCTCCGTAACTGCTCGAGACATGCGACGTATATTTTACAGGATGTTAATGCATTCCACCCAACCTTGCTGTATAATAGGATTGGCTTTCCAGAAAGGAACAGCTATGAATCTCTTGTTTGATCCCAATGTCGCCTATCTGTTGCTCGTTGTTGGCACCGTTACGCTCCTATTGGCCTTCGTCACGCCGGGTACAGGATTGTTGGAAGTCGGGGCAATTGCCCTGTTAATGATAGCTGGGTACGCCATCTATCATCTGGGTTTCAACTTGTGGGCGTTGATCGTTCTAGTACTGGCGCTCATACCATTTATCTATGCCATCCGGAAACCCAAGCGCGAATGGGCGCTGGTGCTAAGCATCGTGGCCTTGGTGGTAGGTTCGCTCTACCTGTTCCCCGGAACAGGCTGGTTGCCGGCGGTCAATCCGATCCTGGCGATCCTGGTTTCGCTGCTCGTGGCAGGTTTCCTGTGGCTGGTCATCCGTAAAGCGGTTGCGATTATCCACACCCGTCCAATGCAAGACCTTAAAAGCCTGGTCGGCCAGATCGGACAGGCCAAAACCGAGATATTAAACGGGGGCTCTGTGCAGGTGGCCAGCGAGTTGTGGAGTGCCCGCAGTGAGAAAACCATTCCAGCTGGTAGTCAAATCCGTGTAGTCAGTCGTGACGGATTCACTCTGGTCGTCGAGCGCGATGACCAGTCCAAGAAGTGATCGATCCATATTCATCTCTATTAAGGAGAAACCATGTCCAATTCAACAATTTTGTTATGTGCTGTTGCCTTCGTGGTCGTGGTGCTGGTGTTCTTTTTAGCCAACGCCATCCGCATTGTCAACGAATACCAACGCCTAGTGGTCTTTCGCCTGGGGCGCTGCATCGGGACCAAGGGACCGGGGCTGGTGCTGCTCATCCCGATCGTTGACCGTGCCGTGAAAGTGGACTTGCGTGAGCAAATACGCGAAGTGCCGCACCAGGTCTCGATCACCAAGGATAATGCCCCCATCTCGATCGATTTCCTGTGGTACTACAAGGTGCTGGATCCAACCTTGAGCGTGGTCGGCGTTGGTAACTTTGAACTCTCGGCAGCCGGTATGGCCACCACCACCCTGCGTTCCGTCATCGGCGGCATCCCGCTGGATGAGGTACTTTCCCAGCGTGAACATATCAACCAGACCCTGCGTGTCAAGCTTGACGAAGTAACCGAGCGCTGGGGTGTCAAGGTGACCAACGTGGAAATCCGTGAGATCATCCCGCCCAAGGATGTCCAGGATGCCATGAACAAGCAGATGTCGGCTGAGCGGATCCGCCGCGCCGTGGTGACGGAATCTACCGGTACACGCGAGGCCGCCATCAACGTGGCCGAAGGCGAGAAGCAGGCTGCCATCCTGAAAGCCGAGGGTGGCAAGCAGGCTGCCATCCTGGAAGCCGAAGGTCAGAAGCAGGCTCAGGTATTGAAAGCGGAAGGTTTCTCGGTGGCACTGGAGAAGATCTTCGCCGCCGCCAAGATCGTTGACCAGAAGACCATGACTCTGCAGTATTTCGAGACGCTCAAGAGTGTTGGCCAGGGCGCCTCCACCAAGTTTATCTTCCCGATGGAATTCACCGGTTTGCTGGCAGATTTTGTCAAGGGAAAAGAAAAGTAACTCATTGGGGGCCATCGTACTAATAGAGTGAATATGGGGGTGTTGGGCGGGCAGAGCCCGCCCAACACCCCCTATTTATTCCACGGTCATGGGAACACCTAGTTACTCAGAAAAGATAGCCGGAAAAAGGGATATAAAATAGTAAAATGGAAACCTCTCGTTCGTACGGGAGGCTTCTCATCGTTTACTTCTATGTAATCACCTTAGTCTTATTGCCCTCTCTCGAATGGAAATCCTCCCCGCCACTTTGCGTGATCTCGGCCAGCTGCGCCGCATAGAACGGGCATGTTTCCCGAAGGATGCCTGGCCCTTGCTGGATTTGATGGCCGTTTTGACCTGGCCGGAGGTGGTTCGTCTGAAAGCGGTCGTGGACGGCAGGATGGTTGGTTTTATTGCCGGGGACCCCCGCCGCGAGCAGGGCATGGCCTGGATCGCCACCCTGGGTGTCCTGCCTGAGTACCGCCGGCGGGGGATTGCGCGGCAACTACTGCTGGAATGTGAAAAACGCTTGCAGGCTGCCCGCCTGCGCCTGTGCGTGCGGCTGGATAATACCGCCGCCATCCGGCTGTATGAGCAGGAAGGTTACGCCCGGGTGGGCATCTGGACGAAATACTACAACGATGGCGGCGAGGCCCTGGTGATGGAAAAAGACCAGGAGGACGGCGAGCGGCGCGTCACAATACGCGCATCCTCCTGAGGCGTCTTTTCACCCTGATTGATTGAACCATCGGGCGATGGCCTTGAAAAAGCCCTTGAGGCAGCCCGGGCCAGGTTCAGGATCGGGGGGCGGTTCGGGTTCAGGAGGGGGCGCGGGAGTCAGCGGGAACGGCTCGAAGAGCAGGGTGTTTTTATGGGTCGCCGCTCCTTCCAGTTGGGGGGTTTGGGGGTATTCATTCGAAGGCAACAGCAGGCGCAGGCCGGCGTAGAAATCGCTGTAGCTGGTTTTTGGATCCTGCTTGATCACCTTCAGCGCCATCGCGGTCATCGCACCGTTGTAACGCCCATCTATTTCTGCATCGTAGGAATATTCGCTGTCTGTGCACCCGCTGAGCAGGATTTCAGGCATATTCGTCTCGGGCAGCAGGAAGCGTTGGCGCACCAGCCTGTCACCGGAGACGTTCCTGGCGGGCATGAAGCGCGGCCGGGTGTTCTCCGGGATCACCCGTGTTACTGTTCCCGAAAAGCAGCTGTCACTGATCACGACCAGCGTAGCCTTGGGATTAATCTTGCCGATGATGACCCGCAGGTCATCATCCAGGATCGTGCCATCATAGACATAAATGGCTTCATCGTATGTATCGCCCTCGTCGCTGCTGATATCGATCACCTGTGTGCCATGTCCGGAGTAGGTGAAGACAATCACATCGTCTTCTCCCGCAGAGGCGACCAACTCATTCAGCCTCACTTTTATATTTTGACGTGTGGCTTGTGAGTCAAGCATGAGACTGGTCTCAAACCCGAAACCGGTCAACAATGCCGACCAATCCTTGGCGTCGTTGACACAGCCTTGCAGATCATTCGAAGTGCCGGGATAATTATTGATACCAACGCAAAGTGCGATTTTCATTTTTGCCTCCAGTTCGTCAATAGGGGTATAAACATGTTGCGCAAAATCATGAATATTATTCTTCCATGAGAAGCTTCTTTATCATACCAATTCTAATCGATATTCCCATCCCATTTGTCCCCCATCCTTCCCAAGAGTGGGGTGGGGTCGGGAGAAACCATCAGACACGGGGGGGCTGAGAAACATGACTTTAGTAACACCCTGCAATATGAAATAACGACTTGAAATTTCTTTTGAAATGTTATAATATGTATATACTTTAGAGGTTTTGTGTTAGCTGACTGAGAGAGTTTGGGTGAGGAACCTCGAAACGGCAAACCCATCGCGAGGTGGGGGCGCAAAGTCATGGATCTGCAAGCATAAAGAGCGGACTATTTGCAGACCGCCAGACTGCCGAAAGGTTTATTTCCTTTCAGCAGTTTAATATTTTCAAGGTTCTTGAAGGTTTTCATGAATATGAATAGGAGGTGAAAACAGAACATTCCGTAAAACATGTTATGAAACCAAATAATCATAAAAGGCTCAAATACAATCTTAAGAGGAGATTCTTATGAAGAAAAAGATTTTGACGTTGTGCCTGATTGCCATCCTGACTGTCACCTCGCTGGGGTTGGCCTATACTCCCCAGGCAGCCACCGTTGATGTGGTCAAGAGTGTCCAGTCACTTGGCATGTTCAGCGTCTCAAAATGGAGCGCACACTACCGCGCCCCGAGCATCGAACAGATCGAGACGCTCCTGGAAAGGGAGGGCATTGCCATCGGTGATACCGAGGCGATGGCCCAAGCCGTCCAGACATTCAAGAATGAGTGGGCGAAACGCAACCCCACCACCCCCAACCCTGAGAAATATCAAAAATTGCTTGAGGCGGAACGCCTGGGCGAGATAAGCGCAATGGCTGCCGATGCGGCCGCGCAACCCCAGATCATGAGCCTGGCTGTTCCGGTGGAGTTCCCCAACAGCGACACCTTTGACTGGTGCGGGGCGCCGGTAACCACCCAAGGTCCCCTGCACAACCAGATTCCGGCCCCCGGCGCGCGCGACAATAACACGATCTGGTACGATGACGCCACTCCTGCACTGTACAACGAATTGTACTATGGCGTGGGGCCGGATGCCGGCGTGATCGTCAATCACCCGAACCTGGGCGAAGTGGACCTGCGCGGCAACACCATGGCCAACTACTACCTGGAGCAATCCGAGGGGCAATTCGTCCCGAAAGGCGCGGTCTACCCCAAGTGGCTGCAGGCCGCGCACTCCGAGGGCTGGTACGGCGCGGATAGCGAGGCTTGGGTCGACTCCACCACCTGTGAGGCTGGCGGCAATCACAACGTGCGCGCTCACGACCTCGTAAGGGAAGTCGTGGATGCCATCAAGGTTGATAATCCGACCTTCGATTGGCAGACTTACGACGGCGACGGCAATGGCATCGTCGACAACTTCACTGTCCTGCATGCCGGCATGGGACAGGAGGCGGGCGGTGGCCAGCAGGGTGGTTTCTCCATCTGGTCGCATGCCTCGGCGATCGATTACCCCACCGGGAAATTAGCCTGCAGCATGGGCTCCACCGGCTGCCCAGACCGGGATATCTACGTGCGTGAGTACAGCATGGACCCGGAGAACATTGATATCGGCGTAATCGCCGAAGAATTCGGCCACGCCGCCTTCGGCCTACCCGACATCTACACCACCGATGCCCAGGGTTCACCCTCCAACTGGACCATTTTCGAGGCCGGTTCCTGGAACGGCATCCTGGGCGGAATGCAGCCCGCGCCGTTCCCGTTGGTTTACCGCTACCTGGTCGGTTGGGCCAGCCCGGTCGAGCTCGACTACCAAACCGACCCGGTCTTTGCCAAAGTGGGCCAGCTCTCGCTGCGCCCGACCGGCACCCAGTCGGGTGTAAAGGTCAACCTGCCAGACACGGTGGTCGAAGTCCCCAACCCGCTTGACACAGGCCAGGCCTGGTGGTCCGGCAAGGGCGACCTGTCGGAGTTCACCCTGGCGCATGATTTTGACCTGACAACGGCCACTGCCCCGATATTCTCGTTTGCCAGTTATTGGAGCATCGAAGAAGACTGGGACTACGGCTATGTGGAAGTCTCGAGCGATGCCGGAGCTACCTGGACAATTCTGCAGGACCTGGATGCGTTCATGGTGGACACCAACCCCAATGGTAACAATCAAGGCTGGGGTGTGACGGGTGAGAATAGCGGTACGCTGAGTTTCGATTTAACCGCTTATGCTGGCAAGCAGGTGACAATCCGCCTGCGTTACTCGACCGATATGGCTTCCCAGTGGAATGGCTGGTGGGCGGACGACTTCCTACTGGTGGACGGCGCGACCACGCTGTTTACCGACGGCGTGGACACCCCTCCGAACGACTGGACGACCAACAACTGGTCGATCGTTCCGAAGACCCTCACCTTCCCAAAATACTACATGGCTGAATGGCGCAACCTGAGCGGCTTCGACCGCGGCCTGGCCTATCCATACGCGACGATCTACAACGACGAAGCAACCAACGAGTGGCAGGTCGAACGCTGCCCCTACACGGTACCCGGCATGCTGTTATGGTTGCGCAATGCAGCTTACGATTTCGACTACACCCTGTACGATTCTTTATATGATCCACCCAGCTACGGCCCGAAACACGCCCTGCTGGTGGTGGACAGCCACTTCTGGCCGATGGAGTGGGAGGGCTTGGGTACAAGCGAAGCACACCTGAGGATCAACTCGCGCTGCCAACCCGGCAACTCAACCTTCACCCTGCAGAAAACCACACCGTACACATTGAACCGTGTGGATAGTACTGCCACGGGCAATATCCTGGAGACCAAGACCTTCGATCCACTGCCGGCGGTCTCGCAGTTCCACGACTCGGTCGGTTATTACCCCGGCCTGCGATTCAGACCTGCGAACGGCGGCCTGTACTTCTGGGATGCCCCCGCCAGCCTGGTCGTACCGGCAACGGCCGACTATACCACCAAGATCACCGACGTGGACAAGAACCCGCTCCTGGATCTCTATGGGATAAATCCCTACGGAGACACCGTGCTCGGCTCGGGCAACCCCGGCGATGCAGACATGCAGTATGGCCTGCACATCGCAGTGGTTGACAAGGCCAGGGATGGCAAATGGGGCGTGATCTCGGTCTGGAACTCCCCGACCGTACTTGAGCTGGTAAAGCGTGTCTCGCCAGCTGAGGTAAAGCCCGGGCATACCCTCACGTACACTCTCAAGGTGACCAACACAACCCCGGTAAGCCAAACCTTCGAGTTGAACGATCCGATCCCGACCAACACCCGTTTTAACAGAGGCCGGTACGATGATCATGATTCGAAGGTCTCTTACGAATTTACCGAATCAACTTCCGACCGCTACCACCAATCCCATGACGGTCCGTACTATGATCGTACCACGAACAGCATCGTATGGAATGGAAAGATCGGACCACACCGGACCCAACACTTCACCTTCCAGGTCAGGGTTGATAGAGGTACGGCAGTAGGCACCATCATTACGAATACGGCTGTCCTAACGGATAGTGCTCTTGGAGCCAGCGCCACCGCTAAAGCCGTGGTCAAGTCATATTGGCGACATTAAGTGGTGCGTGACGCAGAGCTGACAGCCTGCCACGTGTATGCCAGACCTGCATGGATCTGACGGGTCTGTAAATATCAGTCGGATCTGAAATGAAAAAGCCATCGGGATCGATTTTCCCGATGGCTTTTTTTATTTCCAGTCTTGCATCCCAGTGCAATTGCTATGCCGTCGCCCGGGTTGCTCAGGATATGGGCCGGCAAAATATGAGCGTCTGACCGCTGGCGTGATACTCGTATTTGCGCCCGGAAGCGCCCAGCAGAATGCTCCAGCCGGATATGGTCGCCGGGGTATCGTCCTTGGCGATCCGGTCCTTGGTTACCTGGCAATAGAATGCATTCGGGCTAAACTCCTGGCCGATCACGGCAGCAACGCTGATGCTGTCCACCGGTAACCCCAGCCGCTCAGCCAGGTTTTGTATGGCCGACTCGACACTCGCCCGGGCTGCCTCGCCAAATGCAGGCAGCACCGGCGGGGTTTCATCCATGACAATATTCCCCGGGATGTCCTGGGTGGGGGAAATCAAGGTCTCCGTACTTGTTGCAGACTCGCCAGGTTCCGACACAATTGGCGGGCTGGTTGGTGAAGTTTGGGGAGAACGGGGCACGCCGCCATTCTCAGGCACGAGGCGCGCCCTGGGGCCGCAGCCGATCAGGCTGGCCAGGAAAAATGATATCAGTAGCGTGAGCATCATCCATTTGGCTTTCATAAGTATTCTTCCAGTAGCGAACCTCTTGGTTTAATACAAAAATCCGCTATTGTATCTTCATCCTCAAGACGAATCTCATGGCCAAATGGTTCCCGCCATTCTCCCTTATTTCCTGCAACTTTTCTATCTCGCCGGTCTCATTGCACCAATCCAAGGAACCGGCCGAACCAGTACCACAAAACATCTTCGGCAGGTTTGCCGTGTATGGAGGCCGAGGCATCCTGCAAGGCGGCCGGCGGGTAATACCCCCGGCTGACAAAGCCGCCCAGCCAGGTACGTTCGTTGACAGCGCTCAGCAGCGCCTGGTAAATATCCTTCTGAGCCTGCAGATCCACCAGCGCCTGGGTCCCACCCGGTTGGAAGAGCGCCTCGAGCGGGAGCGCGGCACTTGCCGCTGCGTTCGCCGAAGGATAGGCCGCTGCCAGGATGAGTGGCTTCCCCGATATTTTCTGGTAAGGCTGGATTTCATCATCCAGTATCTTCCCTGCGGCAGCCTTCATATCCTCCACGCGGCTGCCGTTCAATGGTGCATACCAGAGCAGGTAAATGCCATCCAGCGTGTTGGTAAAGGCCGGCACGGATTGCAGGCCCTCCGGATAGGTGGTCGCCCAAAGCACCTGCCCCCCAAAGCGCCGGCGCACATCCGCCAGAATGGTATTCCAACGTGATTCTGTATCTGCCGGGACGCCGGAACTGCTTCCATTCACCTGCCCGCCGGGCAAAGCTGGAGCCAGCCATGCGCCGCCCAAGATGAGCACCTGCGCATTCGCTTTTGCTGCCAGGTCGGCATGATAGGCTGCAAAAGCCGCGTAACGGTTGAACCAGACCTCCCACCAGGCCGGGTCGCGCGGCGCCGACTGCCACCATTTCTCCACATTGGAGGGCAGATTCACGGCCGGGAACAGTGCAATGCTCATATTGGACGCACGGGCATGGTTGATGGTATCGAGATTATCGGCCCATAGTGCATCCGCACCGGGAATGGGCGAAAAGACGAACGGGCTGGTCCGGCTGGCACTCCAGGTTGGTGAAAGCACCAGCCAGTTGGCATTTCGGCCTTTTATATCCTGAATGGCCTGCGGCATCCAAACCTGCCAGGTCGGATCATAAGCAGGCAGGAACTCCACCCCGGCCCAGAAGCCGGCCGGGCGTGCCGTTACCGGCAAACCCACCAGCGCAGCCGGTGCGCTTGGCTGGTAGCATGTCCAGCCGGTTACCGTGTCCTGCAAGTCCTCCGGCATCAGGCTGGTGGAAACCGGGCGCCCGTGCGCTCCAGGTGACGTTCTCACATCATCGGCAACTCCGCACTGGTCATTGCGACAATAGCGGTATTCGAAATCGCCCAGCATGTTGAGCGGACTGTAGAGCTGGTATACCCACTGGTTATTGCCGCGCGGCCACATCGGGATGGGTTCGGTCCAGCCATACGGGTTGAACTGAATTGATACAACATCGCCGGCTGGGGTATTCGCCGGAACATCCACTTCGAACAGGATCGGCGCGGAAGGACCTGACTGCCAGGTATATACCGCATCCTGGATCTCGAGCTGTGCCGGTGAGTCCGGGACAATCAACTGCCGGAGCTTGAATGTACCATCCGAGGCATGTTCAGCATTCCAGAAACCATCCCCCAGGGTGTACTTGTAACGGAAATCGGCTCCTGCCGGAAGGACAAGTGAAATGGTGTATCGACCATCCGCCAGCCGATTGAGCAACGGCATGCGCGCCGCCACCGTACTTAGTCCACCTTGCAGGTCGCCGAAAGTAAGCCCCAGCTGGTAGAGGTTTCCCGCCAGGCGAACAGGCACGTTCAGAATGGTGTTGGGAGGCACCGAGACGGTAAATGTAACGGTCAGCATGGTTGCCGGAGCCAGCGAGAGGTTCGCCTGGGTCGATTTTCCAGCTTCGACACGCGCAGCCTGCTGAAAGATCTGATATGCACCATTGATGGAATAGGCCACCAGGTTGTGTGTTCCAGCCGGGAGATTCACAAGGCTGAAGATCCCGTTGGAGTCGCTCAGGGTCTGCTGGCCGCCCGCTGAAATCAGGATATTCGGAATTGGGGCATGACTGATGGAATCCACCAGCTGGCCAGAAATCTCTCCATAAGGGCTGTTGAAGAGGCTGTCAGCCCACGAAGAAACCACATCTTCAATCGCGCCGGGACCGGTGACCTGGTACATGCGGTAACGCACCGTCTTATCGGCTGAGGTATTCTCCAGGGTGGGCAATTTCCCCTGGCGCACATAACGATATTTGACGATGCTATTCATCACAAACGGGATCGTGACAGTATAGCGAAGCGTGTCCATGCCCTGCATGGAATAATTGATTGGGTTCAGACCGAGGCCGGTGACTTCGTCCAGCACTGACAGGGACAGCACCTCCCCCGCCAGAAGTGGCGATGGCAGGGAAACTGTAAATGTGACAGCCGCAGATGGCTGCGGCGTGGCGGTCGGAGCGGGCGGGAGTCGTGGTGTGGAGGTTGCAGTACGTAATCCCGGTATATCAAGCAGTGAGAACGAGCAGGCATTCAGCACCAGGACGAACAGGCTTGCCAGGGTAAGCAGTCTGCGGGCTAATGGACTATTGACTGGGTAACGCATATCCCTCCTTGCGGCTTGGGAAGTTAATCAATGCGCTATGCAAATTACTTGCTGTGCAAGAATTGCACCACTTCGTTCTCATGGTCAGCCAGGCTGCCCAATACCCCGTTGACGAAACGCGGGGTGCTGTCGGAACCAAATGCCTTGGCCAGTTCCACTGCCTCATTGATCGCCACTTTGACCGGCGTGCCCCGCATCCCAGCGAATTCCCAGGCTGCGATGCGCAGGATGTTGCGGTCAACCGCAGCGATCTGGTCAAGCGGCCATTCAGGTGCATAGCGTGCAAGCACGCTATCGAGTCGCTCCCGCATTGGCAGCACGCCAAAGAGGATCTGGCGGACGAACTCGGCCAGTTCTTCGGTCTGCGGCTGCTCCTCCAGGCGTTCCTGCAAAACCTGTGCCGGGGGATGACCCACCAGATCAATTTCGTAAAGTACCTGCAATGCGATTCCGCGCGCCCTTGTGCGAGCTTTCATAAAGAGCTATGCCTCGGGTGGAAATTCTATATCCTCGATGTGAATATTGACGTGCCCCACCTCCAGCCCGGTCATTTCGACAATGGCACGCGTGACGGTATGCTGGACGGTGCGGCTGACTTCCCGGATGTTAACATCGCGGGCCAGTACCAGGTAAAGGTCCACGAGAACGATGTTGTCCTCTACCGCCATGCGGACGCCTGCATGGTTGCGTCCAAACAGGCTGTTTACGCCTCCTTTGACAGGAGCCATGCGCTTGACACCCTCGACCTCGAGCGCCGCCATGCGTGCGATGGTCACGAGCACATCAGGAGTCAGGGTAGTTTTTCCGGTGGAACGGTGATCGGCCATTGTGCCTCCAATATTGAAGATCGAATTATATCACCGGTAATAACACCTCATTTTCGTTTCGGTTGTAAACAGAGTCCAAGCGCCAGCCCGCCCAGCAGGTCCAGCAAGGCGGGGAATAGAAAAGCAACCTCCCAGAAAAGCAGTGGGAACAGGCGGATGAGCGTATCGGAATAGAGGAACAGCCAGGAATCACCGCTAAAAAACAGCTTGTGGAAGATCGTAAAGAATTGCCAGAAACTGATGGCAGCCAGGATTCCAATGGTCGCCACGATCCCTGCCGTCAGCCAGCCGCCGCGGCGGATGCCGCGTACGTACTCCTGCCACCAACCACCAGAACGTGCCCACACTCCAATCCCGATTATCAAAAAACAGCTCGCGTAGCCTATCCATAATGCCGGCTGGACCACTCGCTTGACATCCTGCATATGGCTCAGTTCGCGCTGGTTGAACAGGGCGGAACCATCTGGAAATGTCAGATCCCCAAGGAAGGAAATGCTGGAATTATTCAGCAGATAATCCCAGGATATTTTTGACCAATGCAGGCGATCCTGAGTAGTGAAACCATAACTGTCCACCGGGAAGCCGGGAATATGGTACTCCAGCTCCAGGAAAGCGTGCGTGAGTACGAGGCGAAAGCCCAGGAAGGACAATGCCAGCGGGATCAGCAGCGTAATGATCCAAGAGAACATGCGGGAGATGATTTTCATTCTCATTTGAGGGTATCCATTTCTCCGTGTAACATGAAATTGAGGATCAAGTTATTGGTCATCCACTCGATCGGGGCCAGGTCATCCGTGAAGACCAGGCTGTGCTTGGGCGCAGGCTGGAGGTTCGCCAGAGTCAACGCCATGGAATCGATCAGCAGAGCCTGCACGCCCGCCTCCGAGGCATTTTCAAACAGGTTGCCTTGCAGACCCTCCACGGAAGTCGGCTGCAGGGTGGCATACAGAATGGAATTGAATGTGCCCGGGATATCCATCACATAAACGGAGGAAAAAATCGTCCCGATGGTGGTTGCCAGCCCATCGATCAGGCGGCGGTCGCCGGGTGCGCGGCCCACATTGATGGCCAGGGAACCGGCAGGATTCAAGTGAGCGGCGGCGATTTGAAAAAACTCCCGGGTGGTCAGGTGCGGAGGAATGTAGGGCGGCCGGTAGGCATCCACGCAGATCAGGTCATACTTCTGAGGGCTTTGCTCCAAGCCCCAGCGGCCGTCCCCGACGATAACGTTAAGATTGGGCAGATCCATGCCGAAATAATCCCTTCCAACCTGGACGATCTTCGGATCAATCTCGAAGCCGTCAATGCTGACCTTCGGAAAGACTGCCGCGGCCTGCCGGGCGGTGGTGCCGGCGGCCAGGCCTACGATGGCAATGCTGGTAATATCGGCCGGCTGACGGTGCGGGTAAAAGAACGGAGCAACCAGGAACTGCTGCCACGGCCCGCCATAGGCCAGGGTATGCGGGTTGTATTCCGAGTGGACTCCCTGGCCATCGTTAAGTCGAAGATAGCGCGTGCCGTCATATTCCAGCACCTGGATGTAGTTATAAGCCGACTCGCTCTCGAAGATCTGTCCGGTCGTTTTCTTAATCCCGCCCCGCCCTGCAAGAAGTGCCAGAAGGATCAGCGCCACCAGCATCAGCAAGCCAGGCAGTATTGCACGCCGCCCGGCACTGAATGCCAGCCCGATCAGCGCCACGATCAGCAAGGTCAGGCTGAAGACCAGGAAGGTGCGGGTTGTGCCGATGGTGGGGATGAGCAGCAGGGTCGGCAGGAAAGTTCCAATGAAGGAACCGATCGTGGAAATACCATAAATCTTCCCGGCAGTGCTGCCGGCCTGACCGGCATCGTTCAGCGTGAGGCGGATGGCAAACGGCGAGACCATGCCCAACAGAGTAACGGGAATGATGAGCAGTACCAATACGCCAACAAATGCTCCAGCAATGATGCCGATCTGCAGCTGGTCAACCGCGTTCGCAGCCGCGCGTAAGACCGGGGCCGAAATGTAGGGCACGAGACCAAGCGTGAAGGCCGCCCAAGTCAGCAGGCCATAGAGCGTTTTGGGATGCGGTGAGCGGTCAGCCCAGCGTCCGCCCAGAAAGTACCCGACCGTCAGGTAAATGAGGATGAGGCCAATGATGGCAGCCCAGACCGGGTTCGAGGTCCCAAAGACGTTGCCGAGCAGGCGAGCGGCGCCAAATTCTGCCGCCAGGCTGGTCATGCCGGAAATGAAAACTGTGAAGTAAAGGTACTTTCGCATGCACTCATTATAATCGGGAAGAAGACAGCGTTTGCTTGACCAAACCTGGATGGACGTGTATAATTCCGCCCGTTTCCGGCAAAGAGCCGGGAAAATTCACTCGCAGAGCGAAGGTAATCCCGCATAGTAGTAACGACTTCAGTCGTTACGGTTGTACGACTAAAGTCGTCACTACGGTTCCGGGGTGAGAGGCGCTCGAGGAAGGAAATGATGGATAAAGTTGTTTTGAAAGCCACGCCGCGCACGGTTACCGGCCGGCATGTGCGGGCACTGCGCCGTACCGGGCAACTGCCGGGGGTCATATACGGGCACAATGTGGAGCCGATCATAATTTCGATGGACGCCCGGGATGCCTTCAAAGTGCTGGGGCGGCTCAGCTCCTCCAGCCTGATCACAATTGATCTGGACGGCAAGGAATACCCATCCCTGGTGCGTGAAAAGCAAATAAACTATGTCAAGCGCAACCTGATCCACGTGGATTTCCAGGTGGTCTCGCTGACCGAGAAGATCCGCGCCAACGTGGGTATTGTGCTGACAGGCGCCTCGCTGGCGGTCAAGGATTTCAACGCCATGCTGATCAATGGCTTGACCGAGCTCGAAGTGGAAGCCTTCCCGCAGGATCTGCCCGAGCGTGTGGTGGTGGATATCGCAGCCCTGCTTAAGATCGGGGATGCCATCCATGTCAAAGATATCGTCCTGCCGGAAAATGTGACCATCCTGAGCACCCCCGATGAAATGGTGGTGCTGGCAACTGCTCCGGCCAAGGAAGAGGTCGAAGAGGTCGTCACACCGGAGGAAGTCGTGGTTGAAGAAGGCGCCGAGCCCGAGGTGATCGAGAAGGGCAAGAAGGAAGAAGAAGAGGAAGAAAAGAAGTAAAGGCTTCGGTAAGGGAATGAAAAAAAGTGCAGGTACTCAAAACGTACCTGCACTTTTTTTCGTCCAACGCCGACCAACACTCTACAATCAATTTACACGCCCACAACCACACCGACATTGACGGTCACGCCATACGGGCCGATCTACCGGATTTTCATACCATTCTTTTTTATGTACTAATATTTACTACGGCTTATCCTGAAACTTCAACACCTTCAGGAAATTTAGAGTTATCCGGGCAGTGGCTCCCCATAATACTTCACCATCATAAGGGTGATACCAGATCACCGGGAATGGAATCTGTTGGCCTTCAGGAGTAAAGGGCTGCTCATCCCAATTATCACGGTCAGCCAGCCAGAGCAGTGGGATGGTGAAAACCCGCCCCACTTCGGCCGGCTCCAGCTGCAGGCGGTATGGCCACGGGATGACCCCGGCGACAGGGGTAACCCGGTAGCCGGTGATCGTGATGAGATCGGCTAAACGGCCCAGAATCCGCACATCGCCCGGCTGCAGCCCAATTTCCTCCCAGGCCTCGCGCAAAGCGGTCGCCTCGGGTGTGGATTCACCCAAGTCACAGCCGCCGCCTGGGAAGGAAACCTGGCCTTTATGTTGTTCAACCGTGTTTGTGCGCCGGGTAAAGACCAACTGCCACTCATCCATATACCAGGCCAGCGGGATCAGCACTGCCGCGCATTTGAGTGCTCCTAGCTCAGACAGCCCGGCATATCCATCGGTAGAGGCATTTCCACCAGGCTGGTAGTTTTCTTGTAAACACTGGAGAATGTATTCTTCGGTCAGAGGCAGGGACATGGCCGGAGATTACTTTTCTGCCCGCACGGCACTTCCACAATACGAGCATTCGGCAGAGCTCTCATCGGCCCATTCGACCTCATCCGAGCGGAGGCTGCCGCCGCAACTCGGACAGTTGGTTGGCAGGAGCCGTCTGGATTTAACCACGCTGGCTGCGGATCCGGGCACAGATCCGGCCGGCAGGCTCGTCTTGAGAAACGTTTCGATCTGCGCGGCCTCGGCAGCCAGGTCGCGCGCTTTGAGTTCGGCAACAAAACGATTCCCGGCAAGGTATAGACGCTGGTAATGGCCGCGTCCCGCAAGAAGACCCAAGCCTTGTTGCAGGTGTGCCATGCCCGCCTGAACCTGCCCAGCCTGGAGGCGGGCCTGCCCGGCCTGAAGAATGAACCAGGCTGTGCGTGGGCCCCGGCGTGCCAGCGCGCCATTGGCAAACGCTTCGAAGATAGCGGCTGCCTCTTCAGAGTGGCC
>Ga0209253_10001649_pt1 | contig 19637 bp, 16 predicted proteins | sample FrelakmetBRP12BR_FD_187145 | JGI IMG/M metagenome (GOLD analysis project Ga0209253, IMG submission 187145) | Freshwater lake sediment microbial communities from the University of Notre Dame, USA, for methane emissions studies - BRP12 BR (SPAdes)... | ecosystem: Environmental > Aquatic >... | reverse complement strand
AGCAGCGGACTCTACGGCGCCGGGTACATCAATGAAGCCCTCACAGCGGTCGTTCCAGCGATAGAAGTAGGAAACCTTGTCGCGAAGCTTGATGCAGCCGCGCCAGCCGACTCGACGGTGTTATCCGTCGGCATCGAGCGCGAGGCTCTCCGGAACGGATGGGTGACGCTGACGGTGTCAACCATTAATCCAGCTGGAGAAAGCTGGGCTGGCATCTATGCGACCTACGTGCCGGTACTCAACAATATTCCACCAACAAACTAACCTGGCGGTAGGCCCGCCAGGAGAACCAACGGGAGAAGTTACATGAGAACGAATTGGACAAACCAATCTGGATGGCAGCGTGTCCTGTCAATTGCCGCCACTGTTGCGGCATCAGCCATCATGGCCTTTGCATTGACCGCTTGCGGTGATGATGAAACACAGCCTCCGCCTTCGACTCCGACTGCGACCGTTGCGGCACCGGGAGCCCCGACTGCATTTACAGCGACAGCTGGCGAGAATTTGGTGAACCTGCAGTGGTCGCCGCCGGCCGCATCGGCCACTGCCGGACTGCCGACCAGCTACGTCATCTACGTCAGCGAAACAGCAAACACCCCCGCGGCCTTGGTTGACCCGGCCAACCTCTTGGCCACGGTACCCGTCGTGACCGGACAGACCGTCTACACCTTTACCAACTCCGGATTGGCAGGCACGGTCACCTATTACTATGTCGTCACCGCCAAGAACGCCGGCGGCGAGACGCCCTCCACAGTGGCAAGCGCGAAACCTACCGGTTCTCCCAACCCGGCTGTCGCCGGCAACAACTTTTCAGCAGCACTGATCTTTGCAGACGATATTGGTATAGGGAATGCCCTCATCACCGGCAGCTGGACGCCTCCCCTGGCATTGATCCCCCCTGCAGTGATTGACTACAACACCGGACTGCGCCCGCTAGTCACCGAAGTAATATCAATTCTGCCGTCTCTGACTGTTCCTTCCAAGGTTGACCCCCTGTATTTCGAGCAGAAGTCCGTCAACACCTGGCAGGGTGAATGGGCCAAAGGCAAGGCGACACCGCAGAATGTAACCGCCAAGTGGGGCGACAACTTGTCCAGCGGCAGCCTCAGTTCAACCGGCAAGATCAGGCTCGAGATGGTCCTGACCAAGACCGTGCCAACACCCATGACGACCTATACGATGAAGTCCCTCTATGGCGCAAAGAAAAATGAGATGTTCGGGACCAACGGCGTCGTCATCCCATCCACCACCGCCTTCGTCTTCGCGACCAATGCCCATCTCCAGATTCATAAACTGGATGCCGGCGGCAATATCCTGGTTGACGACCAGTTTCTGTTTGATACGACAGTCCCCGACGGACTTAACAAGCTGGCCGCCGAGATCCCCGTATCCGGCAATTTCACCTACGGCTACGTCTGGGATCCGTCAGCTACCGGCTCCACCGCCGGCAATTACCGGATCACCTTTTTACTGGATGCGACATCGCAGGGCGGGTTCGGCGGCCCGCAGAACAACACATTCATGACAACGGCCACCAACGGTGTCCTTGATTCCACCGTGGCGGCCCATATCGACATCGTCGTCCAGTAAGCAGGACACAAGCCCAGGACTCCGGACATGTTCCGGGTCCTGGGCACATCCGTTCAGAGCACTCTCGCTCTGGACATTCACGCAGGGAGGCATGACATGAACAGGAGAAGCATTCTTTCAATAGTCTCAGCCGCCGCGCTGGTGTTTCCGATTTTAGCCGTGACATCGGTAACATCGGCCCAAGACCAGGATCGCGACCGCGATCAGCTGAAGACACAGGATCAACTCAAAAAGCAGGATCAGGACAAGCTTAAGACCAAAGAACAGGAACAGTTGAAGCAGCAGGAGCGGACACAGGAACGCACCCGTGAACAGACCCGCACGGAGCGGCCGGAGAAATCCCAGCACGAGAAGGCGGAGCGGAGCGAGCGACACGGCAAGTAGAGTCTGCCGGGGGGATGGCATGACCTCCTCCTGGCGAGATCGCGCATCGCCTGACAACAGGCGATGCTCATGCCCCTCTTCTGTAGGTGAGGATGCGGCTGGTGAAATTAAGGACCGGCAGGTCGCAATCAGACGCCGCTCTCGCTGCCAGGGGTTCACCCCGCTGTTGGAGGGCCGGTGTTTTTCTTGCTACTGTTCTGACTGTTATGGGAGCAGGAACGGCTGGCTGGGCGGCTACGGCTGCTGATGAACGGCCGCCTCTACCGACCCCGCAATGGCGTGTCATCACGACTGTGAATTTTTCGAGTGGTACCTACGGGACGGATTCCACCACGAATATTCTCTATGCGCCCATGACGGTCCGGAGGCTCTTTCGGGATGGCGATGTAAGCCTGACGATCCCCTTGGTCATGATCTCCGGCACCGGCGCCGTGCGATTGGTGGGCGGCGTTCCCACGCGAACAGGCAGTGCCTCCGTAAGTCCTGTAGGGGCGCTCGCCGCCGGGTCCGGTGGCGGCAAGGGGCCTGGAGCCAGCCCCTTATCCTCCAGCACCACCGACGGCGGCCTTGGCGATATCATTCTACGCGGCCGTTATTACCTGATCGAGGAAAGCAGCATCATGCCGCTCGTGGCGCTTACCGGGCGGGTGAAATTACCAACTGCGGATGCTGATACCGGACTCGGCACGGGCGAGTTCGATGAGGGTGTGGGAGTGGAGCTGTCAAAGTTCTTTGCTGATCGATGGCTGGCATATCTTGACGGAGGCTACAACATTATCGGCGATGCGCCTGGCACCAACTTCAATAACCAGTGGTGGTACGACGTCGGTATCGGGTACGACGTGACGGACAATCTCCACATGAGCGTCTTTTATGAAGAGTATCGCGCATTGGTCAATACCGTGAACAACGCCCGCGACCTCTTAGCGCTGACGAATTACATTGTGAGCGACACCGTGCATCTGACCGGTTCGCTGCTTGTCGGATTGTCGAACGGCGCACCGAATTACGGGTTTGGTTGTGGAGTCAGATTCCGGTTTTAATTGAACGCCGCGTAGACCTGACATCCCCGCTCATCCCCGAGCTGCCCACCCCCTCGAAGTATCCCCACCACCCGATCAGGAAGCTTTTGAGAAAGTACTGGTCGATGTGCCTGCTTCGCCATAGACCTAGGAGTTCTCATACTGATTTAACCGCATGGCCCGCCTCATCTGGCACATTGCAGCAACCTCGCCGCCTATTCGAAACCGACTGGAACCCATTGCCGTCAGTGCGAGCATCCGCTCACAACACAATGCTGACGTCCCGGCTCATTGATCCCGCACTTGAAGACGTGCGAATGACGGCCCGGTTGACCCTACGATGCACGCAGACATACCGCTTAACGATGCCGATTCCCCTGTGCGTCGTGCTTCTCGCGCACGATATGGTGCGAGGCACGATCCTGAGCATGTCTGATCTTCGCTCGCTCGTTCTTGGTCACTGTCCCGTCAGCTTTCGCCTTGCTCTCCATGTTGTCGATATGATCCTGCTGCTTGTTCATCCGGGCAGCTTCCTTCTCATTCAACTGTCCACTAACAATACCCTGGTCGATCCGTTGCTCCTGATTCGTCTGGCGCTGGTCGATGCGCGGCGTCTCAGCTTCGGCATAGGCCATTCCTGCCATCAACAACATCATCCCACTGATTGCGGGCAGCATCTTCTTCATCGTGCCTCCTTCAGATGTGGAAGTTCGGTCCCGTTGCCACGTACAGCGTCTGTGCGCTCACGACTGACAAGACAATACAGAGCAAACCCACAGCGCACTCGCTCTATCTACCAGGCCACTCCAGCTACGTCCACTCTTTGCATGGCTTGCTCGTTCGGAAGAGAGAGAGTACCCCGAGGCGGGAACACTCATCATGAAAAGGTAGAACAGGGGGAGGCACGAGCTGATTTCACCCGGGGAATCGAAGCCGACTCTCGTACGTACCAACTATGCCAATTTCGTGTCCTTCACCTTCAAGGCATTCTCAACCAGAGTAAGGACCTCTTGAAAATTGAATGGTTTCAGGAGATAGGCCACCGCCCCCAATCGCAAGACCTCTTCAGCGGCCTCGATGGAGGCCCCCCCGGTCATCACGATCACTTTGACGTCTCGCCCGGTGGCTCTCACCCGTCGAAGCAACTCGATGCCGCTGTAGTCGGGAAGACCGACATCCATGAGGATCAGGTCAATGGGGGAATCAACAATAATTTTCAGTGCGGCAGAGGCCGTCTCCGCCGTATGAATCCGATAGAACGAGCTGAGAATCATCATCAGGGCCCTACGCGGACCCTCTTGATCCTCGACAATGAGGATGGTCTGATCAGATAGGGTTGCTGCCATACATACTCCGATTGAGCATGATACTCTGAATCGACACTATATATCACAATTCTGATTCCTTCTGACCTCCGTTTGCTCGTACGAAATCAAGAAATGACAGGTCAGATCAGCTTAACCCACACATGCAGGGCTGAGGCTACAGAAAACTTTCCGCACGATCACACACTCAAAGAGGATGATTTCAATCCACACAAAAAAGTCCAGGCATAGAAGAGTGATGCTCGATACCAACGGCTGAAGACCTGTCGATAGGTGTGTCGCTCAAGGATGGAGGCAAACCAAGATCGTCAACGGAGCTCAGCAGAGCAGAGCCTGTTCTGTATCGACTAGAACAGCCACACCTCAGAGGAACTAACACCTATCTTTACAGGATTCGCGAAGCGACACCGACAGACGAAACTCGACGTGGTGGATGCTGCGCGCCGTGATCGATCGTACTGGACCAAGTCGTCAAGCCTGTCGCAAGTTCCGACGTTCCAATGATAGGTGCCCACAACCAGCCCCCCGGCTCTCGTGCGAATCGGACGACTGACGGCACCGCGGCTCGATAGGCTTCGATCACAATGCAGATGAAAAATCTGAGGTGAGAGAGGTCGTTCAACAAGCTGCGGTATGGCCTTCGTGCCGTTCGTAACCAGCGTGAGATGAAGATTGATGGTCGAGAGGTCTTCGAGAATCTCTGACACATCGCGCCTCAACAACGGCTCGCAGGCTAGTGAGCCACAAGGTGGCTGAATGGCATGAGCAATTGAGTCAAGACCGTTAATGGTCCTGCCATCACCTATCCTCACATAGGCAGATAGGGTCATATTTGGACAGGTTCATGCCGTTTTTTTTCCTATATTTATTGGCAATTCAAGGCACTTCCCCCAACAGCTCTCATAACCTACTGAATTCCCTTGATCAATCAGACCGCCCATTTCGGCATACGCCTTGCTGAGGGGTTCTAGGTTGAAGACAACTCTCACGTTGCAAGGAGGTTTTGGCATGAAGAAGGTCAACAAGCAGACTCTCACGGTCCTGGTAAGCACCCTGGCTATTGTGGCATTGGCAATCGCTCCGGCGTTGGCCAAGGACTCCAAAAATAAGAAGTCTAGCCAAACCAGCCACTCGTCAGCCAAGGCGGCGGCTGAAGCCGTCAGCCATGTCCCCGAGCAGGGCGAAGCCCCCAAGGCTGGCCACCATGACTCCAAGCCGGGCCCGGCCTGGAAAACTGTCGGTGGGACCGTGAAAAATGTCGAAGGTGACATCTACACGGTTGAAGACTACGAAGGCAACCAAGTCAGTCTGCGCGTCGGGCAAGGCACGAAGCACATGAAGCAGAAGAAGGTCGGGGACACCGTCCGCGCGGAAATTACGCGAGGCGGCTTCGCGAACTCTATTCAGTAAGCCTATTTCGAATCCGCGCACCCACCTCACGCGCGGTGGTGTCCTTGAACGGGCTGGCCCTGAACAGGCCAGCCCGTTCACAATGAGCCATCACACCACTGACGATTATCGACCCGATGCCTGCACCGATCGTTGAAAGACAATATCGCCGTAATAGGCTGTCGCCTGTTCCTTGGTATTATCCGTATCCGTCATGATCGCCACGCCATTGATCATCGGCGGCTCCTCCCCGAACGCTCTCTTGTAATCCTCGTAGATATTTCGTTCCTCGACGACCCACGTCCCGACCTTCTGGGGCCCACTTTCGACGACGATCATCTGGGCGAAGTCCGTATAGGCATTCTCGACGATGGTCCCGATCGGGGTCTTGGTTTCCCAGATATAGTTGAGCGCCCCGATAGGAATATCGCCGAAGATCGCCCGACCGGCCTTGTACTTGAGCTTCTTGCCAAAACTCACCTTCTCGGGATCGTATTCGAAGGTGATGTAGAGCCGGGCCGGAAAGTCGTCGCCCGACTTGAGAGCCACATCGCTGCCGTTGAGCAGATGGTCAATCTTCCACCGCCACCGGACAATCGGGAATTCTTTCGGGTCAATCCTCACCGGCTTGGTCAGCCCGGACGCCGAGGCCTCGCTGACCGCCCTCACGACCGCCAACTCTCCATCTTTGACGACTTCATAGGAGGTATGTTTTGGAATTTTCTTAAAGGTGAGCGGCTTCCATCCATCGGGCATTGACTGCCCAACCCTCCCGCTCGAAAACTTCGCCACCTCAATCACTGATGGAGGTTCTGCCCTTACCGCTGTAGACGCAATAAGTAGCCCCATCGCAATGAGCACCAATCTCCCTGCCATTGTTTCGACCATCCACCTCCGCAATGAGGGAGGGGCGGTTATCCTTACGTGCGCGCGTCCAACGAGGGCCTTCTCAGGCCGCGCGTTGCGCGAGCACCGGGATAATCGCCCTTCTCTCATGCCCACCCTCATTTCCTCCTCATCCACGCGAACAACTTCATCAGCAGGGCCTTCGTGCGCGGGGTGAAATGCGCCTTCCGCCAAAGATTCACCACCTTCTTATTTACCTCGGCTTGCGTTGGATAGGGATGAATCGTCCCGGCGATGATCTTGGCTCCTAGCCCGGCCTTCATCAGCACGGAGAACTCGTTGATCATCTCGCCGGCATGCGCCGCCACGATGGTCGCACCGACGATCTTGTCAGTCCCCTTCTGAATATGAATCCTGGCGAACCCGTCATCTTCCCCGTCCAGAATCGCGCGGTCGACCTCATCCAATGCGAATGTATAGGTCTCCACCTCGATCCCCTTGTCCTTCGCATCCTTCTCGTACATTCCCACATGGGCGATCTCCGGCTCTGTAAACGTCGCCCAGGGAATGATGAGCGAGTCGGTGCTCGCGCGGCCCAATCCGAAAGGGTGAGGAAACAGCGCGTTCTGGATGACGATCTGCGCCATCGCATCGGCAGTGTGTGTGAACTTCAACGGAAAGCAGATATCGCCCGCCGCGTAGATCGAGGGATTTGTGGTCTGCAAGCCGGCGTTCACCTTCACGCCGGTCCGCTGGTCATACTCCACCCCCACCAGCTCCAATCCCAGCCCGTCCACATTCGGGGCCCGGCCGATGCCGACAAGGATATCGTCCACGACCAACTCGTTCGTCATACCCTGCAGGTCGTAATGGATCACCTTCTCGGCCCCTCGCCGTTCGACGCGTGTGACCCTCGAATTGAACAGGAACTCAACGCCATCCTTGTTCATCTGCGCTTGAACAATCTCCGCGGCATCGGCATCTTCCCGCGGCAGGATGTGGCCCATCCGCTCGAACAGCTGTACCCGGCTACCGAACCGCGCAAACGACTGCGCCATTTCACACCCGACAGGACCGGCTCCGATCACCGCCAGCCGCAGGGGCAATTCGGTGAGTGAAAAAATCGTTTCATTGGTCAGGTAACCCGTCTCTTCAAGCCCCGGTGTCGGCGGGGCTGCCGCTCGCGCACCCGTACAGATCGCGGCTCTGGCGAAAGAGAGCGTCCGGTTGCCTGCCGGTCCCTCTACTTGGATGGTCCCGGAACCGGTAAAGCGCCCGTTGCCGATGAACACATCCACACCCAGCTTGGTATAACGGTGAGCGGAATCGTTGTGGCTAATCCGCGCGCGGAGTCTTCTCATGCGCGCCATCGCCGCGCCGAAGTCATATTTCACGCCGGCGGGAATATGGAGACCAAATTCAGCCGCCTGCCTCACATCGGCCCAGGCGCGAGCCGCCCGGATCATCCCTTTCGACGGCACGCAACCGACGTTCAGGCAATCGCCTCCCATGAGATGCCGTTCGATCAACGCGACCTTGGCGCCCAGACTCGCTGCGATCACGGCCGTAATCAACCCGGCCGTGCCGGCTCCGATCACCACGATGTTATAGCGGCCCGCCGGCTCGGGATTGACCCAATTGGAAGGATGGACATTAGCCACGAGTGCCTGATTATGCTCGTCGTTCGGCAGGACGAGATTCTCTCCGTGCAGACTCATCTCACTCATCCTCTCTGGCGGAAGACGGCACGTGCCGTCATGACTGCCTGGATTTGAACTTATTATAGACCGTGGGAACAAGGGCCAGAAGTCCCAATAGCACAAAGGCCCCGATCACATTCGGCGAGGCAATTTCTTTGAGTGAATTGATCGTCCCCAGTTGCCGCCCGGCATAGGCATAGACAAACGATCCTGGAATGATGCCAATCGCAGTTGCGGCGACATAACTCCCGAGGTTCATACGGGTGAGGCCCGATACCAGATTCACGACAAAGAACGGAAAGAGCGGGATGAGTCGCAACGTCATGAGGTAACTGAAGGCGTTCCTGCTGAAACCTTCTTGCAGAGGGGCGATCCATTTCCCGAACTTCTGTTCAACCGTATCCCGCAACAGATAGCGCGCGGTGAGAAACGCGAGCGTGGCACCGGTTGTCGCCCCCACGTTTACAAAAATCATTCCGAACAGACTGCCGAACAAGAATCCTCCGGCCAAGGTGAGAATCACCGCGCCTGGCAACGACAGGCCCGTCACCGCAATGTAGGCGAGAATGAATAGTGCGGCCGATGATGCGTAATTCGCCTCGGTGAAGGAGAGCAGCTTATCGCGATTGTCCTTCAAGGCCGCCAGCGACAAGAAGCGCCCAAGGTCAAGGTAGAAAAACGCACCAATGGCCACCGCGATCACCGCGGCAATGGCAATTTTCCCGGCGTTCGATCCGGCCGTCACAGCTGTCTCAGGCACTGAAGTAGGCATAGCAACCTCGGGCTGTATCATGGGGGGCTCCTCTCATGGCTGTCAATGTCGTCTCCTGCGAGATTGGTCGATGTCTGCGCCACGTTCTTACATCAACCACGACCGAACGAGCACGAGCGGAATCGGCCACAGCAAGGGGCCTCCATGGAACCTACGGCTATCTATGATGGGGAGATGGATGTGCAAACATGCCGATGGCCCGCTGATGACCAGTCCGGCGAATGATACGGAGGCAGGCTGAATGAACGAGGACTTGGCCCCTTATGGCCTGGGCATCCGCACGACTGTGGCGGCGCCACTCAGCACCTCACCGACGCGGGCCCAACCGGACGGAGAGAGACAGCGTCCTTCTGTCGTACGATCCCGTTCGGAGGACAGCCGACCTGAAGGACAGACATTTACGGAAGACGTCGCACTGACAGAGGATCGTGGGAGCTCAGGACCGGCGCATCCGAAACCGATTACGAGCATGAGAAGCCAGCCAGCGCGCATACAATGATCCTGTAAGCTTAATTGTACATGCTCTTCTTGTCGGTCGAGTCAACGGGAATCTGTAGGGAGATCGCGCGGTCGTGGAAACTATTCCCACTGCCGGTTGCTCACGTCACGATCCATGTCGAGGCGGCCGAAGGCCCGCTCGAACGGATCGATCATGCCGTCATAATTCTTGTCGAGTTCTTGAAAATGATCGTGCTGGAGCTCACTTGCCTGAGGGTTTGGCGCTCGCCCTGTCCGGCGATCCCGGCTGGGGTCATAGCGTTGCGGCTGCTCGAACATTCCATGATACGAGAGATCCGGTTTCGGCTGGACAATGGCCGGCGGACGCCATTTCTTCCCTGCCTTCCGATGGCGAGAGGTCTTCCGGCGAGCCCGGGGTGAAGGCACTTGCCCCTGCGACCCTGTGGCCACAGTCTTATTCGATTCTGACTTGGACGGTAGTTTAGCACTCCCTGTTGGTGGTGCTGGAGAAACCTTGCGATCCAGCACAATGGGCTGAACCAGCGGCGATTTGGCTCCAGGCTTCGAGCTGGGAGAAGCAGCCCACAGGATCGTCTCCCGGCCACCGATCCCACTCAGGGTTACGAGGCCGGCTATCAGGAGAAGCCTACAGGGGTATGAATATGACAACATCACATCCTCAACTGATTGTGTCAGGAGTCACTCAACTCTACCAGGCTCCATAATGCCCCACAGACCGTTCATTCTCGAAGAAAATTCCATCTCCCGTCAGCATGTTTCCTCATGGCCGACCTGCTATCTAGTTGTCAGAACGACCCTGGCTCCCGTACTCTGTTACAAGGAGGCCACCATGGACGAACCCAATCGACTGACTAAGACGAAAGAGCAGTGGGCCAAGGCCCGACGAGGAGGCGAAGAGCGCGAAGTCTTCTACGAGGGCGATGACCGCTTGCCGCCGGGACAACATCTCGTTGAAACCTTCCCGGTGCTCGATCTGGGCTTCAAACCGGACATTTCCCTTTCGGAATGGACCGTCACCATCGGTGGGTTGGTCGCCAATCCCATCACCTGGACCTGGGAAGCGTTTCTTGCTCAGCCCCAATTCAAAGACACCTCTGATTTTCACTGCGTAACCAGTTGGAGCCGATTCGACAACGAGTGGGAAGGGGTCAGTTTCAAACACATTCTGTCTGTCGTGAAGCCGCTGCCCTCAGCGAAATTCGTCCTCTTTACATCCTTCGACGACTATACAACCAACTTACCGCTTGAAGCCTGCGATGATCAGGACGTGCTGCTGACCTACACATGGAACGGCAAGCCCCTCACGAAAGAACATGGCGGACCGGTACGAGTCATCGTGCCGAAACGGTATGCCTGGAAGGGGGCCAAGTGGGTGAAAGAGATTACGTTCTCAGAAAAAGACGAAAAGGGGTTCTGGGAAGTCCGCGGCTATTCCAACACCGCATTCCCTTGGAAGAATGATCGTCACGGGTGAGCGCTCTATTTCTTGGCCCAGCCGCCGGAGCCCTCGACGACATTGCCGAGCTTGGTATTCTGAACCGCCTTCTCCCCGGCCAGCGCTTCCACCGCATTCATGCTGGTTCTATTCCGGCGAGCAATCGCCTCATAGGCTTGGCACCGTTTCTGATTCACCTCATTCGTCAGGGCCTGGGCCTCCCCGCTGCCCGACGAAACAAGACCCACCTACCCGTTGGATGTTTCTCCAACCAAGCCCTTCGACTTCGCCTCTTCAAGGGTGAGAGCAAAGAGTGGCGGCACTTCCACAAGACACCACAGCACCACTCCGATTGCGATCGTCAACTTCGACCTACACTGCAGGGTCATCCTCATCGACTTCATGGCCGTTTAAATTTCTTCTGAGTCGTGTCGTGAATATCTTGAGTCAGACGAAGACTGTTCAAGAGGGTCGGAATGTGTTCCTGCACGGCAACATTGAAATGGATGGGAGGGCTCTTTTTGAAATCCGGATTCCTGCCTTCCAGCCGTGCACTCAGATCCAACGTCCCCGTCTCGTCATACGCGACACCCACTCGCAGGAGGGTGTAATGAAAGTTATTGAGAGCCTGTGCGACCAGGGGAAGCGGGCTGTCGGACTCCGAAATCATTTTCGTCGACTCCACGGACGACGCATACCGTATCACCCCGCCCGGAGGCTGCGCGTCAATCACTCCGTCTTCGATGGTCAGGCCATCCGTTGTCATCGTAACGGGTAACGTCCCATTCAACGTGCCCGTGCCCAGGAGTCCCTTCTGCTGCTCTGCATTCAAAATCTTGGCTAGGTCGAGACTGCGGAGCGACAAGGTCGACTCATCGTGCGGCTTCGCCAGATCGATTAGCAGTCCTGGGCTTGTAACCGTCCCCCCAAACACCTCGCATTGGAAATCCTTCACGTCGATCACCGGCAGTCCGTTTGGCAACTTCCACTGTGCCTGAAACAGGGTCGACAGGTTGGTCACCTCGACCCCCGTCTGCAACGACGCCACCGTCACCGACACTGGTTGCGCCGTCGCAATCGAGTCGAGTCCATCTGCGCGCAGCACCATCGTCGCGCTGAGCCCCTTTACACCATAGCCCCGATAACGCCCGGACAGCTTGTCGGCCACGATCTGCGCCGTCCCGGACGTCACCCTCAACCCCAGCGACGAATCTCCAAGCCCGCCCGACCAAGAGGCATCGACGGTCGCCGTCAGTTGACCGTCGGTCATATCCGTAGCCAGAGGCAAACCCATCAGCATCTTGCTCAGCCGCCGTTCAGCGCCATCGAACCGGATTGGCCCAATCGTTCCATGGAGCACCCCCTTCGCTGAGCCCAAGGGTTGCTCAAGTTTGGCGGTGATCAGCCCCTCACGGGCGGGAGCATCGACACGTAAGTCGGCCTTGATGCCCGCTTGATTTGCCACAAACCTGACCTTCCAATCTGTCGTCGGCACCCCCCAGGGAGCGAGATCCAACGCTACTCCGTCTACTGCGAGCGTGCCCTGAGCCTGCCAGGACGTCCCGGTCATCTCGGCCTGCGGCACCCGCAAGGTCCCGTGAGTCATGCGAACGGGTTTGCCCATCACGCGCATGGCCGGGACCAGAACTGCCACCGTGGCGGGCCCGGCGCTACAATGGCTGGCCGCCAGATCGCACTGCACGGTGAGGGCCTCGGCCAGTTGCAGCGTCACGCTCGAAACCACTACCGCACCCTGTTCGATCTGCTTGGCCGTGACGGAGGATGACGGCAAGAGAACGCCCCTGACGTGGGTGCGAGCCAGCGTCACTGTTCCCCGGAATCCTCCCATTGCCTCTTTCGCCGAGAGAAGATCCCTCACCGCCTTCGGGAGGACGCCCTCGACTCGATAGGTCCCTTCCGCCAACACCAGCTCTCCGCCCACCCCTTCAGCCCGGCTCGTTTCGAACTCTGCCACCAACGGACCCGATATCAGGCCATAGGTTACATGCAATGGTCCCTCAGCAGTCATGCGCACCGGCCTGTCCGACCAATACAACTTTCCCTGCACCGGCTTCGTGTTTTCAATCCGCACCGGCTGATCCCCGCCTGGCAGAATCATCCTGACCACCTCCGGAATAATGCGGGGTTGCGCATTCACCGTCGCAGTCAGTAGCACACCGGGAGCCAACGTCCATCCCACCTCCGTCGCTGTTCCGGTGAAGGTGCCCTCATAGGCCACCGCAATGTCTTTCGCAACTCCCTTCAGGGCAGGCAGCGTGACATTCACTTGAACCTGTCCATCCAGATGCGTGCGGAAGTCCTCCTGCAGCGAGGCCAATGAGGCCTCAGCCGCCGCAGTCCCCGCCCAGCGTACCGCGACATGCCCCGTCACCTTCCCCAACTCCGGACCGATCGGGACGAGCAGGGCGATAAACGGCGCCAACTCACGGACATTCACCTCTAGCCTCCCGTTGACTTGAATCTTCGGACCGTCTGGATGCGCCTTCGACTGCCATGAAATAATCGGCACCGCCTGAGGCCGTTGAGACACCAAGGTAGCAGACCAGGTGCTGGCCGACTGCCCCGTCACTGTGAGTCCATAGGTCGCCGTATCACGCCCCTGGAACGACAGATGGCCCCCCAACTCGCCCTCCCGATACATCACCACGCCAGAAATCGTCACCCTCCGAAGAGGCCCTGTCGCCTGTTCACGAAAAATTGTCACGCGATCCAGATGCAACTCGTCGAAGGGAAGAATGGGCAGGCCTCGCAAGAGATCGCCGGCGGTCAACAAGGTCCAGGGCGATTCATCACTCTCCGCTCGATCTCGAATAGCTTCTCCCTCCTCACCAGGTCCGGACGACGGGAGATTCAGGATCTGGACGTCTACATAGGGGAGTGACACCCGATCGACATGGCCGTGGATCAGCTGCGTCACCCGATACTCAATCTCTGCATTCGTCAGCGAGACCATGATACTTTCACCGGCCAAATCCTGTTGGAAGGACACGACGGGAATGTGTATCCCACTCCAGCCGGGATAGCCCAACTGGATAATCACGTGCTTGTAGCCGTGCTGGCGAAGCCCCTGGGCCAATAGATATGACGCCGTCAACGGTAGGAGTAGATACAGGCTCACGACAGCGGCCAACCCGAGTAGAAGCGCAATCTGGTATCGATGAGTGAGCATACGTTCCTGTTCGGCCAATCAACAGTTCCTGAACGGTTGTCAGATAATCACGACGGATCTGTCAAGTAAAACAGCGCGAAGGCCCTGTGTGCCCCCCCCTGTAGACGCCTCGACCAAGCAGGCTCGCATTTCGCTGCCGTTGACAGGCCTTCACGAGCGCCGGTATCTTGCCTCAGCACCATTCTGTTCACACCCATCGAGTCACACGTTGCTCCCCATCGCATTCCTTCGCCATCTCTTCAGCATCCTAGCCCCTCGCAACCAGGTCACACAGCGCCTCGCGCCGATCATGCTCCTCGTGCTCTGCGGACTGATCATGGGATCGTCTCCCGTCCTGGCCTCGGTCAAGCAGAACCAGCCGGAGCGGTCGAGCGATCGATACATTCACCAACTCGATGATCTCTCCGCGCTCTGGAGCTTCTACAAACAGACCTACATCCAACATGGCCGGGTCGTCAGCCTGGACGAACAGGGCATCACGACGTCGGAAGGGCAAGGCTATGCCATGCTCCGCGCCGTCTGGTCGAACGACCGCGCGACGTTCACGACCGTCTGGGCCTGGACGAAACAACACCTCCAAGTCCGCGACGACAAACTGTTCGCCTGGAAGTGGAAAGGGGCCGTACTCGACAAGAACTCGGCGTCGGACGCCGATACCGACATTGCGCTCGCACTCATCCTGGCCGCTCGACGATTTGACCATCCACCATTCGAGCAGGAATCGCTCGCCATCATCAATTCAATCTGGGACCAGGAAATCGTCCATGTCGGCTCGCAGGCCTATATCACCGCCGGTAATTGGGCGCGCTATGAAGACTATCCGACGATCCATGTCGCCTATCTGGCCCCCTATGCCTACGAAATCTTCGCCTCGGTTGATTCTCGGCATCCATGGGCCCATGCCGTCGAATCCAGTTATGCCATTCTGCACTGGCTCTATGATGAAGAGGCGTTGCCTGTCCCTCCGGAACTCATCTATCTGGACCCAGACACCGGCCAATTGACCATCAGGCATCCCGTAAGCGGGGCCTCGTCCTCGTTCAGCTATGATGCCTTCCCGATCTTTTGGCGAGTGGCGCTCGATGCCGCCTGGTTCGGACGATCTGAAAGTCCCTTGCGCCACAAGATGCTGGGGTTCTTCCAGCAGGAATGGAAGGCCCAGGGAAAATTTGTCGACCGCTATTCCCTCAAAGGCTTGCCTCTGTCATCGAACGAAGGCTTACCTCTCTATGCCACCGTCCATGCCCTAGCCGTCCAGGAACAGCACGACCTCGCCCGCCTGCTCAGCGAAAAAAAACTCGCCCAGCTAGAAGCGAGCGCACTCGCGGGGAAGCGACTCCCCTACTACTTCCTGAACTGGCTCTGGTTCGGACAGGCCGTTACCCTCTCGCAAGCCCGCCACTATGACGAGTTCTTGGGATTCCTGCGACCGTTCGACGTGGTCGGGTTCTCGGATCACTTCCCCTGGGAACTCTTCGCCGTCACCGTCGTGCTCTATCTGATTGCCCGCTGGCATCCGGTTCTCAAGTTCGCCTTTCTGGCTTGTGGATTTGGCCTCTGCCTCCGCTACCTCTACTGGCGGCTCTTCCACACGTTGAACTTCCTGGAAACCGGCGGCCTGTTTATCAGTGTGGCTCTGTGGGCGGCTGAACTCTACGCCTTCTCTACTGTAGTGCTCCTGTTCATCCAGGTGGGAGTCGGCTGGAGACGCCAGCCTCTGCGCCCCCTTGAGCCGGCGCCAGGCTTTGCGCCCTCGGTCGACATCTTCATTCCGATCTACTCCGAGTCCTGCGAGATTCTGGAGAAGACCCTGATCGGAGCCTCTGCAATGGAGCACGATCACAAGCGGATATACGTGTTGGATGACAGCCATCGAGAAGAGGTCTGCCGGCTGGCTGACCGGTTCGGGGCGACCTACATCAAAGGCCCCCGGCAACATGCAAAGGCGGGCAACCTGAACCACGCCTTAACACAGACGGACGGCGAACTCATCGTGATATTCGACACCGACCATATTCCGGTCACGACGTTTCTGACGGAGACCGTCCCGTTTTTCGCAGACCCCACAATGGGCTTTGTCCAAACGCCTCATCACTTCTACAACCAGGATATTTTCCAACGGGCCCTCGGCGCCGGCCCGCGCATTCCGAACGAGCAGGACCTGTTCAACCACGCGATCCAGGGAGGACGCCAAGGCTGGCACGGTGCGTTCTTCGTCGGCAGCGGGGCCGTCTTTCGGCGGTCGGCGATCGCCGAGTTGAACGGATTTAACTTGATGAGCATCACCGAGGACATTCACACCAGTCAGCACCTCCATGCCAGGGGATGGAAGTCTGCCTTCGTGGACAAGAACTTAGCGGTTGGGCTCACGGCGGAAAACCTGTCATCATATATCGTCCAGCGACGGCGCTGGATGTTGGGCTGTCTCCAGATTTTCTTCAAAGACAACCCGGTGCTGTGCCGGGGACTGTCGCTCCGACACCGAATCGGGTACTTCGCCTCGCTCTACTACTTCTTCTTCCCGATCGCGCGGGTGGTATTCTGGATCACCCCGCTCTACTTCCTGATCTTTCACCTCCACCCGATTTTTGCCGATGTCTCCATCCTGGTTGCCTATCTGCTGCCCTTCATGATCGTCCTCCCGATGATTTCAGCCACCCTGCTTCCCGGATGGCCGAGGCTCATGTGGTCGTCTCTGTATGAGGGGCCAGTCAGTTTCCCGCTGTTCCGCTCAATGTTCGATCTGCTGCTCCCGAAGAACTTGGGGTTCAAAGTCACCCCCAAGGGCCTGCTCTCGAAGCATCGCGCGTTCGACTGGCGGTCCTCCGCCAGTCTGGCCATCGCGACTCTCATCACTCTCAGCGCAATTGCGAAAGGCCTGTGGGAGTTCTGGTATTTCGACATCGAAAAGGACGCCTACTTCTTCAATCTCAGCTGGGCCTCCCTTAATTTATTAACGCTGCTAGTTGGACTCCTGATGGCCTGGGAGAAACCCCAGCGGCGAACAGAGGAGCGCATCCTCAAGCCGATTCCGTTCGAACTACGGGCCGACAACCTCTGCATCAAAGGGACGACGCATGACGTGAGCCTGACCGGCCTATCATGGTGCGGAGCACCATCCGATCCACTCCCGCCAACTATGAACATCACACTACTCGACAGAATTCCCTTCACCTGCCAAGTCCGAGTGGTCTATCATGACCGACTATCAGAACGACGTGGCACCAAATGCGGACTGGCATTTCTCAATCGCTCTGAAGAACATCGTCGGGATCTGCTGCTTAACCTCTACACCGATCCAGCCACCTGGAAAGACGCGGAAATAAATCGTCTGCGTAGCAGTCTCCTGATGGCAGGGCACTTGCTTGTCGGTTTACTGAAACACTTTAGACCACTGCGGCTGAGCCGACGGCAGATCCCCAGACAATGGAGGTTCCAGCTCACCCAGGTTCAGATCGGAGAGAGACGGCACCGTGCGATCGTGAGGGATCAATCCGCAATCGGCCTCGGTCTGCTGATCTTCGCCAAGGAGATTTCGCTCACCACACCGTGGCTGGTACAGAGCACCAGCGGGCGGATGACGTCCTATCGCCCCATCTACCGCACCAGACTGTGGGGCCTGGTACCGAGAGTGGGTCTCAGGGCCATCCCCTAGACACCCGATTCACAAAAACTACTCACAGTCGGCTTGATACACCAGAACGATCATGCAGGAAAGGCTCCAATTAATATCATGCGATTACGCTCCCTTGCCTTAATCAGTCTTATGTTCGTGACGGTCACCGGGCTCGATACGCGCGCGGGCGCGGAAGACTTTACAGAGTCATGGTACCTGTCGCGCGGACGCGCCAACATGGAGATTAAGAACTATAAAGCGGCCATCGAAGCCTACGAGAAGGTGGTGGAGCGAGATCCCAACCACCGTGAAGCCATGCGCAATCTCGGTCTGGCCTATGAAAAACAGGGGCTCAAGGACAAGGCTATCGAGACATTCGACCGGTACCTCGCCAAGTACGACGACGACCCGGAAATTGCCTTTGACCAAGCACAAGCCCTGGAGTGGTCTCGCTATGCCTACCGCGAAAAAGACATGTTGAAGTATTACCGCATGGGGCTAAAGCGCAAAGATGATTCCACGATGCGCCTCAAGTACGCGGCGCACCTGGCACGGCACAAGGAAACCAGCCAGGAAGCCATCGTACAATACGACAAAATCCTCGACCAACAGCCTCGGAATCCCGAGGCGCACCGTGGGCTGGCGAAAGCCTATGCCTGGCAGGGGAATAACGATCTGGCGCTCTACCACGCGAATCTGGCACGACAATCTGCAAGACGGGAACCGGGCGATCTGACCACCCTGCGCCAGGACATGCTCAAGGGGCGCGAACCGACGGTCGAAGGGGTGATCGGCGTGCTGGCCCAGCCAGAGAAACCGTTCGAACTCTATGGGTTTCGAATCGGATCACGAGGCAAAGTCGATTTGACGCCGTTTACCACCACAATCCTCGAACTCGGCGCTGAAAACTTCTGGAGTTCCAAGGAAAATCTGGCAGGCAGCTATGTCTCATTGGGCAATCAAGTCCGATTCAACCCCTCGAATCGATTCGACGCGATCCTGGAATATCACGGAGCCCCTCGTGGCGACGGGCTCGCGTATAAATTCGAGTATGCGCATGACGGACAATCCTTCTCGATCCGCCCGGGCGTGAAACGCGAATTCAAATACGACTCCTTCGCCTCGCTGATCGGCTCCCGCAGCACAGGCCAGCTGCTCGGCCTCGCTCGCTCGACCCTGTTTTATAGTACGGTCACCTTCGATGCAGGATCGGTTCGCGTTGACGTCACACCCTTCGCCGGCTGGGTGACGGCTGAGAGCCTGAGTTCGAATAGCCAAGTCGGGCTGGACCTCAAGACCTCCCTTCCCCTGTGGCGAACGGACAATTGGGACCTATCGGCTGAATACCTCTTCTACCTCACCCACTATGAAGAAAATCAGAGCGGATTTGTCCCCAGCACGAGGGAACCCTTGCCGGGCGGATACTTCAGTCCCCAAGTATTCGTGAATCAAATTCCACGACTGGCCGCCATCTACACCATGGAGAACAAGGACGAATTCTCGTTTGCGGCAGGCCCGGCACTCCAGTACATCGACGAAGCAACTCAAAAGGCGGCCTTTCGAGTTGGAGGCGATGCCCACGCCGCCTACACCAATCACCTCTCAAAAGTATGGTTACTGAAATTCATGGCTGACTACACGCAGATCGCCTCTATCTATACGCGTGTCCAGGTCAACGGCCTCTTGGTCTACACATTCCACTAAGAGGTGGCAGGATCATTCTCGTCACGCGCGCGAGGGGCGGAACGAGGGAAACGGACGAAGGTTCAAGGTCCGAAGTTCGAGGTCTTCGGAACATCGAACCCAGAACTTCGAACTTCGGACCGCGCATTTTCCGTAGATCTCACGCGCTGCGGGATCAACCTCCCGCTTCGTCACACTTCTTACA
>Ga0209253_10001648_pt1 | contig 19644 bp, 23 predicted proteins | sample FrelakmetBRP12BR_FD_187145 | JGI IMG/M metagenome (GOLD analysis project Ga0209253, IMG submission 187145) | Freshwater lake sediment microbial communities from the University of Notre Dame, USA, for methane emissions studies - BRP12 BR (SPAdes)... | ecosystem: Environmental > Aquatic >... | reverse complement strand
GGCGGCGCTGCCGACGACCACGACCACGCTGCCGCCGCGGCCGGCCGCGCCGCCCATCGACGACGACGAGTGGCGGCGGGAGGTGCAGCAGGACCAGGCGGCGGCGACGACGGTCGACGCGCCCGAGCGCGAGGAGTTCACGCGGGCGCTGGACGATCTCTCCCGGCGCGACTGCACGAAGGCGGTGCCGGCGTTGAACGGCCTGGCGAGCAAGAGCAAGGGTTCGCCGTTCGCCGACAACGCGATCTACTGGACCGCACGCTGCTACGCCGCGCGCGGAGACCAGAACCAGGCCATCTCGAAATTCTACGACGTGGTCACCCGGTATCCGAAGGGCGACAAGGCGCCGGCTGCGCTGTGGGCGCAAGGGAACCTGTTCCTGCACATGGGCGACACGCCGGATGCGCGCCTGGCGCTCGGCAAGCTCATCCGCGACTACCCGGCCTCGACCGAGGCCGCCCGGGCACGGCAGAAGCTCACCGAGATCGAGCAGTAGCGCGACCTTCAATGGCCGAGGGGTGTCCGGTATAGGGGCCGGATTCCCATGCGGGTCATCCGGCACCTGGAGCACGTGTCGCCGCGGCTCCCCCGGGTCGTGCTCACGTTGGGGAACTTCGACGGCGTGCACCTCGGCCACCAGGCGATCGTGCGCCGTGCCGTCGCGGAGGCGCGGGCGGTCGGCGGGCAGGCCGTCGTGATGACGTTCCACCCGCACCCGATCGCCATCGTCGCGCCCGCCAAGACCCCCCCGCTGATCCAGCCGCTGCGCGACCGGCTCGCCGCCCTGCGCCCTCTCGGGGCGGACGTGTGCGCGGTGCAGCGGTTCACGCCCGCCTTTGCGGCTCTCGTGCCCGAGGCATTCGTGCGCGACTTCCTGCTGCGGCGCCTCGACCTGGCGCACGTCGTGGTGGGGTACGACGTCACCTTCGGGCGGAACCGCGCGGGCGGCATCGACACCCTGCGCACGCTCGGCGCGGTCCACGGCTTCACGGTGGACACGGTCGGGCCGGTGACCGTCGACGCGCTGACCGTCAGCAGCACCGAGCTGCGGCGGCTCGTCCGCGCTGGCGACGTCCGGCAGGTGGGGCGGCTGCTCGGGCGCCCGTACACGCTGCGCGGGCGGGTGGTGGGCGGCGAGCGCCGCGGCCGGCTGCTCGGGTTTCCCACGGCGAACCTGCACCTCCGCGACGAGGTGCTGCTGCCCCTCGACGGCGTCTACGCCATCACCGCGCGCATCGACGGCCGCCCCTTGCCGGCGGTGTTGAACGTCGGCGTGCGGCCGACGTTCGGCACGCCGCGGCGAGCCGTCGAGGCGCACGTGCTGGACTGGAGCGGCGACCTCTACGGGGATTGGCTCGAGATCGAGCTGGTCGAGCGCCTGCGGGGGGAGATGCGTTTCGCCGGGCTGGACGCACTGCGGACCGCGATCGCTGCCGACGTCGAGCGGGCCCGCGCGGTGCTCGGCGGCGCGCCGGCCGGCACGGCGGGCGGCTGAGCGTGGAGGCGGGGCGGCTCGTGGCCATGGTGCCGCCCGGGGCGGCGGGCACCCGGCTCGACCGCGTCCTCGCGACCCTGCCCGAGGTCGGGACGCGCGCGCGTGCCCGGCGGCTGCTCGACGACGGCTGCGTGTCGGTGGACGGCGTGGCGCGCAAGGCGTCGCATGCCGTGCGGGGCGGCGAGCGGCTCGAGATCGTGCTGCCGCGCCCGGCGCCGAGCACCGTCGAGCCCGAGGCGCTGCCGCTCACGGTGCTGTACGAGGACGAGCATCTCCTCGCCATCGACAAGCCGCCCGGCATGGTGGTCCACCCCGCGCCCGGGGCGCGGTCGGGCACCGTGGTGAACGCGATCCTGCACCGGCTCGGCGCCATGCCCGGCGTCGGCGCTCCCGAGCGCCCCGGCATCGTGCACCGGCTCGACCGTGACACCTCGGGGGTGCTCCTGGTCGCGCGCACGGCGCGGGCGCTGGAGCGCCTCGCCCGTCAGTTCCGCGAGCGCACGCTGCACAAGCGCTACCTGGCGCTCGTCCACGGGCGGGTCACGCCGGCGACGGGAACCGTCGACCGTCCGATCGGCCGCCATCCCGTCGAGCGCAAGCGCATGGCCGTGCGCCGAGCGGGTGGGCGGGCTGCGGTCACCCACTGGCGCGTGGTCGAGCAGCTGCCGGGTGCGACCCTGCTCGAGCTGCACCCCGAGACGGGCCGCACGCACCAGCTGCGCGTCCACCTGGCCGCCCTCGGCCACCCCGTCGTCGCGGACGCCGTGTACGGCCGGCGTGCCGTCGCCGGGCGGGGCGTGCCGGCCGCGGCCGCCGCGGCGCTCGCCGCCTGCCCGCGCCAGGCACTGCACGCCGCGGCCATCCGCTTCGCGCATCCGGCGACCGGCGCGCCGATCGTGCTCGAGTCGCCGCTGCCGAACGACCTCGCGACGGTGCTCGCGGCGTTGCGCGCGGCCGCCCGGCCGGGCCGCGATCCGCCCTGACGCCCCGGGCGGGCCCCGACCGCGCGCCGGCAACGCCCGGCTTGTGACGTCCCTGCGGTTTCTGGTACAGGACGACGGTTCCGCAATCTCTGTGGAAGGAGGATCGGCCGGAGCGCGTATGACGGACGTCACAATGAAGAACCTGCTCGAAGCGGGGGTCCATTTCGGGCACCAGACGAGCCGCTGGAACCCGAAGATGAAGCCGTACATCTTCGGTGCCCGCAACGGCATCTACATCATCGATCTCCAGCAGACGGTGAAGATGTTCCGCGACGCGTACAACTTCGTCCGCGAGCGCACCGCCCAGGGCGGCCAGATCCTCTTCGTCGGCACCAAGCCCCAGGCGCAGGACGCCATCCGCGAGGAGGCCGAGCGCTGCGGCGCGTTCTACGTGAACACGCGCTGGCTCGGCGGTATGCTGACGAACTTCCAGACCATCAAGCAGTCCATCGACCGCCTCAAGAAGCTCGAGGAGATGCTCGAGGACAGCCAGGTGGCCGATGCCCTGACCAAGAAGGAGATCCAGGGCCTCCGCCGCGAGCGCGAGAAGCTCCTGTCGTCGCTCGGCGGCATCAAGGGCATGCGCAAGCTGCCCGACGCCCTCTTCGTGATCGACCCCAAGAAGGAGGAGATCGCGGTCAAGGAGGCGAACAAGCTCGGGATCCCCGTGGCGGCCGTGGTCGACACGAACTGCGATCCCGACCGCATCGACTACAAGATCCCGGGCAACGACGACGCCATCCGCGCCATCCGCCTGTTCTGTGCGGCCGTGGCCGAGGCGGTGATCGAGGGCCGGAACGTGTACGAGGAGCGGCAGCGCGGCGCGGGCGTCGAGCCGACCAACGGCGGCGAGTCGCCGATGGCGGCGGCGCTGGCCGCAGCGGGCGACGAGGCGATGCCCGGACCCCCCGCGGGGCAGCCGTGAGCATGGCGCTGGTCAAGGAGCTCCGCGAGAAGACCGGCGCGGGGCTCCTCGACTGCCAGAAGGCGCTCACCGACGCCGGCGGCAACGTCGACAACGCGGTTCGCGTCCTGCGCGAGAAGGGTCTCGCGAAGGCCGCGAAGAAGGCCACCCGGGTGGCGACCGACGGCGCCGTCGGGGCGTACATCCATCCGGGCGGCAAGATCGGCGTGCTCATCGAGGTCGCCTGCGAGACCGATTTCGTCGCGAAGACCGAGGAGTTCCAGCAGCTCGTGCGCGACCTCGCGATGCAGGTCGCGGCCGCGAGCCCGCGCTACGTGCGCCGCGAGGAGGTCCCCGAGGCCGAGCTCGAGAGCGAGCGCGCGATCTATCGCACGCAGGCCCAGCAGAGCGGCAAGCCGGCGCAGGTGATCGAGCGCATCGTCGCCGGGCAGGTCGACCGCTTCTTCAAGGACGTCTGCCTGCTCGAGCAGCCGTTCATCAGACAGAGCGATCGCACGGTGGGCGACCTCGTGCAGGAGGCGATCGTCCGCTTCGGCGTGAACGTCGAGGTCCGGCGGTTCGCGCGCTTCCAGCTCGGCGAGTCGCTCGGGTCGCCCCGGAAGGAGACGTCCGCTGGAGGCGAGGGCGGCGCCTGAGCCGGGCCCGTCCGCCGGCACGAGGCCGTACCGCCGCGTCCTGCTCAAGCTGAGTGGCGAGGCGCTGGCCGGGACGGCGGGCTACGGCATCGATGCCAGCGTGCTCGGCGCCTTCGCGGCCGAGTTGCGCGAGGTCCACCGCGTGGGCTGCGAGCTCGCGCTGGTCATCGGCGGTGGAAACATCTTCCGCGGCATTGCGGCCAGCGCCGCCGGCATCGACCGGGCGACGGGCGACTACATGGGGATGCTGGCCACGGTGATCAACGCGCTGGCCCTGCAGGACGCGCTCGAGAAGCTCGGGGTGCCCACCCGGGTGCTCTCCGCCATCGAGATGCAGGAGGTGGCCGAGCCGTACATCCGGCGGCGCGCGGCGCGGCACCTCGAGAAGGGCCGCGTGGTCATCTTCGCGGCGGGCACCGGCAACCCGTTCTTCACCACCGACACCGCCGCGAGCCTGCGCGCCATGGAGATCGGGGCCCAGGTGATCTTCAAGGCCACGCGCGTCGACGGCGTCTACTCCGCCGACCCCGAGAAGGTCCCGGACGCCGTCCGCTTCGAGGAGCTGACCTACATCGACGTGCTGAACCGCCAGCTCGCGGTCATGGACTCCACCGCGATCTCGCTGTGCATGGACAACGACCTCCCGATCCTCGTGTTCAACCTGATGCAGCCGGGCAACATCCTGCGGGCCGTGTCGGGCGAGCGCATCGGGACGATCGTCCACGGAGGGCGCGCATGACCGAGGACGTCATCGCCTCGCTGCGAGACGACATCGACAAGACGCTGACCGCCTTCAAGAAGGAGCTGAGCCACGTCCGCACCGGCCGCGCCAGCACCGCGCTGCTCGACGGCATCCTGGTCGACTACTACGGCACCAGGACGCCGCTGAACCAGGTCGCGACGCTGACCGCGCCGGAGGCGACGCTGCTGGTGATCCAGCCGTGGGACAAGGGCGCGCTGCACCCGATCGAGAAGGCCATCCAGGCGTCCGACCTCGGCCTCAATCCGCAGAGCGACGGCAAGCTGATCCGGGTGCCCATCCCGGCCCTCACCGAGGAGCGCCGCCGCGACCTCGTGAAGCACGTGAAGAAGCTCACGGAGGACTACCGGGTCTCGGTGCGCAACCACCGCCGCGACGCCCTCGAGATGCTGAAGGAGCTGGAGAAGGACAAACAGATCACCGAGGACGACCGGCGGCACGCGGCCGAGAAGATCGAGCACCACACGAAGGACGCCGTCGAGCGGCTCGAGAAGGTGCTCAAGGGCAAAGAAGACGAGATCATGGCGGTATGATGGTGGACCTCGATCTGACGCGCCTGCCGCGGCACGTGGCGGTGATCATGGACGGGAACGGGCGGTGGGCCGAGCAGCGGGGGCTCTCGCGCCTGTACGGGCACCGGGTCGGCAAGGACTCGGTCCGGGCCATCGTCGAGAAGAGCCGCGAGCTGGGCATCCAGTACCTCTCGCTGTTCGCCTTCTCGACCGAGAACTGGAACCGGCCGCCGAAAGAGGTGGACGGGCTCATGACCCTGCTGCGCAAGTACCTCGCGAGCGAGCTGGGCAAGATGATGCGCCACGGGATCCGGCTGCTGGCGGTCGGCAGCCTGCGCCGGCTGCCGCCGGCGGTGCGGGAGGCGCTGCGCGCGTCGATCGTCGCCACGCGGAACAACACCGGGATGACCGTGACGCTGGCGGTGAGCTACGGCGGCCGCGAGGACATCACGCGGGCGGTGCGGGCGATCGCGCGGCGCGTGAAGCGCGGCGAGCTCGACCCCTCGCGCATCACCGAGGACGTCGTCGAGTCCCACCTCGCGACGCATGGGGTCCCCGACCCCGACCTGCTGATCCGCACGAGCGGCGAGATGCGGATCAGCAACTTCTTCCTCTGGCAGCTCGCCTACAGCGAGATCTACGTCACCGAGGCGCTCTGGCCGGACTTCCGCGAGCGCGAGTACCTGCAAGCCCTCTCGTTCTACCAGCAGCGCCAGCGCCGCTTCGGTCGCACGGGCGCGCAGGTCGAACCGAAGCGGCTGCACGCCAGCTGAGCGCCGCGGCGCGTGCTCCGCACCCGGCTTCTCACCGCCGCCGTCGCGCTCCCCGCGCTGTGGCTGATCATCTGGAAGCTGTGGGATCCGCTCTTCAACGGCTTCATCGCCGCGGTCGCCGCGGTCGGTCTCTTCGAGTACGGCGCGATGGCGTTTCCCGGCGACCGGTCGTCGCGGGTCATGGCCATCGTGTGCGGGCTGCTGGTCGCGGCGGCGGTGCTGACCGGCCAGCTCGCGTGGGTGGGCGCGGCGCTCTTCCTCACGGTGACCGGCGGCTTCGCCTTCCCGCTCGTGCGGCACGACGACCTGCGCGGCGGCGTCGAGCGGATCGGGCTGCTCGTGCTCGGCGTGCTCTACGTCGGCTTCTTCGTTCCGCACGTCTCGCTGCTGCGGCAGACGCCGGAGGGCTGGCGCTGGGTCATCTTCACGGTGGCGGGCGCGATGGGGTCGGACACGGGCGGGTACTTCGCCGGCCGCTTCTTCGGGCGGCACAAGCTCCTGCCCGCCGTCAGCCCGGGCAAGACCGTCGAGGGTGCGGTGGGCGCGCTGGCGGGCGCGGTGCTCGCCACCGGCATCATCGTCTGGACGCTCGCGATGGGCGTGGCGCCCGCCGAGGTGATCTGGCTGGGACTCGCCATCTCGGGGCTGGCGCAGTTCGGCGACCTGGCGGAGTCCGCGCTGAAGCGTGCCTTCGGGGCGAAGGACTCCGGCTGGATCATCCCGGGCCATGGTGGCATCCTGGACCGGCTGGACAGCCTGCTCCTGCCCTTCGTGTTCGTGTACTACTGGCGGGCGGTGCTGCTCCGCGGATGAGGTCTCGATGAGCGTCCCTCCCTGGCTCGTCACCGTCGGTGCCTTCGTGGTGGCGCTGGGCATCCTCGTGTTCGTCCACGAGCTGGGGCACTTCGCGGTGGCCAAGCGGCTCGGCGTCAAGGTGCTGCGCTTCTCGATCGGCTTCGGCCCGATCGTGTGGGCGCGCCGCCGCGGCGAGACCGAGTACGCGGTCTCCGCGCTGCCGCTCGGCGGCTACGTGAAGATGCTCGGCGAGGAGGACGAGGCGGAGGCGATCGCCGAGCCGGAGCGTGGGTTTGCGACCCAGTCGCTGCCGCGCCGCGCCGCCATCGTGACCGCCGGCCCGGTGATGAACTTCCTCTTCGCCTTCCTGGTCTACGCGGTGCTGTTCGTCGCCGTGGGCGCCGAGATCCCGTCCACCGAGCCGCGGGTCGGGGGGGTTGCGGCAGGGTCACCGGCGGAGCGGGCCGGCTTGCAGGTGCACGACCGTGTGACCGCGGTCGACGGCGTGCCGGTCGCGACCTGGGAGGACCTCGCGAAGTCGGTGCGCGACTCGGGCGGACGGGTACTGCGCCTCGCCGTGCAGCGGGCCGACGGCGGTGCAGCCGAGCTCGAGATCACGCCGAAGCTCAGCGAGACGCGCAACCTCTTCGGTGAGGACACCGGCGAGATCTGGCTGATCGGCATCGAAGCCTCCCGCGACTGGAAGCAGGTCGGCCCGCTGGAGGCGATCGGGATGGCGGGCCAGCAGACGGCGATGGCGTCGGCCGTGGTGCTCCAGGGGCTGGCGCTGATGGTGCAGGGCCGGGTACCGCTCAAGGAGCTCGGCGGCCCGATCGCGATCGCGCGCGCCGCGGGGCAGCAGGCCCGGGCGGGGACGCGCTACTTCCTCTCGATGCTCGCGTTCCTCTCCATCAACCTCGGCGTCCTGAACCTGCTGCCGATCCCCGCGCTCGACGGCGGTCACCTCGCGCTCTTCGGGGTCGAGGCGGTGATGGGGCGGCCGTTGCGGCAGCGTCACCGCGAGCTGGCGCAGCAGGTCGGCATCCTGCTGCTGCTCAGCTTGATGGTGTTCGTGTTCTACAACGACATCCACCGGCTGGTGCAGGGCTGAGCGCTGCTCGTCCTCGGCATCGACACCGCGACCTGGACGGCGGCCGCCGGCATCGTCCGCGACGGCATGGTCCTCGCCGGGGCGGCCGTGCGCGACTCGCGCACGCACGTGGTCTCGCTGCCGCGACTCGTCCAGCGGGTGCTGGACGACGCGGGGCTCGAGGTGACGGCGATCGAGGCGGTCGCGGTGTCGATCGGCCCCGGCTCGTTCACGGGCCTGCGCATCGGGCTGTCCTTCGCGAAAGGCATGGCGTACGCGGGCGCGATTCCGCTCGTCGGCGTCCCGACGCTGGAGGCGCTGGCTGCGGTCGCGCCGGCGGCGCCGGGGGAGACGATCTGCGCGGCGCTCGACGCCCGCAAGCAGGAGTGCTGGGCGGCCCTGTTCCGGCGCACCACCGCGGGACTCGAGCGGCTGGGCCCGGACGCCGCAATCGCGCCGCAGGTGCTCGCGGCGCGGCTGGCGCCCGGCACGCTGGTGATCGGCGACGCCGCCGAGACGTACGCTGCCCTGTTCGCCGAGCGGGGGCGCCTGCTGCCGTTCGTGCAGCACCATCCGCGTGGCGAGGTCGTGGCCCGCCTCGGCGCCGAGCGGCTCGCGCGCGGCGAGCGCGACCACGTGGGGACGCTCGAGCCGGTGTACGTGCGGCCGCCGGAGGCCCAGCTGGCGAAGGCCGCCGCGTCGGCCCCCGGACCGGGGTGAGCCCGGCCAGGGGCCCGAAGCGTCGAGCAGGACGGTCGGGTCGAGCAGGAGCTTCACCGGTACTTCTCGACCAGGGAGCGTCGGCAGCCGTCGAGGTCCGCCCCCCCGGCCGGCGCCCCTGAGCATCTCGAGGACAGGCGGGGCGTCGTCGAGCTGCCTCGCGCCCCCGGCGCCGATGCCTTGACCGGTCGAGGTGCGGCCTCTATGGCCGACGTCCATCGTGCCGGGTGCTCCCGTCGCCGACCTCGGAACGCTCCTGCCGGTGTGGAGCGCGCTGCCGTTCGCCGGCATCCTGCTCTCGATCGCGCTCCTTCCGCTGCTCGCGCCGCATTTCTGGCATCACCAGTTCCCGAAGGTCTCGGCAGGATGGGGGCTCCTCTTCGCGGTGCCGTTCGTGTGGCGTTTCGGCGGCGAGGGCCTGCACGAGCTGCTGCACGTCGCGATCGTCGACTACGTGCCGTTCCTGGTCCTGATCGCCACGTTGTTCACGATCGGCGGCGGCATCCACGTGACGGGCTCGCTCCGCGGCACGCCGGCGGCAAACGCGGCGCTCATGGCGATCGGCGCGGGGCTCGCCTCGCTGGTCGGCACGACCGGGGCGTCCATGATCATGATCCGCCCGCTGCTCAAGGCGAACCGCACGCGGCGCCACCGCGCGCACACCGTCGTCTTCTTCATCTTCCTCGTTGCGAACATCGGCGGCGGGCTCACCCCGCTCGGCGATCCGCCGTTGTTCCTCGGGTTCCTCCACGGCGTCCCGTTCTTCTGGACGCTCGGCCTCTGGAAGGAGGTGCTCTTCTGCGCGACGGTCGTGCTCGCGCTCTATGTCGCCTGCGACCTGTGGCAATGGCGTCGCGAGGACGGCGCGGTGCGGGCGGCGCCGAGCGAGCCGGCGGAGCCCGTCCGCATCGAGGGGGCGGTCAACTTCCTCTTTCTGCTGGGTGTGCTCGGCGCCGTCGTCGGATCGGGGGTGTGGCACGGGCGGGACATCCTGGTGCTGGGGGTGCACGAGACGACCGGCAACGTGCTCCGGGACCTCGTCCTGCTGGCGATGCTGGGCCTCTCGCTGCAGGCGACGCCGCGCGCCGTCCGCGAGGCCAACCAGTTCTCGTGGGCGCCCATCAAGGAGGTGGGCATCCTCTTCGCCGGGATCTTCGTCACCATCATCCCCGCGCTCGCGATGCTGCGGGTGGGCGAGCAGGGCGCCATGGCGTTCCTCGTGCGCGCCGTGCGCGAGCCCGCGCACTTCTTCTGGGCGAGCGGCATCCTCTCGTCCTTCCTCGACAACGCGCCGACGTATCTGGCCTTCCTGTCGACGGCGCTCGGGCGGCTCTTCCCGGGAGTCCCCGAATCCGAGGCCATCGCGCGCCTCATCCGCGAGCATCCGATCTTCCTGGTCGCGATCTCGACCGGGTCGGTCTTCATGGGCGCCAACACGTACATCGGCAACGCGCCCAACTTCATGGTGAAGTCGATCGCCGAGGAAGCGGGGGTCCCCATGCCGTCGTTCTTCGGCTACGTGTTCCGCTACAGCCTCCCATTCCTGGTGACGACCTTCCTCGCCGCGACGTGGCTCTTCTACGAGTGAGGTACCCATGAGCGACTGGCACGCGATCGTGGTCGAAGGGGGAGAGCGCGCGGTCCATGCCTTCGTGGCCGGCTTCCTGGCCGATCGGCAGATGGATCCGGCGAGCGTGGTCTTCGGGGACGACGTCGGGCTCGAGCACGAATCCCTGGTGGAACGGCTGCGCGCGCTGGTGAAGGGCGGCCATCACGCGCTGCTCGTGCCGCACGATCTCGCGGCGCCAGTGGTCGAGGCGCTCTCGCGCGTCGGTGGCGACGTCGGGCTGCGTGTCGCCGACCGCCATCCCATCGCGGGCGCGTCGTTCGACGTCGAGGCCGAGGTGTACTCGCGCGAGGTGGCGACGGCCATCCGCGCCGCCCTGCAGGCGCCTGCGGACGGTGTGCACGTCGAGCAGCACACGGAGCGCGAAGAGGTGTGCCCCGATCACGAGGGGGTCGAGCTCTATGCGCCCGTGCACGACTACACGTACCGCGTGGGTGCTCGCGTCGCGGGTGCGCTGGGCGGCGTGCTCGCGGTCCGGCGGCAGCTCGGAGCGATCGAGGCGGTGAGAATGTCGCCGCTGCACCTCGTCTAGCGCCGAGCACGGTGCCCCAGTCGGCGCTGCGACCACCTTCCCGTGCGCGCGGTCGCGGGACGCACCGTATCCGCGTATTGACGACCGAAACCGCCTGATCGTAGAGCAAAACGACCACGAGAGACGGGGGACGATGTCGCAGAAGCCCATCGAGGTGATTCTCATGCGCCAGCTGGCGAGCACCCTCGCGATGCCGATCTTCCTCGTCGATGCCGGCGGCACCCTCGTGTTCTACAACGAGCCCGCCGAGCGGGTGCTGGGCATGCGCTTCGACGAGACCGGCGAGCTGCCGCCGGGCGAATGGGCGACGCTGTGGGTTCCCACCGAGGGGGACGGGAGCCCGCTCGCCCCCGAGCGTCTGCCGCTGATGGTCGCCGTCGCCGAGCGTCGGCCGGCGCACGGTGAGTTCTGGATTCGCGGCATGGACGGCGAACGCCGGCACATCGAAGCGACGGCCTTTCCCTTGATGCGGCTCACCGATCAGGTGCTCGGCGCCGTCGTGCTCTTCTGGGAATCGGCGTCGTGAAGCTCCGTCTGTGGGGGACGCGCGGATCGGTCGCCGCGCCCGGGGCGGACACCGCCCGCTACGGCGGCAATACCTCGTGCGTCGAGGTGCGCGGGCGGGACGGCACCGTGCTCGTGCTCGATGCGGGCACCGGCATCCGGCCGCTCGGTCGTGCCCTCGGCCGGACGGTGCGGCAGGTCAACGTGCTCCTCACGCATCTCCACATGGATCACATCCAGGGGCTCGGCTTCTTCGCGCCGCTCTACGACCCGGACGTCGAGACGCATCTGTGGGGACCCGCGAGCACGATGCTCGACCTGCGCGGGCGCCTGGTGCGCTATCTCTCCCCCCCGCTGTTCCCCGTCCATCTCCGCGATCTGCGCCGCCTTGTCCTGCACGATCTCCCCGGCGGTGAGTTCGACGTCGGCGAGTTTCGCGTGCGTGCCGATCGCGTCTGCCACCCGGGCTTCACGGTCGGCTATCGGGTCGCGTCGCAGGATGCGACGCTCGCCTATCTCTCCGACCACGAGCCGGCGCTCGGCGTGCCGCGCTTTCCGTTGCCCGGGGACTGGACGTCTGGCCATGCCCTCGTCCGCGGCGTCGAGCTCCTCGTGCACGACGCGCAGTACAGCCTCGCCGAGTACCCGGCCCACGTCGGCTGGGGGCATTGTGCCCTCGAGCACGCACTCGCCTTCGCCCGGCTCGCACGGGTGGGGCATCTCGTGACCTTCCACCACGATCCGGCACACGACGACGACGACATCGATCGGCTGACGGCGGACGCGATGGCATCGGTGCGCGTGCCGTTTGCGGTGACGGCGGGCGCCGAAGGCGCGACGTTCGAGCTCTAGCGCACCCGCGGACGGGCCGTCCTCGACTCGTGCGGCGACATCGACTCCCGGACGAGCGGCATGACGTGGGTCCACGATCTTCCGGCCTGGCTTCCCGGGGCGACCCCGGCACGACGCACGCGCCCGGGCACGGCCGCGCTGGCAGGATCCGGGCGCGGACCCGGAGCCGCACCAACTCGCGTTGACACGCCCGCCCGGCCGGGGCTACCCTCGCGCTCTTCCGGCGACAGGGGGATTCCAGCGCATGGAGAAGAAGGACGAGGATCTGATCGCGACCCTGATCGACCGCGAGCCAGAGCTGCGGCGGTACTGGGAGGAGCACGGCGACCTCGAGCGGCAGCTGGCCGGGTTCCAGGGCAAGCTCTACCTCTCCCCCGAGGAGGAGGTCGAGAAGAAGCGCCTCCAGAAGCTCAAGCTCGCGGGCAAGGACAGGATCATGGAGATCCTGTCCCGCCATCGTCCACACTGACGCACCGAGCGCCGGACCCGGCATGCGCCATACCATCAGCATCCTGGTCGAGAACGAGTTCGGCGTGCTCTCGCGCGTCGCGGGCATGTTCAGCGGACGCGGCTTCAACATCGAAAGCCTGTCCGTGGCCGAGACCCTCGACCCCACGGTGTCCCGCATCACGCTGGTCACCCGCGGCGACGATTCGGTGCTGCAGCAGATCGAGAAGCAGCTCCTGAAGCTCGTCAACGTCATCAAGGTGATCGACTTCACCGAGACGGCGCACGTCGAGCGCGAGCTGGTGCTGATCAAGGTCGCAGCCGACGAGAAGACGCGCGGCGAGGTCATGAACATCGTCGAGGTCTTCCGCGGGAAGATCATCGACGTGTCGCGCAAGTCCTACATCATCGAGGTCACGGGATCCGAGGACAAGATCGCGGCGCTGATCGAGCTCTTGAAGCCGATCGGCATCAAGGAGATCGTCCGCACCGGGAAGGTGGCGATGTTCCGCGGCACCCGGCTCCTCACCGTCGACGGCAGAGAGAAGGAGCGAGGAGCGGCATGAACGTCTACCACGACACGGACGCCAGCTTCGAGCCGCTGCGCGGCCGGAAGGCCGCGATCATCGGCTACGGCAGCCAGGGGCACGCCCACGCGCTGAACCTGCGCGACAGCGGCATCGACGTGCGCGTCGGGCTGCGCCCCGACAGCGCCTCGCGCAAGAAGGCCGAGGGCGAAGGCCTGCGCGTCGTGGACGCGGCCACGGCGGCGAAGGAAGCCGACGTCGTCATGATGCTGGTGCCCGACGAGCAGGCCTCGGACATCTGGGAGAACGAGGTCGGGCCGGGGCTGACCGGGGGCAAGTACCTGGCGTGGGGCCACGGCTTCAACATCCATTTCAAGAAGGTCGTGCCGCCGGCCGACGTGAACGTCTTCATGGTCGCGCCGAAGGGCCCGGGCCACCTCGTGCGCAGCGAGTACCAGAAGGGCCGCGGCGTGCCGTGCCTGATCGCCATCGCGCAGGACCCCTCGGGCGACACCACGGCGGTGGCGCTGGCGTGGGCCAAGGGGCTCGGCGGGACGCGGGCCGGCGTGCTCGAGACGACCTTCAAGGACGAGACCGAGACCGACCTGTTCGGCGAGCAGGCCGTCCTCTGTGGCGGCCTCACCGAGCTGATCCGCGCCGGCTACGAGACGCTGGTGGCGGCCGGCTATCCGCCGGAGATGGCGTACTTCGAGTGCGTCCACGAGGTGAAGCTGATCGTCGACCTGATCTACGAGGGCGGCATCGCCAACATGCGCTACTCGATCAGCAACACGGCCGAGTACGGCGACATGACCCGTGGCAAGCGCGTGATCGGGCCGGAGGCGCGCGAGGCGATGAAGGGCATGCTGGCCGAGATCCAGTCGGGCAAGTTCGCCGATGAATGGATGACCGAGTACCGCTGCGGCATGCCGCACTTCCGGGAGCTCAGGCAGGAGGCCGAGAAGCACCCGATCGAGGAGGTCGGTGCGCGGCTGCGCGGGCTCATGCCGTGGCTCGCGTCCAACCGCCTCGTCGACCGCTCGCGCAACTGAACCAGGGTGGCACGGCTCCGGATCGCCCGCGAAGGCTGGGCAGTGATCGGCATGGCGGCGGGCGTGCTCGTGCCCGTCGCCGTGATCGGCGCGGCCGCCGGCCATCCGCTCGCGATCGTCCCGCTGCTCCTCGGGGTCGGCTTCTGCGGCTGGTTCTTCCGCGACCCGGAGCGCGAGCCGCCGCCGGGCGAGCGCCTCGTGGTGTCGCCCGCGGACGGCCGGGTGCTCGCGGTCGTCGAGGAGCGCGAGGAGCGGTTCCTCCACGCCGCGGCGACGAGGGTCAGCATCTTCATGTCGCCGCTGGACGTCCACGTGAACCGCAGCCCCGTGACCGGCCGCATCGAGCTCGTGCAGCACACGGCCGGCAAGTTCCACGCGGCCTTCGCGGACAAGGCGTCGCTCGACAACGAGCGCAACGCCGTGGTGCTCGACGCGAGCGGCCGGAGGTTCCTGGTCGTGCAGATCGCAGGCGCGCTGGCACGCCGCATCGTCTGCCACCGCCAGCGCGGCGAGGTGCTCCAGCGCGGCGAGCGCTACGGGCTCATCATGTTCGGCTCGCGGGTCGACCTCTTCCTGCCGGACGGGGTGCGCCCGAGGGTGCAGCGCGGCGACCGCGTGCACGCGGGCACGACCGTCGTCGGCGAGATCGTCGCGGAGGACGGCGCGTGATGCGGTCGGTCGAGGGTGGGCTGCGGCGCCGGCGCATCCCCGAGCTGCGCAAGGGCGTCTACATCCTGCCCAACCTGTTCACCACGGCCGGGCTGTTCGCGGGCTTCTACGCGATCATCGCGACGCTCAGCCACGACTACTTCCTCGCCGCGATCATGATCCTCGTCGCCCAGCTCTGCGACATGCTCGACGGCCGCATCGCCCGGCTCACGCACTCGGCCAGCTCCTTCGGGGTGCAGTACGACTCGCTCGCCGACATGATCGGCTTCGGCGTGGCACCGGGGATCCTGGTGTACACCTGGGCGCTCAAGCCGTGGGGCCGCTGGGGCTGGCTCGCCGCGACGCTGTACGTCACCTGCGGGGCGCTGCGGCTGGCGCGCTTCAACGTCCAGGCCGGCACCGTCGAGCGGCGGCACTTCATCGGGCTGCCGATTCCGGCCGCGGCCGCCGAGATCGCCGCCATCGTGCTGCTCTACTTCTGGCTCGGCGGGGAGGGCGCGGCGCACAAGCGCCTGCTGATGCTGCTGGTCGTGTTCGCGGTGGCCGGCTTGATGGTGAGCGAGTTCCGTTACTTCTCCTTCAAGGAGCTGCGCATCCACCGCCGCCACCCCTTCTGGGTCCTGCTCGGGCTCATCGGGCTGGCCGTGCTCACCATCGGTGCGCCCGAGCCCATGCTGTTCCTCGGCATGACGGGGTACGTGCTCTCGGCGCCGGCGGTGGCGCTGTGGCGCCTGGCGACGGCGCGGCGCGCGCCGCAGGCACCGGTCGTGGCGCCGGCCGAGCCGCCGGTCCGGCCGGTGCGGCTTGACAAGCCGGGGGCCCGCGGTTAAGCCCGGACGCACATGATCGCGTGGTGCATGCTCCTTGCCGCGACGCTCGCGACGGCGCTGCTGCTCAGCAGCCCGCCCGTGGCGGCGACGCGGGTGTAGCGGACGCGCACCACCCGGCAGAGCAGAGCCACGGGCGGGTTCCCCGCTCGTGGCTTTCGTGTTTCTGGGGAGCGCGCACGAGGGGGCGATCCCACAGGTGGCGGAAGGAGCCACGATGGACCGGGTACAGATCTTCGACACCACGCTGCGTGACGGCGAGCAGTCGCCGGGCGCCACCATGAACATGGAGGAGAAGCTCGCCATCGCGCGGCAGCTCGACCGCCTCGGCGTCGACGTCATCGAGGCAGGCTTCGCCGCCTCGTCCGAGGGCGACTTCGAGGCCGTGCGGCGCGTCGCCGAGGCGGTCACCCGCCCGGTGGTCCTGTCGCTCGCGCGCACGCGGGAGCAGGACGTCGATCGCGCCCTGCGCGCGGTGGAGAAGGCGAGGCGGCCGGGCATCCACGTGTTCATCGCCACCTCGGACATCCACCTGAAGCACAAGCTGATGATGTCCCGGCAGGACGTGCGCGATGCCGCGGTCTGGGCGGTCGTGCGCGCGAAGAAGCACGTGGACCACGTGGAGTTCTCGGCCGAGGACGCGTCGCGGAGCGATCTCGAGTACCTGATCGAGGTCTTCGAGGCCGTGATCGCCGCGGGTGCCACCGTCGTCAACGTGCCGGACACCACGGGGTACGCGCTGCCCGAGGAGTACGGCCACCTCTTCCGCACCCTGCGCGAGCGCGTGCCGGGCGCCGAGCGGGTGGTGTGGAGCGCCCACTGCCACGACGACCTCGGCCTGGCGACCGCCAACTCGCTGGCGGCGGTGCAGCACGGGGCGCGGCAGGTCGAGTGCACGATCAACGGCATCGGGGAGCGCGCCGGCAACACGGCCATGGAAGAGGTCGTGATGGCGATCAAGACGCGCCCCGACCGCTTCGGCGTCGACACCGGGGTCGCCACCGAGGAGATCTACGCGACCAGCCGTCTGGTCTCGACCATCACCGGGCTCGCCGTGCAGGTGAACAAGGCGGTGGTGGGGGAGAACGCCTTCGCCCACGAGGCCGGGATCCACCAGGACGGCGTGCTCAAGTACCGCCAGAGCTACGAGATCATGGACCCCGAGCGGATCGGCCTGGCGTCGAACCGGCTGGTGCTGGGCAAGCACTCGGGGCGGCACGCCTTCGTGAACCGCCTGCGCGAGCTGGGGCTCGAGACCGCCGGAATCGACATGAACCGGCTGTTCGCGGCCTTCAAGACGCTGGCCGACGCCAAGAAGACCGTCTTCGACGAGGACCTGATCGCCCTGGTCGCGCAGGAGTCGGTGCGCGGTGGCGGCGTGGGCGACCGCTACGAGCTGGTCTACCTGAACGTCACCTCGTCCAACATGGCCGTGCCGCACGCGACCGTGAAGCTGCGCATCGACGGCCAGGAGGTGCTCGGGCACGGGGCCGGCGACGGCATGGTCGACGCCTGCTACAAGGTGATCAGCGACCTCACCGGGCAGCACCCGCACCTCGACCGCTACGCCGTCAAGGCGATCACCGGCGGCACCGACGCGCTCGGCGAGGTGTCCTGCCTGCTGAGCGAGGACGGGGTCACGGTCACCGGGCAGGGCAGCCACACCGACATCATCCAGGCGAGCGCGCTGGCGTACCTGAACGGGCTCAACAAGCTCGAGTACCGCAGGCAGTTCCGCGATCGGCGGCAGCCGGCGGCGGAGGTGGGTCCGTGACGACGGCGACCATCGCGGTCTTCGCCGGTGACGGCATCGGCCCGGAGGTGACGGCCGAGGCGACGGCCGTCCTCGAGCTCGTCGCCCGGCGGCACGCCGTCGCGCTCACGCTGTCGCACGGCACCGTGGGCGGGGCGGCGATCGACGCCAGCGGGCAGCCCCTGCCGGCCGCCGAGCTCGAGCGGGCACGCGCGGCCGACGCCGTGCTCCTCGGCGCGGTCGGCGGCCCGAAGTGGGACGATCCCAGGGCGGCGGTGCGGCCCGAGCAGGGGCTGCTCGGGCTGCGCAAGGGCCTCGGGGTGTACGCCAACCTGCGACCGGTGTGGACGGTGCCGTGTCTGCTCGGCTCGTCCACGCTGAAGCCGGAGGTGCTCGACGGGGTCGACCTGGTCGTCGTCCGCGAGCTGACCGGCGGTATCTACTTCGGGCAGCCGAGCGAACGGCGCGGCGTGGCGCCGCGGCGCGAGGCGGTCGACACCTGCGTGTACACCGAGGAGGAGATCGCGCGCGTGGTGCGCGCGGCCTTCGCCCTGGCGCGCCAGCGCCGCAGGACCCTCGCCTCGGTCGACAAGGCGAACGTGCTCGCCACCTCGCGGCTGTGGCGCGAGGTCGCCAGCGAGGTCGCGCGCGAGTTTCCCGACGTGGGCTGCGAGCACGTCCTCGTCGACGCCATGGCGATGCACCTCATCCGCCGCCCGCGCGATTTCGACGTGATCGTCACCGAGAACCTCTTCGGCGACATCCTGACCGACGAGGCGTCGATGCTGGCGGGCTCGATGGGCATGCTGCCCTCGGCCTCGCTGGCCGGCGCACCGGCGCCCGGGAGGCGCTGCATGGGGTTGTACGAGCCGATCCACGGCTCGGCGCCCGACATCGCCGGGCAGGACCGGGCCAACCCCCTGGCGGCGATCTTGTCGGCGGCGATGCTGCTGCGCTGGTCGCTCGCCTGCCCGGAGGGCGCCGACGCGGTCGAACGTGCGGTCGCCGACGTGCTCGCCGCGGGCCATCGCACCGCCGATCTCGCGCGCCCGGGCGAACGCATCCTCGGCTGCCGCGAGATGGGGCGGCTCGTGCGGGAGCGGCTGGGAGCCTAGAGCCGGTGGCCGGGCTGACGGTGGCGGTGGTCGGGGCGACGGGGCTGCGCGGCCAGGAGATCCTGCGGCTCCTCGACGACCGCCAGCTCGACGTCGACGAGGTGCGGCTGCTCGGCTCGACGCGGACCGCCGGCTCGCAGATCGAGGAGGGCCGCTGGCGGGGGCCGGTGGGGCTGGTCTCCTCCTCGTCCTTCGAGGGCGTGGACGTCGTCTTCTTCGCCGCGGGCCCGGCGGTGGCGAGCGAGTACGCCGCCGATGCCGCGCGCGCGGGCGCCGCGGTGATCGACTGCTCGAGCCGATTCCGGCTCGACCCGGCCGTTCCCCTCGTGGTGCCGGAGGTGAACGCGGCGGCGCTGGCCGACTGGCGCGACCGCGGCATCGTGGCGAACCCGAGCGCCGCGGCGATCGCGCTGGCGGTCGTGCTCGGGCCGCTGGCGGCGGCGGGCGGGTTGCGACGCGTCGTGGTCTCGACCTTCCATGGCGTCGCGGGCGCGGGGCAGCGTGGGCTGCGCGGCCTGTCGCAGGAGACGATCGACCTGCTGAACGGCCGCGGCGACCGCCCCCGGGTGTTCGCGAAGCGGATCGCGTTCAACGTCGTGCCCCAGGTGGGTACGATCGAGCCCGGTGGCGCGAGCGCGCACGAGACGGCCGTGGTCGAGGAGGTGCGCCGGGTGCTCGATGACCCGGCGCTGGCGATGCACGTCACCGCCGTGCGCGTGCCGGTGTTCTTCGGCGTGGGCCTCGCCATCCTGGTCGAGACCGAGCAGGCGGTGCCGCCCGAGGCCGCGGTCGAGGCGCTGCGCCCCGCCGCGGGCGTGTTCCTGCACGAGGACCCGAGCGACGCCTACCCGACGCCCGCCGACGTGGTCGGCTCCGGCGCGACGCACGTCGGGCGCGTGCGCCGCGACCCGTCGGTCGAGCACGGGCTCGCGCTCTGGGCCGCGATCGACAGCATCGGCAAGGGCGCCGCGCTGAACGCGGTACAGGTCGCCGAAGTGCTCGCACGCGACTGGCTGTGAGCCGGCGCCGGGCGTGCGATGCAGCTCCGCCT
>Ga0209253_10001647_pt1 | contig 19647 bp, 14 predicted proteins | sample FrelakmetBRP12BR_FD_187145 | JGI IMG/M metagenome (GOLD analysis project Ga0209253, IMG submission 187145) | Freshwater lake sediment microbial communities from the University of Notre Dame, USA, for methane emissions studies - BRP12 BR (SPAdes)... | ecosystem: Environmental > Aquatic >... | reverse complement strand
TACCCGGCATTCGACGCGGCAAACACCCGATTGCCGTTGTCGATGACCATTGCATCGGCAAGACCGTTAGTCCGCCAGACTCCGGCGAGCGACTCCTGCACTCTGGCCACATCCACGACCAGCGCTGCCGCACTCATTGAGGCGAACGCCCGGCTCACCGCCGCCGCCTCCTGCTGTGCGGCCTGACTCGCCTGTGCGTCACGCTGCTGGCCTTGCACAACATCAGACCGTTTGAGCGTGTAATAGAGCATGCCCCCGATCAGTACCGTCGATATCAGACTGACGATCAATACGCGAATCATCGGGATAGGACTCCTCTGTCGATTGAGCGCCCGGGATGCGTTGATGTGAACGGTGGTCAGAGAGGGAGTGCCGTGTCTGAACGTCAGACCGCCTCACCCGACGACATGGCACGCTGGTACGGTTCCAACTCGAGATCTTTCACCACATCCTGGAGTCGTGCCCATTCATCGGGAGTCAGGCTGACAAACTCCAACCCGAAGCTGCGGTCACGGCACCACCGGACAACCGCTTGTGTGACCTGAATCGGCGGCTTCCCCCCTGACATATCAACACGCAGCTGCAGTGTTGTGCCGGCCTTAACCTCGGTCGCACTCAAGATCCGGCAGCCCCGGATCGAGAGATCGGCCAGGGTACCTTCACCTGAAACGATGTTGGCGGAACTGAATGAACTGCGAAACTGGACGGGGAAACGGGGATGCTGTCGATGTTCCACGGGAAGACCTCATAAGCAAAATATTTCACCCCTTAATATTGCCAATGGGTCTGAGTTCCGCTACCTTTTTTGTAATTCCCGCACGCTGGACCGACTCCACCACTTCAGAAATGTTTTTGTAGGCGAATCCGGCCTCTTCAGCGAGCCCGGACATCGAGACCGCCTTCACAAGAATGCCCCGCTGCTTCATCTGCTGCTGGAGCTGCTCACCGCGGATCGACTTCTTGGCCTGCGTGCGCGACATCGTACGTCCGGATCCATGCATGGTCGAACCAAACGTATCGTCCGTCGCCCGCTGCGTGCCCACGAGCAGATAGGACCCCGTTTCCATCGAGCCGCCGCAGATCACGGGCTGGCCGACTGATCGATAACAGGCCGGCAAATCCTGGCTGCCCGGGCCGAACGCGCGCGTCGCCCCTTTCCGGTGCACGACCAACTCCCCTTCAGGGTACCGCTCCACTTTGGCTATGTTGTGAGCCACGTCATAGACCAGCTCCATGCCCAACTCTTCTCCCGAACGGCCGAAGACCGCGGCAAACGCCTCGCGGATCTGGTGCGTGATGACCTGTCGGTTGGCAAACGCCGCATTGGCCGCACAGTTCATCGCCCCGAAATAGTCCTGGCCTTCCTCGGACAGAAACGGCGCGCAGGCCAGCTGCTGATCCTTCACCGTAATCCCGTATCGTCGCATCGCTTTCTCGAAGACTTTGAGATAGTCGCTGGCCACTTGATGACCAAATCCGCGCGACCCACAATGAACCATGACGACAATCTGGTCCTGTCCGTTGATGCCGAACGCGGCCGCCGTGTCTCTGTCAAAAATCCGGTCGTTCGACACGACTTGCACTTCAAGGTAATGATTGCCGGAACCCAGCGTCCCCAGCTGGTTCATCCCCCGTCCCACCGCATGATCGCTGACTTTGGAAGGGTCGGCGCCGGGCAGGCAGCCGCCTTGTTCCATCCGCTCCAAGTCGCGATGCCAACCATAGCCCTGCTCAATGCACCATCGGGCGCCTTTGATCATCACTCGATCGAAGGACGGCCGATCCATCGACACAAATCCGCTCGCCCCAACCCCTGCCGGCACTCGCCGGAAGAGTTCGGTCATCAGCTGCTCAAGTCTGGGCTGCACCTCCGCCAGCGTGAGGTCCGTCCGAATCAATCGCATCCCGCAATTGACGTCGTACCCCACCCCGCCGGGAGAAATGATCCCCGAGCGCAGATCGAATGCGGCCACGCCGCCGATTGGAAATCCGTAGCCCCAATGGCCGTCCGGCATGCAGAGAGCATAGCGGCGAATGCCGGGAAGGCAGGCCACATTCGTCACCTGCTCGAACACACCGGTATCCATGGCCCGGAGAATCGACTCGGTCCCATAAATGCGGGCCGGCACCAGCATGCCGGATTTCTCCGTGACGGGAATCTCCCACACCTCGTCCGTAATCCGGTTCACCTTCATCGCAGTGTTCAACTTCATTCTGGACCTGTTGCCTGCTCCTTGTTCCCTTCTCCTGTCACACGTCACTCGTCACTTATCACTGGTCACTGGCCCCATCCCGTCATACGTCGAGGACCACCCTCACGCGCCATCGCCCATTATTATCCTGATGAAGCCGGTACAAGTGCTTGGTCACGCCCTTCACATCATTGCGCAACACCTGCGTCGCCTGATTCACCGGCTCGCCGATCAGCGTCCCCGCGAGTGTCCACTGACCGCTCTCCCGGATCAAAGATATCGAGGCACGGCTGAACACAACGCCCGCCGCATCCTTCCAATAGACAAAATCGGACAACCACTCGAACAGCAGCGCGGCGAGATCGCTCTCCACATGTTCCATCCGACGCTCCCAGGTCGCGCCGACCGTCTTGGGATCGGCCATGGCCTCCATCACCGCATTCGACGCGGCTTCAAAGACCTCCTGAACGGAATCGCCCTCGGCATCAAATGCCAGGTCAGCCAGGGCCACGTCCTCTAGAAATTGAAAGGATGCCGGCATAGATAAGCGTTACAACATCGTCGGACGGCGGGCACGCCGGAAAATCGCTTGCACCTGCGCCAGGCCTGGAATCCGATGCGCCAATGGATTGGGGACCTTCCCCTTGAAGAACATCCTCACACCGAGCGGAAGAATCCGGAGAAAGCGAGACAGATCAAGGCCGACGACCTTGAGCGGCATGATCGCTTCGTTCAGCCGCCCCTGCTGTTCAATGATCGACACAAATCCGGCGATATGCCGGGCACCGCCCGTCGATGCCAGTCCCCGATCGAGCGACGCCCTTCGCAGCCTGATGATCGCCTCCATCGGCTTCACATCTTTCGGGCAGACCTCCACGCAATAGTTGCACCGCGTGCAATCCCACATCCCGTTCGCCTCCTGCAGCACGGCGAGGCGGGCCCGCTTCAACTTCTCCGGTTCGCGCGGATCTGAAAGGAACCGATCCACTTTGGCCAGCGCCGCCGGTCCCGCAAACCCCGGCGACACCTCGTGTACGGTACAAGCGGCCACGCACGCTCCGCACATGATGCAGGCATCGACATTGTGATATGCGGAACCGGTCGAATCCGGCGCTTGAGACACCGCCCGTCCGTTACCCACGGCGATGGAGGTGGAGAGCCAGGGTGTGATGTCACGGATCTTCCCCCAGAACGGGCGCATATCCACGACCAGATCTTTGATGACCGGGAGATGGCGCAGCGGGGCGATTCGCAGCCGGCCATGCCGCTCCAGTTCCTTCCGGACCGACGTGCGACAGGCGAGTTTCTCACCTCCATTAATATCCATGGCACAGGATCCGCAAATCGCCGACCGGCAGGAATATCGCACTGCCAGGCTGCCATCGACCTCGTTCTTCACGCGAATCAGCAGGTCGAGGACCGTCGAACCACGCCGGACATCGAGGCGGATTTCTTCATCATGCGGCTTCGCATCATGTTCGGGATTGAACCGTTGGAGAGTGATCGTAAGGCGCATGGAATAAGCTTTCAGCCTTCAGCAGTCAGCCATCAGCGAAAACTGAAAGCTGATCGCTGAGAGCTGATCGCTCATTTTAATCGAGCTCGAAGGTCTTCGGGAAATTGGTCAGATTGCGGCAGCCGTCGCTCGTGACCAGCACCATATCCTCGATCCGCACCGCGCCTAATCCGGGATAGTAGAGCCCCGGTTCGACCGTCACGACATGGCCTTCCTGCAAGAGCGAGCCGGTCCGGCTGATTCGAGGGGCTTCATGAATGTCCAACCCCACGCCATGACCGGTCCCGTGGAAGTAGCCCTGCATCCGTCCATCCACCAATCCGGTCTTATACCCGGCCTTCTCAAACCGGTCGCAGATCCCTTGATGGATCTTCATCCCGTCGGCGCCGTCTTTGACCTTCGTGATGGCTTCTTCCTGCGCATCCTTCACAGTCTGATAGAGCCGCTTGAGTTCGGAACTGACGGTACCGCGAATCACGGTACGGGACATATCCGCAAAATACCGGCTGTTAGCCGATCTTGGGAAAACATCGAAAATGATGCTGCGATTGGCGGGCAACGGGCCCGTGCCTTCATGGTGGGGATCGCAGGCCTGTTCGCCGCCGGCCACAATGGTATGCTGCGCCACGCAATCGCGCTCCATCAACTTGACGTTGATGAGTTTCTTGATGCGTTCCGAGGTCAGCACCTCCCCGTCCAGCCAGAGTTCCCCGCCGCGAATCGTCGCCTGCTTGAGTGTCGCATGGGCCGCCGCCACCGCTTCTTCCGTCGCGCGCTGAGCCGCTTCAATAGACCGGACCTCTTCAGCAGTTTTCACCACACGCCGCTCATAAAAGGGATCGCGCTTCGGCTTCATGCTGTAGCCCAGCTCCTGAAGCCGCGTGGCATGGATAAAGGGGAAATTGGCCGGGACCAGCAGCTGCCTGATCTTGGCCTCCCGGAGAATGACATGGACGATATCGACCGTACTCGGTTCCTTGGTGCCGTTCGATTTCGCCTTCTTTTCCAGCTCGGAATAAGACAAGACCCGATCCACCGACGCCTGCGACTTGGCCCGATCCATTTCGAGATCGCTCATGACCAGCAACCGCTCGCCCTTGACCTCCATGTAGATGAAGGGATCAGGCGCGACAAACCGCGTCGCATAATAGAGATTCGAATCGAGTTCGCTGGCGGCAATGAAGAGCGTCGCGACGTCGGGTTGTACAGCAGCAGTTCGTTTCATGGATGAGTGCGACGAGGGAGATTGGACCGGCTGGAGGTGGTTCGGCGCATGAATGGGCTGATGCTAACATGGGGTCCGATGACGGTCAAGGCGTAGCCGGCACGGGCCCAGGCGCAAACTCCGACTCGGGCGTGGCAGGCTTCTCCTCATTGGGTGTCATGAGATCCATCGGAAGTGTCAGCGTGTTCTTCAACACATCGACAGCCAATTGTGCCAGGCCTGACAATCCCGTCGTAAATGATTTCATCGGCAGATACGTGACCTCGGGATTCTCCACGGCGCCCTTGATCGAAAAAATGGCTGTGGTCATCCCTTTGCGGTCACCCGCGAAGATACGACCGAATAAGGGAATCGTCTTGAGAAACGTGGAATAGGAACCGAAGGGACTCACCGCCCACACCATATCCAGCTGATCCGTGGGCAGATCATAGTTGCCCGCCGCCGTAATCTTGAGGATCGGACTGTCGACGACCAGATTCTCAGTCTGGAACGATCCGTTTTGAATCACCACCGTCGCAGAGATGCGATTGTAGGGCAGGCCCTCTTTATCCAAATCCACTTTCCCCTGCAGCACGGCAGGAAGGTTCAGGATGCTCAAAATTTTCCAGATTGCGCGCTCTTCGGATTTCAGGATCCGTCCATTCTCCAACAGCACCTCGGCTTTTCCATTCAGCGAAGGATAGACCCCATGCGGATTGCGCCCATGCCCGCGGATCGTTCCGCTCAGCCTCACCTGGCCGGAGACTCCGTGAATATCCGTCTGAGTCAATCGCAAAAGATCTTCAATCGCTAATCCGGTAGCGCGCACAGACACCTCCGTCTCGGCCGGCGCTTTGGCAGGGAGTTGCACGACCACCCGGCCGGCCACTTGGCCGTTGGTGGATTCGCCTGCGATCCGGTCGATGTCCAGCACCCCGTCTTGAATGATGATCCGCGCCGTCAATCCGCCGAACTTGAGATGCCGGTAATGCGCCCGGGCCGCCGCCGCCGTCATAGTCACCTGGCTGGAGGACGCCAATGTTTCCAAGAGCTCCCTGATCGGCGAGCGCTCGCCTTTCGGAATCACGAGATCGAGATCCAGTTGATTGGACTCGATCTTGCCGGTAATTACGGGTTTCGCCGGCCAGTTCCGCACCGTCGCTTCCAACGCCAGATCGCTGTCCTGCACCTTGAACGACAGCCGCTTAACCTCCGCTCCGTTTCGCACCAACTTCACCCGCGCATACAGATCCTCAATATGCCCGGCGCCCTTGACCAGCATCAGTCCGTTCGTCAGCGCCATCCACCCCGTCGTCTTCCAGTTTTTCCAATCCGTATCCTTGCCTTTCACATCGAGCGACACCTCCACATTGCCGGCTTCGAAACCGCCCTTCGCAATCCACTCAGGGAGGCCGGACAGCGACAATTCGCCTGTGGCCACAGCCACATCAATGGAGAACTTCTCTCCAATCTTGATCACACCCTTCACCGGAACCCGCACGGAGGGCAGGACCAGCTCAACGCGAGTCACTGTGAGAGCGTTTGTCCGCGTCAGATCGCCTTCAAACTCGAAGATCGCCGGAGCGCCGACCGGCTTCTCGATCGCATTCGGCACCACCACCTTGGAGTCCGTCATCACCAGATTGCCGCGCACATGCGGCGCAGTCGTGGCACCGGTCAGTTGCACGGCCGCACTGAGCAATCCTTCAAACATCCCGACGGGGATCACCTTGGACGGGACAAACCCGGTGATATGTCCGGCATCGCCGTGGGCGAGGATGACGAACTCCTGAAACATGCTCGCCGGCCCGCCTGAAATGCCGCCCTGCGCCTGAAGAATCGTATCACCCAGGTGACCGGTCACCTGCTCGAATCGCGTTCCTCCGTCGGCCAGGACAAACTTTCCCTGGAGGGCAGTCAACCGTTCCGGCAGAGACGGATGGGTGAAACTGATGTATCGAGCGACGATCTCGCCGCCGGCAAATGTCACCCCGTCCGGCTGGTTGAGCTGCCCCACCAGACGAAACGTCGGCAACGCCGTGCCTTCGACATCGCGAAGACCTGCGAGGAATTGCGCAAAATGCTCTGTCTTGACCTTCCTGGCGAGAAACGGCACCAGGTCGGTCGCGGCCATACTGCCGGTAATTTCCAACTCAAGCCAGGGTCCGGCATCAAGAAAGGAGATCGTCGCCTTGCCCTCAGTGATCTGGATAGCGCCGTACCTCCCGGTAAAACTCGGGGCCCGCACACGGCCTGCCTCCACCACCACGACTCCGGCCAGATCTTTGGTGAGCACGTGTTCCTCCCCCAACAGGGCTTGTCCCTCTTGGACATGAAACTCGCCCGTCACCGACAATTGCGGACCCGAAGTGGCCGATCCGGTAAGTGCGGCATTCACCACCTGCACTTTCCCGTCGATCTGCCGCTCCGCCAGCACGGCCGGAAGTTGGGGATGGATCCATTCAGCCGGAATGGTATTCAGCAATTCCTTCAGCGTCACCAGCGACGAACTAAACGTAATGGCAAAGGTCGGCTGCGCGGTAAGCAATCCTGCCAGATTCGCCTTGCCGGTCAAGGTCAGTTGATTCAGGCGGGCTGTCATGTCCGACAGCACCGCATCGTACCCGGCGAGCCCCGGCATGATGCGCACCTGACTTTGCAGATTGATCATCCCCTGCAGCTGTTCCGGTACCGGCCTCGGCCCGAAAAAGTCAGCAATTTCCCGTACCACCACATTGGCCGCATCCAACTGTCCATCGAACTGAAACACCGTCGTCGGCGGAGTTGATACCGGCGGCTCCGCCGGTACCAGCCCCGGCGCGGCAGGCTCTTCAGCGGTCAATGCGGCAGACCGTTCCACTCGCTTGATCTGCCCCGTGAGCGACAGGGCAGAGAGCCCATCCTGTCCGGTTTGCGCTACGGACAAATGCACTTCAGCCATCGCACGCTCCGGGCGAATGAGGATTCCCCCTTCCACCCGCTCCAGCTTCAGCGTTCTAATCCCGTCAGGCCTCGCCTCATCGATCACCGTAATACTTCCGTTCACCACCGTCGCCTGACGAATCATGAAGACCTGCGTCATCATGTCCAGCGTGCGCTGGTCTGTGGCGGCCTGATCGGTGCCGTCCAGAATATTCCAGTGGCCGGCTTCATTCCGGTGAATCGTGAAAACCGGCTCTTCAACCAGCAACCGCTTGCCCACCACCTGCTTGCGCAACAGGGGAAGCAGGCGGAGCACCAGGTCAACCCGTTTCGCGGAGATCACGACTTCGTCTGAATGGGGATCGTGGATGGCGACCTGGCTCAGTTCAACGCGAATGCGGGGGAAAATGACAAACTTGACGCGATGAACTTCAATCTTGCGCCCGAGGCTTTCCTCGAGCTGCTGTAGAACGAACTGTTTGAGGTAGTCTTCGCCGATAAGGGTATTGGAAAAGAGCACGAAGGCACCGGCACAGACCGCAAGGGCGAGCACAATGACCAGAAACAGTCGAAGACGCGACACACTCCCCCCTCGCACCATACGCACAATTGCCGTTTGGATCTTACCGGAAGCCTCTAGTTAAATCCACCAACCCTGCGTCGAACAAGGAGTTTTCTGCCAATTCATAGTCAACCAATAACCGAGCTGCATGGAATTTGCGCTAGAGCCCCTGCTCTCGACTCGCTATAATGCCGGCCTCCACTGGATCGACATGACCGTTGCACCCACACGATTCCTCTGATCACGGCTCCCCGCCTCTCACGCGCATCCGCTGGGTGATTCTCGGGTTGCTCTTTGCCATCAGCGTCGTCACCTACATCGACCGTGTGAACATCTCCGTGACGGCCCGGCACATGATGCCGGCGCTGGGGCTCACCGATCAGCAGATGGGGTTTGTCTTTTCGTCGTTTGTCATCGGCTATGCCCTGTTCCAGATTCCCGGCGGCTGGCTTGGTGATCGCTGGGGTGCGCGGATCATCCTGACTCTGGCGCTGCTCTGGTGGTCCGTCTTCACCGCCTGGACGGCGATGGCTCCGGCCTCTCCACTGGCCGGATGGCTGGGCATCATGGGCGCACTCGCGCTCGCGCGCTTTCTATTGGGCGTGGGTGAGGCGGTGGCCTTGCCGAATTTCAACCGGGTGGTCACCGACTGGCTGCCGGCAGGAGAGCGTGGCCTAGGCATCGGCATCGCGATCGGGGGCATCGGCGTCGGCGCCGCGATCACGCCGCCCGTCACCGCATGGATCATGGTGAACTTCGGCTGGCAGACGGCGTTCTATCTATCGGCCGTCCTCGGCCTGGGGCTCGCTGTCATCTGGTGGTTCATCGCGCGCAATCATCCGCTCGACCATCCCTGGATTGCTAATCGGACCGCCAATCAAAATAGCAGCACGACTACGACAACCGGGCGGGCTCCCTCTACTGCTATTCCCTGGGTATCTCTGCGACGAACCCCAACGGTCTGGTGGCTCGTACTGAGCTATAGCTGCCTGGGCTATGTGGCCTACGTGTACATGTCCTGGTTTTATCTCTATCTCGTCAATGTACGCGGCTTCGATATCCTGCGCGGCGGTTTCTTCGCATCCGCCCCCTTCCTCGCGATTCTGGTCTTTTGTCCGATCGGAGGCTGGGTCACGGATCGATTGGCCGCCCGCCACGGACTCACGGCGGGTCGCCGGCAGGCGGGCATGGCGGGAATGCTTCTCGCCGGCTGCGCGATCGGACTCGGGGCCTGGATCGATTCGCCCTATCTCGCCATCGCCAGCCTGTCGCTGGGAGCAGGCTGGCTCTACTTCAGCGTCGGCGCTTACTGGTCCTCCACCAGCGACTTATCCAAGACGCACGCCGGCAGCCTGTCTGGTTTGATGAACATGGGCGCCAATATCGGAGGGGCTATTTCACCCACCGTCACGCCCTGGATTGCCGAACAATGGGGTTGGCCGATCTCATTGGGAGCTGCTGCAACCGTGGCCATTGCGGGCGGGTTCATGTGGCTCAAGATTGATCCAGGCAAGGGGCTAGAGGCGAGAGGCGAGGGGGACTAAACAAGAATACGTCCCGCCCCTCTCGCCCCTTGCCTCTAGCCTCTTGCCGCCTGAAGCTTGCCCCTGCTACATTGCACGGCTATGACCATGCAATTTCAAAAGAAGGATCCGCGCGCGACGATCGTCACCAAGTTCGGCGAGATCAAGATCCGCTTCTATCCCGACGATGCGCCGCGCCATGTCGAGAACTTCATCAATCTGGCCAAGATGGGCTTCTTCGACGGCACGACCTTTCACCGCGTGGTCCCCGGTTTTCTCATTCAAGGCGGCGACCCCTTCAGCAAGAACGCCGACCGGACGACTCACGGGACCGGCGGTCCCGGTTATTTTCTCACGCCCGAGCCGAGCGATCGCCCGCACAAGCGCGGCGCCGTCTCGATGGCGAAGATGCCGCGCGAGAGCAACAGCACGCGCGACTTCAACGACAACGGCTCACAGTTTTTTATTTGCGTGGGAGATAACAGCGGACTAGACCGGCGCTACACCGTGTTCGGGGAAATCTTTCGCGGCATCGAAGTCCTGGACAAGATCGTTGCTGCCCCCCGCGATGCCGCCGACAATCCGCTCGAGCCGATCACGATGACCGTGACGGTGAAAGAGTAGCCGAAGAGCTAAGAGGAAGTGGCTAATGGCGTATAGCAGGAACAAAGTGATTCCTGTATTTCTGCGACATGCAATAGGTCATACGCTCTGATCTTCATCAGGCCGACGTACGTAGCGGTTCAAGGCGATCGATCTCGCTTGCTTTTGAGCTGTGCATGGCATGCCAAAGATCCCAGTCTAATTGCAACCCCAGCCAAAAGTCTGCAGACATCCCTATGACACGCGCCAGTCGGAGTGCGGTGTCGGACGTGACCGCTCGCTTACCACGGATGACCTCATTCAGGCGCGGGAACGAAATTCCAAGACAAGCCGCGACTTCCACCTGCGTAATGCCAAGCGGCTTAATAAACTCTTCCAACAGCATCTCCCCTGGACGAGTGGGAGGCCGATGCAGAGGCAATCGGCCTCCCATACGCTGTTTCGAAGCGTCGGATCGACCGGTCAACCGAGGCCTTTTAGTGGTAGTCCGTGATCTCAACCTCGTGGGCATGACCATCCTCCCATTCAAAACAAATTCGATATTGATCGTTAATCCTGATGCTGTGCTGCCCGGTCCGATCCCGGCGTAATCGCTCAAGCCGGTTTCCCGGTGGCACTGCCAGTTCTCTCACATCTCTCACCCGATTAATCTGATCGAGCTTCCTCCTGGCGATTTGCCAGAGCGCCCTAGGGCACACTTTTCTAGCCGCCGACGTGTCGAGACCATCAAAGACATCCTCCGTACCCTGCCCTCTAAAAGTCCGTATCACGGACCCCATTATAACGATATTTGCACTTACACTCAAGAAGTTGACGATCCGCCCAAGCAGATATGAGTCGCAACGACGGCCTGACCTGCTCTACACCGTATTCGGGGAAATCTTTCGCGGCATCGACGTGCTGGATAAGATAGTCGCCGCTCCCCGCGATGCCGCCGACAACCCGCTGGAGCCGATCACGATGACCGTGACGGTAAAAGAATAGCTTTCGCTTCCCGTTCGTGCGCGCCTGCACGCCGGTGCACCCGTGCACCCATCTCCGCTTACTAGCGACACATAGTCTCTCAGTCCCCTTGCGCCGCATCACTGTCCACGCATCACTTCTCCCCTTCTACGGACAATCAGCACCTTGATCGTAACGGTACTGTTCTTGCTGAGCCTTGATACCAAGTCACTCTTAAAGCGTGAGGTGTCATGAACTCGATACCCATACTCATCGCAATCGCGTCTCCGCTGCTCGCCAGCGTCCTGACGGTCTTATTCGGACGGCTGCTCGGCGAGCGAGTTGCGAACATCAGCATCGCCGCGTTGATACTCTCGACCGGGACGGCGCTGCTGTCTTTCTATCAGATCCTCAATTCAGACCCGCTCGCGCTTGCCCTTCCAGGGCTGCCGGCGCTGCTGACCCCCACGGTACTCGTCGATCGCCTTGCCGGAATCATGATGGTCCTCATCAGTGTCGTGAGCTTGGTGATTCACGTCTATTCCCGGCAATATATGCAGGGCGATCCCGGCTATACCAGATTCTTCGGGCTACTCAGCCTGCTGACCTTCGTGCTCCTGACCCTGGTCACGAGCGGGCACCTCGTGTGGCTCTTCCTCGCCTGGCACGCCGTGACGTGGCTGCTCGCCACATTTATTTCCTTTAACCGCGCCAGCGCCGCGGCCCGCCGAGCGGGACGGACAACCCTGCTGGTCCAAGGGTTCGGGGATATCGCGCTCTTGCTGGCGATCGTGGCGCTCTATGCAGCCTTCGGCACCCTCGACCTGACAACGCTGTTCCATGCGCTGGATGAGATGCCGAGCCGTCCGACCCTCTGGACCGGAACCCCGTTCGAGTCGGATGCGATTACGACCGGCACGCTGCTGCTCGTCTTCGCGGTCATGACCAAGTCCGCGCAGTTTCCGTTTCATATCTGGTTGCCCGGCACGATCGAGGCCCCGACCCCTGTTTCAGCGATGCTGCATGCCGGCATCGTGAATGCCGGAGGATTTCTGGTGAACCGCCTGGCGCCGCTGTTCGGCCAGTCTCCAACCACGCTCTATATCTTGTTCGTGGTGGGCGCGCTCACCGCCTTGATCGGCGCCTCGACCATGCTGACCCAATCGAGCATCAAACGCACACTCGCCTACTCGACCATGGGGCAGATGGGCTATATGGTCATGGAATGCGGCCTGGGCGCCTTCGCCCTCGCCATCTTTCACCTCTGCGCCCACGGTCTTTTCAAAGCCACGCTGTTTTTGAATTCAGGCGATCACATCCACAAGGCGAGAACCGAGTACAAGCTGCCCGAGCCTCGCAGGGTCAGCGACACGCCGAGGTTCTCGTTCGTTCCCTGGGGAACCGGACTCGCCATCACGCTCATTCTGCCGCTCCTGATTCTGCTGATGACCCACGGCCTGGTCCATATTTCCCTGTTCGAATCACAGAGCACCATGATCTTTCTGTTCTTCGCCTGGGTCACCTCGGCCCAGGCCATCTTCAGCCTCTACCGGCTGAACGTGGCCGCCTCCTGGAAAGTCTCGCTCACGATGCTCGCGACCCTGACCTTCATCGGCCTCACCTATCTCTGGGCCGGGGAAGCCTTTACGCACTTCCTCTATCCGGCGCCGGAACAAGTCGCCGCCTATTTCCAAGCGGCCGCCTGGCACCAGGGCCTCTTCGATGCCGTCATCGTCGCGTCAACCCTGATCATCATCGGAGTCTGGATGCTGCTCTACGGCAAGGCGCACGGCTACCAGCCGATGCTCCCCGCAGGATTCACCACTCTGCACACGCGCCTCTACGTGGGGTTCCTCGCCGGCCTCTATGTCGAGGATCTGCTGCGGGCCCTGCGCCCGGGGCTCAAACCGTTACGTGCGGCGTCTCGTCGGCCGCCCGGCTGACACAAAAGATTTCAAGATTCGAACGGGACATCACCGGCAGCTCGAGCGACGGTGTAAACAAACAAGATGGACATGCGACAGTCTGAACCGAGGAGGGAGTCACCATGAGAGGCCTGACACTGCATCCGATGAAAGAAATCAAGATCATCGTGCAAGGCGATCAGTTGAAGTTTATCACCGAGCTGTTGGACCGGACCGGAGCCACCGGTTATACGATCATCAACAATATCTCGGGCAAGGGCCATCACGGCTTTCACGAGGGGCATCTGCTGTTCAACGACACCAGCAGCCAGGTGATGGTGTTCACCGTCGTACCCGAAGACAAGGTGGAACCGATTCTGGCCGGCCTGGGCCCGCTCTTCAATCGGCATTCAGGCGCCATGTTCGTGACCGACGTGGCGGTCAGCCGGCGGGACCATTTTGCATCCAAGTGAGCCGACCGTTCGGCCGGAATCCCTCCCCCTTCTCTCGACGGCTTACTGTTCGACTCGGTATACTGTGGCGGCACGTGACCGGGTCCGATACTTACCCCAAGCCCGATTCGTAGGTACCTCGATATGCCGCCAGCACAACCCGGCAGTTCCCGCGAACCTGCCGTAGCAAAACCGGAAGTCGCCGCCGCTGAAATCCTGGCATGGGTCAGCGACTGCATCGAGGGTGGGCTCTGCCTGATCGCGCGCGGCATATTGATTTTCGAAAATGCGCAATTCGGCGAATTGGTGGAAACTCCGGCCAAGGAGGATCTTGCTCCATCGAAGTCCGGCGGCTCCCTGCGAGCACGGTTATTCGCCGACGCGCTCGCATGGAACAAGGAGTCGCTGGGGACTCGCGGGACCATGACCTATCACCTGACCCATCGTGACGGACAGCCACTGATTTATGACTGCCGCTTCAACGTGGTCCCCTATCACGGAGATACCGGCGTGCTCCTCGTCCTGCAGAACGTGACGGAGCGGACCGTCCTCGCGCATGAAGCCTCCCAGGTCGCCCGATTCCAAACGGTGCTGGCCCGCATTGGAACCCTTGCCGTCAGCGACGCCTCGGCTCAAGACCTCATGAACGAGGCCGTGCGACATACGGCGCAAGCGCTGGGCGTCGAGCTCTGCAAGATCCTGATCGCCAGGGAGTCCGACGATCACCTCGCTGTCGTGGCGGGGATCGGCCTCGAAGAGGAGCTGATCGGCAAACTGACGATCGAAGGCGGCACGCATTCACAGGCCGGCTTTGCCATTCGTGAGCGCGTGCCCGTGGTCGTGCGGGACCTCCGGAATGAAACCCGGTTTACCCCTTCGAAGCTCCTCACCGAACATGGCGGCATCGCCGGCATGTGCGTCCCCATGCTCGTCGAGGACCGCGTCTACGGCGTCATGACGGCTCATTCGAAACAGGTCAGAGACTTCACCGGCAAAGAACAGGAATTCCTCTGCGCCGTTGCGAACACGGTTGCCACGGTCCTGGAACGGCGGCGGCGGGCCGACACGCAGCGGGATCTCTATCACCGGCTCTTCATGTCCGCGCAGGACGGCATCATGCTCACCGACACCGACGGCCGCATCCTGGAATGGAATCCCGCGCTCGAACGGATGACGGGCTGGCGTCGCGAAGAGGCCCTCGGACAGCGTCCCGGCATCTTGAAATCCGGCAAACATGCGCCGGAGTTCTACGATCGACTCTGGCAAGCGATTCGCGCAGGCCAGGCGTTCGCCGACCGCTTCGTCAACCGGCGCAAAGACGGGTCTGAATTTCTGGTCTGGGAAAGCGTCAGCCCCGTGAAAGACCGGGACGGCACCACCCAATTCTATATGGCCATCCTCACCGACTTGAGCGAACGGGAACAGATGCTGGAAGCGCTGCGCCATACCGAACAGGTCAAGCTCGTCGGACAATTGGCCGGAGGGATCTTGCATGAAGTACGCAACCCCCTGATCGGCCTCGGCAGCCTCGCCACCCATCTGGCCGAGCAGAACCAGCTCCCCCAGTCCGCCAGAGACCGCTGCCGTCTTATCGCGCGCGAGGCGGCGCGGATCGACGAACTGCTCGAATCGCACCTGGGACAGCTGCGGCCGCGGCCGTTCGATCTCCGGCCCTGCGATCTGCCCTCGCTCATCGACGACACGCTGGCCCTGCTCCGTCCCAATCTGTCCAAGCAGCGCATCGCCGTCCGGAAGACGATTGCGAATAACCTGCCGATGGTCGAGGCCTCGCGCGCCCATCTTCAGCAAGTGTGTCTGAACATCACGATGAATGCGATCGACGCCATGCCGGACGGAGGCGAGCTGGAGATCACGATCGGGCCTGAAACCAAGCGCGGCGCCGGTGTCCTCATCCGCTTTTCGGACACCGGCAAGGGAATCGCCCCGGACAACTTACAGCGGATTTTCGAACCCTTCTTCACCAACGGCAAGGCCAAGGGCGTTGGGCTCGGGCTGACGATCACGCATGACATCGTCGAGCGCCACGGCGGACAGCTGTCCATCAGCAGCCCGCCTGGCAGCGGCGCCGTGGTCGATGTGTGGCTGCCCGTTGGAACACGAGGACTCGCATGACCTGGCAGCTCTTACTGGTAGAAGACGAGCCCTCGGTGCGCGAGGCCTTTGCGCTCCGGCTGAGCGATCAAGGCTATGTCGTGCAAACCGCCGGCTCCGGCGAAGAGGCGTTCGCACTACTGCGTTCCTTCGAACCGGACATCCTCATCCTCGATCTGGTCATGCCAAACCTCTCGGGCCTCGACGTACTGGCCCGAGTCAAACAGACGTCCCCCCATCTGCTGGTCATTCTCTTGACGGCGCGAGGAACGGTCAAGGATGCCGTGGAGGCAACCAAGCTCGGCGCCTTCGACTTTGTCGCCAAGTCTATCGATATGGAGGACTTGCAGCATGCGCTCCGCCGCGCCACCGAACTGCTCACCCTGCAACGCCAGGTCCGGTTACAGAGCGGACAGGACGCGGAACGGTATGCGCTGGATCGGATTATCGCCAGGAGCCCCGTTACCCAGGCCTTCCTGAGTCAGCTCCGGGAGTTGGCAAACACCGACCGGGTCACCGTGCTGCTCCAGGGCGAGACCGGCACCGGCAAGCAGTATATGAGCCGCGTGATTCACTACAACAGCGCCAGGGGACAGAAGCCCTGCATCGAGGTGGACTGTCCGTCGATCCCCCGCGAGCTGTTCGAAAGCGAATTGTTCGGGCATGAAAAAGGATCATTCACCGGCGCCCTGGGACGAAAGGCCGGATTGATCGAGATGGCCGAAGGCGGAACGGTCCTCTTCGACGAGATCGGCGACCTGCCGCTCCCGTTACAGGCCAAGCTGCTCCGCGTCATCGAAGAACGGACCCTGCGCCGCGTCGGCGGGTCGGCGACCATCCCCGTGGATGTCCGGTTCATGGCGGCCACCAACCGCAATCTCAAAGAGGCCGTGGCCAAAGGCGAGTTCCGCGAGGATCTCTACTTCAGATTGAACGTCGTCACGTTGACCGTCCCACCGCTGCGCGAACGAGGCGAAGACATCATCCCCCTCGCCGAACAATTCATGGCCCGCTCCGCCGTCGCCCTCAAAAAGCCGGTGCGCATGATCGGAGAGAGCGGCAAGGCAGTCCTGCGCCGCTATGCCTTTCCCGGTAACGTTCGCGAATTGGGCAATCTCATCGAGCGGGCCGTGCTGTTCTGCCCGGGCGATTCGCTCGAAGCCGGGAATTTTCCAGCCGATGTGCAAGCCGAGCATTCCGCGAGTCCCCGCACGAGGCCCCTCCACGCGCCGGAAGCTCCCGCTCCGGACGACCCGAACAACGTGCACCTGACGTTTCGACTCGGTGAACAGTCTCTCTCGGATTTGGAAGACCGCATCATCGCCGAAGTCCTTCGGCGTTCCGACGGCAACAAAACCCTTGCGGCCAAACACCTCGGCATCACCCGTTGGATGCTCGACCGGCGCCGGAAACCGTAGCTCCACCAGAAGCTGAGCGCTGGCGCACTGCGCCGACAATCCGACCGTGCACGCACGCACCGGCCGGCAGAGATCGCGATCCCCGTTGCATGCCCTCCGTAACCGGATGTCTGAATTTCCCATGAAATCACACACCACCGGACGACCTGATCGCCATGAAAATCGGGACCGGCGATTGCATTGATCCGGCATCGACGCGCCAAGCGCAACGAAAAAGAACCGATGCGCTCTCAACGGCACGGCACGAGTCCAATCTGGAGGCCGCGATGAATCTGAGGCTCACAATTCTCGTCTTGACCCTAATCGGCCTGCTCGTCCACCGCCCGGAATCCGAAGCCGCCCCCCAGGGCCATCCGGCGCCACCGCCCTCCGCAGCAGCGGATCATGTGATCTTATTCGTCCTGGAAGGGGTTGACCGGCAATCCTTGAAGACCGGACCGATGCCTGCCCTGTCGCGTCTGGCCAAGGAAGGAGCCGCAACCTGGTCGGCCGGTACAGTCACATCCTCAAGCCGTCTCCCCGCAATGGCCTCGCTCCTCACCGGACTTCCCGTGGAGAAGCACGGCATTACCTGGGACACCTTTGAATTCAGCCGGGGATACCCACGCCCCCCGACAATCTTCGATTACCTCGATCTCAGCGGGGGACGGGACAGCGCCATCTTCTTCATGGACGAGTCGCTCTACCAGCTGGCAAAACCGGAACCCTACACCGACTATCAGGTGTGCGGACCGCTCAAACCGGAATGCAGCCCGGATCGGCTGGTGTCCTACATCAAGCAGTACGTGAGGAAAGCGGCCAGCGGACAAGGATACGGGCATGCGATTCTGGCGCTCCCGCATCTACTCGTGGTGCACCTGCCGGACGGGGCTCGTGCCGGCATCGAACACGGCTGGTCCTCGGGGCCCTATCGCACAGCGCTTCGGTCGGTGGATCAGGCGATGGAGTCGGTGCTGGCGATTTTCAAAGACCACGGATTGCTCGCACGCACCACGGTGTTCGTGACGTCTTTGAGCGGAACCGGCGCGGCGCAGGGAGAAACCTCCACCCTCTCAGCGACCATCCCCTGGATCGCTTCCGGAGCCGGGATCAAGCACGGACATACGATTCACCAGCCCGTCTCCATCGTCGATACCGGGGCCACGGTGCTGCGGGCCTTTCGACTTGAGACACATACCGAGTGGGAGAGCCGCGCAGTCGAGGAAATCTTTCGCGAGACACCCGGCGTCGCCACGATTCCGGCGAAAGGACGATAAGAGCCTATGACACCCATGACACAGAGACGGCCCATCCAGGGAACCACCACGCTGGTGGCCGGCGTCCTCGCCAGCCTGCTGGTCTTTGTCGACAGCGGCTTCCCGGCAAAGGCGAACCAACTCGAGACGGACGAACAGAAGTTTGCCGTTACAATCGATGCGACGGCGATCGTATCGCAAAGCTGGTGGCACGTACCAGGAGTGACGCCCTCGATCTGGACGTCCGACATTGAAACGTCCGATGCCTATCGGACGACGGATCCTCGCGTGCTTCAGTTAAAAACTGGCCGATACAAATTTGTCAGCTTCACCTTCGACTTTCCGTTTGAAGTCACACCGGCAGGGACGGTGACGTATGCTCCGGCGCTCGATCAATGCGTGGGTGGACGGGGCACAGCAACCCTGATCGTCCGATGCAAACGAACATACCCGCACGGGGGGAAGCCCGACTATTCACTCGCTCCATAAAGAAAGAATCGAGGCGCTATGCACAGGCACACACACTTCAGAACATGTCTGGTTGTACTGCTGGCGGCAATGGGAATCTCGTTGGGTCACGGCGGGCTTGCGGCGGCCGGAAATGCGCAGGGAAAAATCCGCGCAGACGAATCGGCCCGCCTGGCATTGCGATACGCCGAAGCCTTGGCAGCGGGCCGCGCCGATGACTGGGCCCGTCTCGACTTGGGCTGCCTCAGCCGCTTGCGCACTCAGGCAGCCGGTTCGCCGGACGCTCGGACACGGATTGCGCGCACCTGCTACGACGACACCGTGAACGCCTATCGCGCCATGATCGAAGACACCTCCGAACCGGGCGTGCTCGGACCGACTGCGCGCGGGCGCGGCCTCGGTCTGCTATCAGAAACCCATCGCCACGCCAGCCTCTGGAAAGACTATCCGCCAGCACTCTTCCTCTCGCCCACTGCGGTCCGGTCAAGCCTCAAGACGCCTCCGACAGTCGAACTCCGCGCCGTCTCCCCGACACGTCCCATTGCCATCGGTCAGGGAACCGCCACCCCCTCGACAGTCGACGGCACCCTGGTC
>Ga0209253_10001646_pt1 | contig 19651 bp, 16 predicted proteins | sample FrelakmetBRP12BR_FD_187145 | JGI IMG/M metagenome (GOLD analysis project Ga0209253, IMG submission 187145) | Freshwater lake sediment microbial communities from the University of Notre Dame, USA, for methane emissions studies - BRP12 BR (SPAdes)... | ecosystem: Environmental > Aquatic >... | reverse complement strand
CTGGGAGCCAGGCATACTGAACGGCGAAGGCGATAAGCCCAAGGGGATGCGCTGGAGTACCTTCGAGCGGTTGATCACTGAGCATGATGAATTGGTGGAAGTATCGCTGGGGAAGATAACGGAACGGCTGGGGCTGCTGCGGGGGCGACTTGATGGTCTGTAAGATGATCTGCCCGGCGAGAGGTGAAATCTGTTTCGCAAAATGGCGTGTGCGGGCGGCGATCACGATACGCACAAAGGATGGTGTCGCTGGCCGAGACGCCGGGATAGTTTGGCTGAGGGCATAGCCTTTAGAAATGGGGGGACAAATGGGGGGACGAAAAAACAAAAAATAGACACTTGCCAGACTTATCGTTTGGCAAGTATTTGATTTTATTGGTCGGGGCGAGAGGATTTGAACCTCCGACCACCTGCACCCCATGCAGGTGCGCTACCAGGCTGCGCTACGCCCCGTCAAGCGCGGCGGAAACCCGCCGCATGAAGAGTGGGTATATTACCCGAAGGATTCGGGATTTCAAACCTTATTTCCGTCATTTTCCCCCGCGTAGGCATCCACCCGAGCCTTGAGCTTCTGTCCGGGCCGGAAGGTTACCACCCGCCGCGCCGTGATAGGAATCTCCTGGCCGGTTTTGGGGTTGCGACCAGGGCGCTGATTTTTGTCGCGCAGATCGAAGTTACCAAACCCTGATAATTTGACCTGCTCTCCCCGTTGTAGGGCAGCGCGAATTTCCTCGAAAAAAATCTCCACTACATCCTTGGCTTCGCGCTTGTTGAGGCCAAGTTCCGTGAAGAGTCGTTCAGCCATGTCAGCTTTTGTTAATGCCATTGCGTCTAAACCCTGAGCATTGCCCCAAACTGCTTTTCCAGTCCGGACACTATTTTGGAAACGATGTCGTCTACTGCAACATCGGTTAGATTGCGCGAAAAATCTTGTAAAATCAAGCCGAATGCCAGGCTCTTGCGAGCTTCGGTGACACCCTTGCCGCGGTACACATCGAATAAGTGAATGTCCCGCAGCAGATCGGTACCATGCGCGCGAATGCAATCCTGTACGGCCTGAGCGGATACCTCTTCAGCCACGACGATGGCGATGTCACGGCGGCTGGCCGGGAACTTGGACAACTCGACGAACCGCGGCACCCTGGCATCCTGTAACCCAGCAACGCGCAGCTCAAAGACGAAAGTTCTGCCCTCGAGCCCCAATTCCTGCTCCACCGCCGGGTGCAGGGCGCCGAGCCAACCGATAGGATTGCCGTTAGTCTCGATCCGTGCCGCCTGACCAGGGTGCAAAGCCGGATGGCGGGCGGCTACGAAGGTGAACGCTTCGGACTTGCCGGTGAGCGCCAGCAGCGCATCTACATCGGCTTTCAAATCGAAGAAATCCATTATCCGCGCAGGCATGCCCCATTGTTGTTCCAAAACCTCGCCACACACGGCGGCGCCGATATGGAGATTCTGAGCAAGGCTGACGCCGTCGGGTACAAAACTCAGGCCGCACTCGAACAGGCGAATCCGAGATTGCTGGCGCTTCTGATTATGCAACAGAGCTTTTATCAGACCTGGCCAGAGATTGGTGCGCATCACCGCCAGATCAGCAGAAATAGGATTGGCTAGAGCCACCGGCACATAGTCCGGGTCCAATAAGCGTTGCAAGGCGGGATCAACGAAACTGTAGGTGATGGCCTCCTGAAAGCCCCGCTGCACCAGGGTCTCGCGCAACCGGGATAGGCTTACCTGGGCTTCCGGGCGGGGGCTGATGCTAAGGCGGGTCAGCGGGCGGTTGCTGGGCAGCCGGCTGTAGCCATGGATGCGCCCGACTTCCTCAATCAAATCGGCCTCGATGGCGATATCGAAGCGGAAGCTGGGCGGTACCACCAACCAGTGATCCCCCTCGCGGGCCACCGCCATACCTAGCCGGTGTAGGATTGCATCCACCTCATCGGCGGCGATCTGCAAACCGAGTAGGTGCTTAATCCGCTGGGGACGCAAGCGGATGGCGGGTTCCGCCGGCAAATGTTCGCGCGCGACCACTTCGCTCAGCGGACCCGCCTGACCGCCGGCGATATCCAACAGCAGGCGAGTCGCTCGCTCCATGGCGCGCACTTGCGATCCGGGGTCCACACCACGCTCGAAGCGGTGGGCGGAATCCGTCTGCAAACCGTAACGGCGAGCGCGGCCGGCGATGGCAGCCGGACTGAAAAAGGCGCTCTCCAGAAATACGTCCCGAGTCGACTCGTCCACGGCGCTGGCCGCTCCGCCCATCACCCCCGCGATGGCCAGGGGCCCCTGGCGGTCGGCTATCAACAGTGTGCCGGCGTCCAGATCCATCGATTCGCCGTTGAGAAGGACCAGTGTTTCACCGGCGGCGGCATGCCTTACCTCGATCCTTTCCGAGAGTTTGGCAAGATCGAAGGCGTGCATGGGCTGGCCCAGTTCCAGCATCACGTAATTAGTTACATCCACCAGGGGACCCAAGCTGCGCAGGTCGGCGCGACGCAGGCGTTCGCGCATATACCAAGGTGTCTCCGCCGCAGGATTGACGCCACGGATAACCCGGCCCACGTAGCGAGGGCAATCGGCGGCGGCGCTGACAACCACCGGAAAAGCGATATCCAGCGTTGGTTCTACCGGTTCCACCGCGACCGGAGTAAGTTCGCAGCGATTCAACACACTCACTTCCCGAGCGATGCCCTCCATCCCCAGGCAATCGCCCCGGTTCGGGGTCAAATTCACCTCGATAATTAGATCATCCAATTGCAGGAGTTCACGCAAATCGGTGCCTGGAACGCTCGCAGCAGGCAAGGCCAGCAACCCTTCGGAACTCTCCGCCAGCCCTAGTTCCACGGCCGAGCACAACATGCCCTGGGAGGCAACCCCCCGCAGCTTGGCAGGTTTGATCCTCAAACCGCCTGTCAACACCGCTCCCAGCAGGGCCGTGGGAGCGACCATACCCACCTGCACATTGGGCGCACCACAGACGATTTGCAAAAGCTCACCCTGACCTACGTCTACCTTGGCCACCCGCAGGCGCTCGGCATTTGGATGCGCAGTCAATTCCACAACGCGCCCCGCCACCACGCCGCTGAAGACGGGGGCGGCGGGTTCGCTGCCTTCCACCTCCAGACCCGCCATGGTCAGTTGCGCCATCAACTCGGCGCTGGAGATCGCGGGCTTGACCCATTCCCGCAACCATCGCTCACTTACTTTCATCAGTCCGCCTCAACCTAGGATGCCCTTTGGCATCATCACCGAAACTGCCGCAGGAACCGTAGATCATTCTCGAAGAACAAGCGCAGGTCGTTCACGCCGTAACGCAGCATGGCGAGGCGCTCCACCCCCATGCCGAAGGCATAGCCGGTGTAGCGTTCGCTATCGATGTCCACCTGGGCGAACACATTGGGATGCACCATGCCGCAGCCCAGCACCTCGAGCCAACCGGTGTGCTTGCAGACCCGGCAGCCAGCGCCGCCGCACATCACACACTGAATATCCACCTCGGCGGATGGCTCGGTGAACGGAAAATAAGAGGGCCGGAAACGCACCTGCAAATCCCGTTCAAAGAAGTTACGCAGGAAATCATCCAGCATGCCCTTGAGATCGGCGAAACTTACTCCCTCGTCCACAAACAACCCTTCCACCTGATGAAACATGGGCGTGTGGGTCAGGTCGGAGTCACAGCGATACACCCGCCCCGGCGCGATGATGCGCAGCGGCGGGTTGACTTCCCGCATCACCCGGATCTGCACTGGCGAGGTATGAGTGCGCAACAGGGTATGGGCATTGAAATAAAAGGTATCGTGCATCGCCCGCGCCGGATGTTGCTCGGGGATATTGAGGGCCGTGAAGTTATGAAAGTCATCTTCAATCTCCGGACCTTCCGCCACCGTGAACCCCACTTGGCCGAACAACGCCTCGATGCGACCCAGGGTGCGGGTGATGGGATGCGGACCACCCAACCGAGTCCCGCGTCCCGGCAGGGTCACGTCGATGGCTTCACTGGCAAGCCGTGCATCCAGTTGAGCCGCCAGCAACATCGCCTTGCGCGCCTCGATCGCCGCCTGGATTTCCTGCTTGGCGTCGTTGATGGCCTGCCCAGCCTGTGGCCGGGACTCGGCGGGTAACTGACCGAGTTGCTTCAAGCGCTCCGTCAGTACCCCTTTTTTGCCTAAATAGTGCACCCGCAATTGATCCAGCCCGGCAAGATCAGGGGCCTGGGCAAGGGCGATTTGGGCATTGTGAACGAGTTCCAACAACGCTTCCACGCAGGAATTCTCCAAGTTGATTGCACTACGAAAAAAGGGAAAGGTTGGCGGCCTTCCCCCTTTTGAAAAAGCGCTTTACGCCACCACGCTGGACGTGGAAACCCTGTACTGGGTGGCTATACTGCGCCGAGAGCGGCCTTGGCTTGCTCCGCCAAGGCCGCAAACGCGGGCTTGTCGTAAACAGCGAGATCGGCCAGGACCTTGCGATCAATCTCGACGGCCGCTTTCTTCAAGCCGTTGATAAGGCGGCTATAGGATAAGCCACTCTCGTGGGCGGCGGCGTTGATACGAATAATCCACAGGGCGCGAAACTGCCGCTTCTTCTGGCGACGATCGCGATAGGCGTACTGACCAGCCTTGGTAACGGCTTGTTTGGCAACGCGATAAACCTTGCTGCGGGCGCCATAATAGCCTTTAGCTTTGTCAAGGATCTTTTTGTGGCGGGCGTGGGCGGTAACACCACGTTTAACTCGGGGCATAGCGGTAAACCTCTCGATGATTCCAGGGGTGTCAGTTGTAGGGCAACAGACGACGGACCATGGGCACATCAGCCTCGGCGATCATGGTGGTACCACGCAGTTGACGCTTGCGCTTGGTAGGCTTCTTGGTCAGGATGTGCCGGACATACGCGTGCGCACACTTGTATCCGCCGGAACCGGTGCGGCTGAAACGTTTGGCCGCACCTCGATTGGATTTTAATTTGGGCATACAAAAACTCCGCATTCAAATAATAGGCAAGGCTCTAGACTGTAGCGACAAAGCCAAATCTTCCAGTAGCTTACTTCTTCTTGGTGGGGCCTATGATCATGATCATTTGCCGACCTTCCATCTTGGGGTACTGCTCTACTGCCCCGTATTCGGTAAGATCTTCTTCGATGCGTTTTAACAGCTTGAGCCCGATGTCTTGGTGAGCCAATTCGCGACCCCGGAACCGCAGGGTTATCTTGGCTTTATCACCTTCATTCAGGAAACGTATCAGGTTGCGCAGTTTTACCTGATAATCCCCTTCGTCCGTGCCTGGACGAAATTTCACTTCCTTGACCTGAATCTGTTTTTGTTTTTTCTTGGCTTCCTGCAGCTTTTTATTCTGCTCAAACTTGAATTTGCCGTAATTCATGATGCGGCAAACCGGGGGTTTGGCATTCGGGGAAATTTCTACAAGATCCAGTTCAGCCTCTTCCGCGATCCGCTTGGCTTGCGCCAGGGGAACGATACCGACTTGTTCGCCTTCCTGATCGATCAGGCGTACTTCCCGGCTGGTGATTTCATCGTTTAGCCGGTTCTCAGTGCTGGCAGCGATAATTCAATCCTCCACTACTCCAATCCAGAACGACCGTAACCGGCGATATCGGCTTTCAGGCGATCCGCAAAGACCGGCAGACTCATGGAACCCAGATCTTTGCCGCCGCGCGTACGCACAGCTACGGTATTTGCTTCCACCTCCCGATCCCCGACGATCAGCAGGCAAGGCACACGCTGCAACGTGTGCTCGCGGATTTTAAAACCGATCTTCTCGTTTCTCAAGTCCGCTTTGACTCGGAAACCTTGTTGCGCAAGGCTTTTTTTGACGCTGGCCGCATAATCCGCCTGTTGACCGGTGATGTTCAGGACCACCGCCTGGGTGGGCGACAACCAGACCGGCAAAGCGCCGGCATAATGCTCGATGAGGATGCCGATGAAGCGCTCCAGGGACCCGAGAATCGCCCGATGCAGCATGACCGGGACTTTCTTGCCGCCATCCTCGCCAATATAGCTGGCGTCCAGGCGACCTGGCATAGCGAAATCCACCTGAATGGTACCACACTGCCAGACCCGGTCCAGGCAGTCACGCAGGGCGAATTCGATCTTGGGACCGTAAAAGGCGCCTTCCCCAGGCTGCAATTTCCACGGCAGGCCAGTGTTGTTCAGGGCCACTTCCAGGGCTTGCTCGGCCTTATCCCAAATCTCGTCCGATCCCACTCGCTTCTCGGGCCGGGTGGACAAGGCCAGTTGAATATCCTCAAAGCCAAAATCGGCGTATACCTTGAACAGCAGTTCGATAAAAGCCGACACTTCGAGTTGAATCTGCTCGTCGGTACAGAAGATATGGGCATCATCCTGCACGAAATTGCGCACCCGCATCAATCCATGCAAGGTACCCGACGGCTCATTGCGATGGCAAGATCCGAATTCCGCCAGTCGCAGGGGCAGTTCCCGGTAGCTCTTTAAGCCCTGGTTATAGATCTGGATATGGCAGGGACAGTTCATCGGTTTGACGGCGAATTCCCGATTTTCCGAGCGGGTGGTGAACATCTCGCTGCCGAATTTATCCCAATGCCCGGAGCGCTCCCACAGGCTGCGATCCACCAACTGCGGGGTATGCACCTCTTGATAGCCGTGTTCACGCACTAACCGGCGGATATAGTCCTGGATCGTCACATAAACGCGCCAGCCATTATCGTGCCAGAATACCATACCGGGCGCTTCTTCCTGGACATGGAACAGATCCAGGGCCTTGCCGATGCGCCGATGATCGCGCTTTTCCGCTTCCTCCAAGTGATGCAGATAGTCCTTCAGGGCCTTTTTGTCGAGCCAGGCGGTACCGTAGATGCGTTGCAGCATCTCGTTCTTGGAGTCTCCCCGCCAATAAGCACCCGCCAACTTGGTCAGCTTAAACGCCTTGAGCCTGCCGGTGCTGGGTACGTGGGGACCACGGCACAGGTCGACAAAATCGCCTTGGCGATACAGCGAAATCACCTCGTTCTGAGGGATATCGGCGATGATCTGAGCCTTATAATCCTCACCCATGGCGCGGAAAAAAACCACTGCCTCATCGCGTGGCATCGTCGAGCGGGTTACCGGGAAATCCTGGGCCGCCAACTCCTCCATGCGCGCCTCGATGGCCTGGAGATCCTCGGGCGTGAAAGAACGCTCAAAGGCGAAATCGTAGTAGAAGCCATTCTCGACGACCGGACCGATGGTTACCTGGGCGCTGGGAAAGAGCTGCTTGACGGCATGCGCCAGCAGATGGGCGGTGGAATGACGGATAATCACCAGCCCTTCCGCGTCGCGGGCGGTGATGATGGCAAGCTGCGCGTCGTGCTCGACGACGTGCGAGGTGTCCACCAAGCTGCCATCGACTCTGCCAGCCAGGGCAGCCTTGGCAAGGCCCGGGCCGATGGCGGCCGCCACTTCCTGGACGCTCACGGGCTTGTCGAACGTTCGTTGACTACCGTCGGGGAGCGTGATTACCGGCATCGCTTCATTTCCTAGTCCGTTACCAAAATAAACGGGGCCAAATGATAAAGGGCGAACCGCGCCACTCTAAAGGAACGGTACGCCCTTTACTTTACTAAAGTCTGGTAGGCGCGATTGGACTCGAACCAACGACCCCCACCATGTCAAGGTGGTGCTCTAACCAACTGAGCTACGCGCCTGTATCGAAGGTTGCTAAGGATACAAAATTATAGACGACCTTAGCAAGAGAAATGCGCGCGTTCACTTTACGGCATTTTTCATCATGGCAGCGGCAACTCGGGTTGAGACTAAAAGAACTCCTAGTGGCGTGCAGGCAGAACGCCGCGCCCGCCCTGGATGCGCGCCAGCGCGGTGACCAGCGCATCGATGTCCGCACAGGTATTGTAGAGCGCCAGCGAGGCGCGGACAGTGCTCTCCAGACCGAACCGGCGCAGGATCGGCTGGGCGCAATGGTGGCCGGCGCGCACCGCTATGCCCTCCTGATTCAGCGCGGTGCCGATGTCCTCGGCGCGGAAGCCATCGAGCACGAAGGACAGGACGCCGGCCTTTTCGGGCGCGGTGCCGATGAGACGCAGGCCGGGTACGCTACCCAGTCCCCGGGCTGCGTAGGCCAGCAGCACGTGCTCGTAGCGGGTTACGTTATCGATGCCGATTTTATCGAGATAATCGATCGCGGCCCCCAGTCCCACGGCGTCCGCAATGTTGCCGGTGCCCGCCTCAAAGCGCGAGGGCGCGGCCTGGTAGCTGGTCTTCTCGAAGGTAACGTCGGTGATCATGTTGCCGCCGCCCTGCCACGGGGGCATCGTGTTCAGGAGTTCGGCTTTGCCGAACAGGACACCGATGCCAGTGGGCGCGAAGACCTTGTGGCCCGAGAAGACGTACCAGTCGCAGTCGAGCGTCTGCACGTCCACCCGCAGATGTGAAACCGCTTGGGCGCCGTCGAGCAGTACCCGTGCGCCGTAGCGGTGGGCCATTTCGATCATCTCGCGGGCGGGCGTCACGGTGCCCAGCGCGTTCGAGACTTGCGTGAACGCCACCAGGCGGGTGCGGGAACCAAGGAGCTTCTGGTACTCGTCGAGCAGCACCTGACCGTGGTCGTCCACCGGGACGACCCGCAGGCGGGCGCCCTTCTCGGCGCACAACTGTTGCCACGGCACGATGTTGGCGTGATGCTCCAGCCAGGTGATCACGATCTCGTCGTCCTTGCCGAGGTTCTGCCGGCCCCAGCTTTGGGCGACCAGATTGATGGCCTCGGTAGAACCCCGAACAAAAACAATCTCGTCGCTGGAGCCGGCGTTGAGGAAGCGGCGGACCTTGTCCCGCGCAGCCTCGTAAGCGTCGGTGGCGCGCGCCGCCAGTTCGTGGGCGGCCCGGTGGATGTTGGAGTTCTCGTGCCGGTAGAAGTACGCAAGGCGGTCGATGACAGCCTGGGGCTTCTGGGTGGTGGCGGCGTTATCCAGCCAGATCAGAGGCCGGCCATGCACGCGCTCCGCAAGAATGGGGAAATCGCGGCGCACGGCATAGGCATCAAAGGCGGGATGGGCTGACGCCAAACCGGGAAGGACCTCGGGCCGGATCTCGGTCGATTCGACAGCGGGCGCGCCCAGTGTCGCAATCCCCGGTCGCACTTCGTCGAGGAAATAAAGGGCCGACTCGGAAAACTCTTTCGCCGACAGCGAAGGAGTGCCGATCAAAGGTATGGCCGGCGGTGCTGCAAACCCCAGGTCGGTGAACGGCTCGGGGTGGCCTTTATCAAGCTTGGGGTTAAAGGCTGACACCGTGCGTGGGGAGGTCGGCTGGGCCACGTCCAGGAAATAGAAGGGCGACTCCGTGGATCCCGCCGCCGGTGCGGCGACGAGGGTAGACGGCGTCTGCCCGGTCGCGCCCGCCAACGCGGCGGGCAGTAGGCGGAGATCGGCCTCGCTGGGCAGCCCGAAGGCCGATGCCAGGGGGACATCTGGAGCCAGTGGCAGTGAGCCGAGTTCGACCTCCGGCGTTGCCGAGGGAATCGATGCTAAGTGGGTTCCCGGCAGCGTCGAGTGCCCCGGCAGCGCGGCGAACAACGCGTTGGCGAGCTTCGCGATCACCGCCGGGTCCGGCAGGGTGCCCCAATCGGCAGGAAACCCCTCCCAGTTCTGCGCTCCTCCCCCATCCGGGGTGGGACTGGGCGCGGATACGCCCACAGGGTCGAAGTTATTTGTACTCATGTTTGTAGTCATGGTACTTGCCTACTTCGACGTTTTCGAGCACACCAAGCGCATCCTCGGTCAAGACCGCCAGCGAACAGTACAGGGAGATAAGGTACGAGGCGATGGCCTTGCGGCTGATGCCCATGAACTTCACTGACAGTCCCAATCCCTGCTCGCCGGGCAATCCCGGTTGGTAGAGACCGATCACGCCCTGCCGGCTCTCGCCGGTGCGCAGGAGGAGGATCTTGGTGGTCCCGTCCTCAATCGCCAGTTTGCTGGTCGGGATCAGTGGAAGGCCGCGCCAGGTAAGGAACGGCGAACCGAACAGGGTGACCGTCGCTGGCGGAACGCCGCGCCGGGTGGCTTCCCGACCAAAGGCGGCAATCGCGCGCGGATGCGCCAGGAAAAAGGCCGGCTCTTTCCAGACCCGGGCAATCAGCTCATCCAGGTCGTCCGGCGTGGGCGCCCCGGTGAGTGTCTGCAGCCGCTGTTCCGGTGCGATGCTGTGGAGCAGACCGTACTCTGGGCTGTTGATCAGTTCGCTTTCCTGCCGCTCCTTGATGGTTTCGATGGCGAGACGCAGTTGTTGCTGGATCTGATCGTGGGGGCTGCTGTACAGATCGGAGACGCGGGTATGCACATCCACCACGGTGGTCACGGCGCTCAGGAAGTACTCGCGGGGATTTTCGTCGTAGTCGACGAAGGTTTCCGGTAACTCCCGTTCGTCGCGCTGAGAACAGGCGGTCAGGACCCGGGACGCATCCTTGACCCGGTTCAGTCGGTAGATGCCCGCTTCGACGCCCACCCAGGGGAGCAGATGGACCAGCCAACGTGGCGTGATGGTCGACATCTGGGGGATGGTTTTGGTGGCATTGGCAAGTTGCCGCGCCGCCGCATCGCCAAGCGCCAAGGGTATTTCGTGGTTATCAGCCATGGGATTTCCTTCCTATTGTCATTCGGTGTATGGTAGGTGGCGCGTGTCCTGTAACGACAGGCATTGACGCAAAATCGTCTTGATTCGGGCCGTACCCGGTTTAAATTCCAGCACCGCCGTCGAATATTTCGCTGCGCACTTGCGCCTGCGAGATGTTGCTGCCTGGCGGCACACTGCGCGTGAGCCAGACGTTGCCGCCGATGATTGACCCGCGCCCGATGGTGACGCGGCCCAGGATCGTTGCGCCGGCGTAGATCACGACATCGTCTTCGACAATGGGGTGGCGAGCGTTCCCTTTGATCAAGGCGCCGCTTTCGTTCGCTGGAAAGCGCTTGGCTCCTAGCGTCACGGCCTGATACAGCCGCACCCGCTGGCCGATCACCGCCGTCTCGCCGATGACCACGCCGGTGCCGTGATCAATGAAAAAACTGCCGCCGATTTCCGCCCCAGGGTGAATATCGATGCCGGTAGCCGAGTGGGCGATTTCCGCGATGATCCGTGCGATGAGCGGGGCGCCTAAGCGGTGTAACACATGCGCAAGCCGATGGTGGGTGATGGCGATAATTCCGGGGTAGCAGACCAGCACCTCATCGACGCTGTCCGCTGCCGGATCGCCTTCGTAGGCTGCGCGAATATCGCTGTCGAGCACTGCGCGCACCTCGGGGAGCCGCGCGGCAAACGCCCGCGTGATTTCGATGGCCCGCTCGCGATCGGCATCACCGATGCCCTCCTGCCCGGAGGAAAACTGAAGCTCGTGGCGCACCTGTTCGAGCAGATCCCTCAGCGTTGCATCAAGGGTATGCCCCACGAAGTAATCGATACCCTCGTCGCTAACGTCTGGCGCCCCCAGACGATTCGGAAAGAGCACGGCGCTCAGCCCGTCCAGAATGCCCACCAGTGCCTTGCGGGACGGTAGCCTGGGCGGGTTGATCGCCCGTTGCCGATCCGCCAGCGATCGCTCTCGGGAGCCGCGCAGCTCGGCAATAATCGAATCGATGTCCCAATGCAAGTCCGTGATCGAACGCGCACCGGCCTTACTGATGCTTGCGTTCATGCCGCAAGCCCCTTGGCGTCGAAGACGCCCTCGAACAGAACCGAACTCAGGTAACGCTCGCCGGAGTCGGGCAGCACGACGACAATGGTCTTGCCGGCGTTCTCCGGACGCTTGGCAATGCGGACGGCCACCGCCGCAGCGGCTCCGCACGAAATGCCCGAGAGGATCCCTTCCTCGCGCGTCAGGCGGTGCGCGTAGTGGATCGCCTCCTCGTTGGTGACCTGTTCGATCGCGTCCACCAATGAAAGATCAAGAACATCGGGCACGAAGCCCGCGCCGATCCCCTGAATCTTGTGGGGGGAGGGCTTCAGCGATTCGCCCGCCCGCCGCTGCGTCAGCACGGGACTCGCGGTGGGTTCCACGGCGACCGAAACGATGGGCTTGCTCTGGGTGCGCTTGAGGTAACGCGACACTCCCGTAATGGTGCCGCCGGTGCCCACGCCGGACACGAAAATATCGACCGCACCATCGGTGTCGTTCCAGATTTCCGGCCCGGTGGTTTGCTCGTGAATCGCCGGGTTCGCGGGGTTTTTGAACTGCTGAAGCAGAACGTAGTGTTCCGGGTCGGACGCGGCGATTTCCTCGGCTTTTGCCACCGCGCCGCTCATCCCCCGGGCGCCCTCCGTCAGCACCAGCTTGGCGCCGTAGGCAATCAGCAACTTGCGACGTTCCAGGCTCATGGTTTCCGGCATCGTCAACGTGAGCGGGATGCCACGGGCGGCGGCGACAAAGGCGAGCGCAATTCCCGTATTCCCACTGGTTGGTTCCACGAGTTTCTTGCCAGGCCCCAGCAAGCCCCGGCGTTCGGCGTCCCAAACCATCGCAGCGCCAATCCGGCATTTGACGGAATAGGCCGGATTGCGCCCCTCGATCTTCGCCAGTACCGTGGCTGATGCCCCATCGGTGACCCGGTTGAGTCGCACCAGCGGTGTACGCCCGATGGAAAGGGAGTTGTCTTCATACCAAAGTGCCATGAGTGTTTCCTCTTTAACCCGCAGCCCGCCCAGCGGCGCAGCGATATGCTATCAACGAAGTTAACTGACCACCGGCAAAGCCGCTGGCTTAATGAGTAAGTCTCTGAAAGGGAAATCTCTCGTCCCCCCTCTCTCCCCAGGACCGCCAGCGATTGGGAGACTGCCGTTCAGCTTCGAAATGATCAACGCCGCCGAATTTGGAAACAAACCTTAACAGAGAGATCTGTCAAAATTAAAATAATAAGAAATTACTTATTAATAACTAAATTCTATATTAGATTGTATGGATAACACTGGGCGGTTAATTGAAGTTTGAGCAGGCACGACCTGGTATCACTACCTGACCGGTATGACCGACTCGACAGTGTTACCAGTCGACCTCGTGGTGGACTTACGGGGTACGGCTACGGTGAAGACCTGGCTGGAAGCCTCTTCAACGGCATCGACCAGGACCGCGCCCAGCTACTACTAACCGGCGAGCGCGGTCACTACGAACTCGCACAGCCGACGATATGGAACTGCTATCATGGCCAGTGTCCGATTACGACATTACGACGCGCGTCTTCCGGATCTCGCATTTCCCTGATCAGCGAAATAGACGAGGGCCAGACGATACGCCTCTACGTACCGGCAGTCGCTAACGCGCACTGGAGCGTTGATGGTTGGAAACAGATCAGCGATCTTCGATTGAATCAGCGCGCTGGCAGGAGCGGGACTACCAAGCGCCGATACAAGCCTCCGCCCGAGGCCACATCCCTCCAGACAACAGTGCGTTTCGACAGCGTCGCTTCCCACTGAGGTACGTTTTAGCCGTCAACTCCATCCGTTTGCGGCAAAAACGCGGTGAACCAGCACCGCGGGCCTCAGCCCGCTTGGACAGCGGGAATTTCCAGCCCGAATTCCCGAATCCGTTGAATTTCATCGCGCAGCCTGGCCGCCTCCTCGAATTCCAGGTTGCGGGCGTGCCGGTACATAACCTGCTCCAGTTGCTTGATCTTCTGCGCCAGTTTGGCAGGCGACAAGGCCGCATACTTGGCCATCTCCTCGGCGACCTTGGCGAATTGCCGGGCTGGGGCAGGCGCACCGTAACGGGCGCCTTCCATGATATCGGCCACGGCCTTCTGGATGCTGCGCGGCGTGATGCCGTGGGTTTCATTATAGACCTGCTGCTTGGCGCGACGGCGTTCGGTCTCGTCGATGGCGCGACGCATGGAACCGGTCATGCGGTCGGCGTAGAGGATGGCCTTGCCGTGAAGGTGGCGGGCAGCCCGGCCAATGGTCTGGATCAACGACCGGTCGGAACGCAGAAAGCCTTCCTTGTCGGCATCCAGAATGGCCACCAGGGACACCTCGGGCATATCCAGCCCCTCGCGCAGCAGATTGATGCCGACCAGCACGTCGAATTCGCCCAGGCGGAGATCGCGGATGATTTCCACCCGTTCCACCGTCTCGATGTCCGAGTGCAGATAGCGTACCTTTACGTCGTGCTCACCCAGGTATTCGGTAAGATCCTCGGCCATGCGCTTGGTCAGAGTCGTCACTAGCACCCGCTCGGCGACGGCCACCCGAGCATGGATCTCGGACAATAAATCATCGACCTGGGTGGTGGCCGGGCGCACCTCCACTGCCGGGTCCACCAGACCGGTGGGACGCACCACCTGCTCCACTACAGCGCCCGCGGTTTCCTGCTCATAGGTTCCGGGGGTCGCCGAGATATAGACGGTCTGTAGGGCTAGACGCTCGAACTCGTCGAAGCGCAGCGGGCGATTGTCCAGGGCCGAGGGTAGCCGAAACCCATATTCGACCAGGGTCTCCTTGCGGGAGCGGTCGCCCTTGTACATGCCGCCCAGTTGAGGAACGGTCACGTGGCTTTCATCGATGAACAGCATGGCGTTAGGCGGCAGATAGTCCAGCAGGGTCGGCGGCGGTTCACCGGCCTGCCGCCCCGAAAGGTGCCGTGAATAGTTCTCGATGCCACTGCAATAGCCAAGCTCTACGATCATCTCCAGGTCGAAGCGGGTGCGTTGCTCCAGGCGCTGAGCCTCCAGCAGCTTGTTCTGGGCATGGAGTTCCGCCAACCGCTCGCGCAGTTCATCCTTGATCTTGTCGGTGGCCTCCAACAGCTTCTCACGGGGCGTCACGTAATGGGTCTTGGGATAGATGGTCAGCCGCGGCACCTTGCGCAGCACTTGGCCGGTGAGCGGATCGAAATAGCTGAGCGTCTCGATCTCATCGTCGAATAACTCCACCCGCACCGCCTCCCGCTCGGCTTCCGCCGGGTGGATATCGATCACCTCGCCGTGCACCCGATAAGTCCCGCGGGCCAGTTCCAGATCGTTGCGGGTGTATTGCAATTCCGCCAAACGGCGCAGGATGGCCCGCTGGTCCACCCGCTCACCGCGTACCAAATGCAGGATCATCTGCATGTAGGAATTGGGATCGCCCAGACCGTAGATGGATGACACGGTGGCCACGATGATGGTGTCGGCCCGCTCCAGGAGGGCCTTGGTGGCCGACAAGCGCATCTGCTCGATGTGCTCGTTGATGGAAGCGTCCTTCTCGATATAGGTATCCGAGGCCGGCACATAGGCCTCCGGCTGGTAATAGTCGTAATAGGAGACGAAATATTCCACGGAATTGTGTGGAAAGAACTCCTTCATCTCGCCGTACAACTGGGCTGCCAGGGTCTTGTTAGGGGCCATGATCAGCGCTGGGCGCTGGGCGGCCTGAATGACATTGGCGACGGTGAAGGTCTTGCCGCTGCCCGTCACCCCTAGCAGGATCTGCTGAGACAGGCCATTGTCCAGTCCCTGCAACAAGGCGTGAATGGCGCCAGGCTGGTCACCGGCGGGCTGAAAGGGGATGTTGAGTTGGAATTTTTTGGTCATGGGGATTTGGTGCGAATCGACGAATCCATTATCATGGACCCTCAATCATAATGGTATGTTCAACCGGCCTTGGCGCCGCAGGAGTTGTCGTGAAAATCCAACTGTCTGATCGTGTACAACAGGTCAAGCCATCCCCCACCCTGGCCGTGACCGCCAAGGCCAACGCATTGAAGGCCGCCGGCCACGATGTCATCGGCCTGGGCGCCGGCGAACCCGATTTTGACACCCCGGACTTCATCAAGGAAGCCGCCATCCAGTCCCTTAAAGCGGGCTTTACCAAGTATACCCCCGTTGGCGGCACCCCTGGGTTGAAGAAAGCCATCGTCGCCAAATTCCAGCGTGACAACGGCCTGACGTATGAACCCGCGCAGGTTCTGGTTTCCTGCGGCGCCAAGCACAGCATTTACAATCTCATCCAGGCGCTCCTCAACAAGGGTGACGAGGTCATCATTCCCGCGCCCTACTGGGTTTCTTACCCGGACATGGCGTTGCTGGCCGAGGCCACGCCGGTCATCGTGAGCGCGGGTTTCGAGCAAACCTTCAAGATCACCCCGGCACAACTCGAGGCGGCCATCACCCCGCGCACCCGCCTGTTCATAATTAACAGCCCTTCCAACCCAACGGGCATCGCCTATACCCGTGCTGAACTGGCCGCCCTGGGCGACGTATTGCGCAAGCACCCCGATATTTATATCGCCACCGACGACATCTATGAGCAAATCCTGTGGACGGAGGAACCTTTCAGCAATATCGTCATGGCCTGCCCGGATCTGTACGACCGTACCCTGGTGATCAACGGCGTATCCAAGTCGTATTCCATGACCGGTTGGCGTATCGGCTACTGCGCAGGTCCCAAGGTGGTGATTCAAGCCATGGACACGATCCAGTCGCAGAGCACCTCCAACCCGACGTCCTTTGCGCAGGTGGCGGCCCAGGCAGCCATCGAGAGCGATCAGAGTTGCGTCCCGCCCATGGTCAAGGCCTTCAGGGAACGCCACCAGTATGTTTACGAGACCTTGCAAGCGATGGACAGGGTGGCAGTGCTCCCGGCCGATGGCACCTTCTATTCCTTCCCCAGCTTCAGCAAAATCATGGCTAACAAGGGCATCGCCAACGATATCCAGTTGGCCGAGCTGTTCCTGAAGGAAGGCGGCGTGGCCATGGTACCGGGTTCTGCCTTCGGCGCCGAGGGCTGCATGCGCATTTCCTTCGCCACCAGCATGGACAATCTGGAGAAAGCCCTGACCCGCATCCGCAAGGTGCTGGGGCAGTAAACCGCTTCAAGCGGGGTCATGACCCAAATAAACTGGCCATGGCCCCGTTTCCCCGCCAGGAAGTTGGACCCAGCGCCGGGAATAGAATATTGACACCCGCCCCGGCAATCAGTAGGATGCGGTCTCCCACAAATCCCCGGTAGCTCAGTCGGTAGAGCAAGTGGCTGTTAACCACTGGGTCGGCGGTTCGAGTCCGTCCCGGGGAGCCAATAAAAATAAATACTTACCTATATAACTTGTATCTGTTTTTTGGTTGGGCCACATTGGGGCCATACTGAAGCAGATATTTTCAAGTTCGGTACTCGAAATCTGCTGACTTGTTTCAACTTCTATCAACCCACCTAAAGCAGACCACACACGCGGGAGTAATTCCATTCTCCCAGCGCCGGGAATTTTCGATAATGCAGGGAATTACCTTACCGACCCCGAATAGGTCGTCGGCTGGATGGTCGCCCCGCAGGAAACCGCCGAACTGGCCGAGCCGTTGATCGCCGAGACGGTGGCCAGGCACCACCTCCCGCCGAATACGTTGACGCTGCATGCCGACCGGGGTTCCCGCCTGCGCAGCAAGCCGGTGGCCGCCTTGCTGGTCGGCGAGGAGGCCAAAGGGCTTGCGCCGGCCGTGGTCAGCCGTCTGAAGGCGCAAGGGTCGGAAGATTACCTGGCCTGGAACCGCCGCGACCTGTCTGGGGAGCACTACGTCTACGGGTGGGCTGACGGCATTTATTCGACGCCGAGGGGGCGAGGATGACCGCTTGTGCCTGCTGGTTCTGATCGGGGTCAATGAGCAGGGCGAGAAGCGACTGTTGGCGCTTTCGGACGGGTATCGGGAATCTAAGGCTTCCTGGCTGAGGGTCATCCAGGACGTGCAGACGCGCGGCTTGAAGACGCCGCCCCAACTAGCGATCGGCGACGGCGCGTTGGGTTTCTGGGCAGCCTTGGACGAGGCGTGGCCGCACACCCGCTGCCAACGCTGCTGGGTGCACACGACGGCCAATGTCCTCAATGAGCTGCCGAAATCCATTCAGGGCAAGGCCACGGCGGGGTTGCATGAAATCTGGAGGGCCGAAACCCAGGCTCAGGCGGAACAGGCGTTCGACCGGTTTGTGCGGGATTTCAGCGCCAAGTATCTCAAGGCGGTGGCAATCCTGGTGAAAGACCGAGCGGTGCTACTAACCTTTTACGACTTTCCGGCCGAGCACTGGCTTCCTAGTCGGACCACCCACCCGATTGAAGCGAGTTTCGCCACGATCCGGCACCGCACCCCCCGGACCAAGCACTGCGGGTCCCGGAACACCTTGCTGGGTCTGGTCTTCCAGTTGGCGCTGACGGCGGAGAAAAGCTGGCGCAAGCTCAGCGACTTCAAGCTGTTGCCAGATGTGGCGCGGGGTGCCCGGTTTCAGGATGGAATAGCGGCTGCCGATCAACCGGGTGAGGCCGAGGAAGAACAGCAGAAAATCGCCGCTTGATTCAGACTGGCCATACACCAGATTTGACTATAGCTCCTAACCGTTTGGCTAGCTTAACGTAGGGCGGGCATGGGGTAATGGCGCTATAGAACTCTTGGATACTCAGAGGTAACCATTCAGGATATTTCTCGAAGGACTTGTCGCTGTCGTTATGGCTACTAAACAGGTTATGAACCACTGCTTTAATTTCCTTACAGTTTGAACAGGGGTCAGTGACGCATGGTGCCCCGTCATGCGTCTTCGCCTTTTAGAATCATGTGATAGAGGTGGCGTCCGCTAGGGCGGGGTGTAATCGCTTAAAGCAACCCGTCAGGCTGCTCATTGTTCAGAGTGATGCTTGATTACTTCAGCTTGAGCAAGGGGTAATGGGGTGATTCGGGTCGGGGGACAAGCACTTTTCTCTGGCAGTCTGCCAGTAAATCCAGCTCCTCAAGAATCACCTGCCCGATCAAGGGCTCACTCAACGGCGGTCCCACAATACATTCAGTAGTCATCAGGCGGTTACCTATGCGTAGAGTCACCGCGCCGGCCACCGGTCTTTCTTCCTTACGCTCATCGGCGTAGGCCACAATCACGGTGCGCTGGGTCTCAAGCCCAAGCGCGCTCACCACGTCTTGGGGCAACACCAGCATAACGGCACCAGTGTCCACTATTGCCTGGACCGTAAGCCGTCTTACCTTGTCATCCGGCAGATAGCCACGCCGTTGTAGAAGCCTATCGCCGAAGTTTTCAAGTTCCAGATCGACGATTATTTCACCCATGCCGCGCTCCTCGTAATGTACGGATAATGGAGTCAAACGCTTTGGTTTTGACGCCTCAAGAAAATCTGAGAATGCGTATTCAAACTTTTCAAGTGAATCTGACAATTTCACTGCACTCCCTTCCACGCGAACCCTTCCGGAAGGAGCCAAGCTAGGCCGGTGAAGGGTTCCAGCTTTTCGCTGAATCAGCCTAGGTTTGATGAAAAATCGCCGAAATTTTTAAGCCACTTTGGATTCAGCTTTCTCGCCAATCCTTGCCGCGTCCAGCATAGCACGGGTAGCGGTTTCCATTGCTGCCCGCACGGGATCAAGGCTGAGGCGAGCATAGACAGCCGTGGTACTCACATTCTTATGCGCAAGCGTCTTACCGATGATACAAAGGCTGGCGCCAGTAGCGGCTTGCCAGGAACCCAAAGAATGGCGCAGGTCATGGATGTGCAGATTCTCAATGTCTGCTCGCTTCAAGATACGTGCCCAAGCTTTTTTGGGTTCCATCAGATGCCCTGTCTTGCCAGTGCCAGGAAACACCCAAGGGCTTTCAGAATAGGATTTGCGCTCGTTGAGAACGGATATCGCTTCGGCAACCAATGGCAACGTGTGCGATTCACC
>Ga0209253_10001645_pt1 | contig 19652 bp, 11 predicted proteins | sample FrelakmetBRP12BR_FD_187145 | JGI IMG/M metagenome (GOLD analysis project Ga0209253, IMG submission 187145) | Freshwater lake sediment microbial communities from the University of Notre Dame, USA, for methane emissions studies - BRP12 BR (SPAdes)... | ecosystem: Environmental > Aquatic >... | reverse complement strand
CCTATGGCAGCGGTTATGTCCAGTTGGCTTTGCCGTACTTTCTCCTTCATCATTTCTTGTTTCTTGTTCGATATTCACGCAGTGACCTGCTGAATATCCAATATCGAACAAGAAATGATGAAGTCAGAAGGTTTCTGGGACGCTGGGTTCTCGGCCTTCAGAATGCCACCGGCTTCGCCGGTGGTACTTCGCTGCCTGGCGCACATTCCGGGTGTGATGGACGTGAGTGCGACGAAGTCTTTCGGATAGTTTTTCGCATGCTACACCAGTCAGACAAGGAGTGAACTATGAGTCCTTTGTTCGATTCGACAAAGACTGATATGACCCCGGCCTCGTACGTGCTGCAAAAGAAGACGATCACCTGTCCCCACTGTGGCAAGAAGAAGTTCGAACAGTCATCAATCCTTCTGAACACTCCCGGGATGACGTTCCTGGGGCTGGATTGGGCAAACAGAACCGCAACGACCCTCCTCTGTACGACGTGCGGTCAGATCCAATGGTTCATCCATACACCCGAGCGGGCTCCGGAAAAGAAGTAGGGACGGCATTCCCATGTTGAACTGCGTATCGCCTGATCGGGCTGAGGCAGCCGTCTTCACGTATGGACGCAAAGGCATATCACGTTCGACCGGTATGTTGATAGGGTAAATGCTGTAATACTGACGATTTCCCGCTCTTGACATTACACGGAGAACGCTGTAACATTCCATAAGATTGTTCGGCATGGCTCACGCCGAGGGCCCTGTGCCCCTTGATTTCCTGAGTCTGATGGTTTCAAGTCGCTCAGGATCGAAGCGCCGGCGAGAATACTTCCGCATTCCGACGACCCCCCACTCGTGCCCACGGCGGCTGAAGCCGCAGTTTCTTAGCAGACTGTGGAGGCCCGCGATGAAAACTCTCCTCGGGATTCTTTCACTGATCCTCCTAGCCACGATCCCCGTCAACGCGCAAACCGTTCCCGACTTCGATCTCCTGACCTACAAGTCGTTTGTTGCCTCTCATCAGGACATGAGCTCGAGTCAGCTCCTCTCGCTCCACCCGGGCGGCACATTCGCCAAGGCTGCCCCGACGGAGTTCTCCACCGCCATCCAGTTCGACAGAATCAATGCCTCGTACGGACTGACACCGGACGAGAAAACTCTGCTTGGACGCCATGGATTTGTGGTTACGGAACGCGTGCGGCCAAAGTCGTTTGGAGACGAATTCCTCAACATCTACGAGGCGGACCTGCCGGTGTTTGTATCGACCGATGCCATTCTTCACGCGCTCCATATGTCGTACGATATCATCTTGAGGACGACCGAAGAGAGGGTCCTGATCCTCAAACTCGGAGGAGTTCTGGCCCAGTTGCACGCACAAATGCCCGCACTGGCGGATCGCTATCAGAATGAACCGCAAATGAGCGCAAGCCTCGCGGACCTTGATCTGTATCTGGCCGTTGCACGCAGACTCCTCGGTCAGACCGTTGTTCCTTTCTACCTTTCTACGACATCCTCCTCGGATGCCATTCTGAACTCCATCGCAGAGGCTTCATGGAAGAAGGGAGCTGCGCCGCTCTTTGAGGACTCCATTCGCCTTGTCGATTACAGTCAGTTCACCCCCCGCGGCCACTATACGCTGAGTAAAGACCTCACGAAGTATTTCCAGACGATGATGTGGTTGGGGAGAACGGAGTTCTATTTATCGCCACCCAAGAATACCATTGAGCGGTACACCGACGCACAGATCCAGCGACAGACCATTGCGGCGATGCTTCTGATGGAGGCCGTCGAGCTTGCGGGGACGGCCGGTGCTTTGAATGAGATTGATGATGTCCTCCGCTTCTTCGTCGGCGAATCTGATAATGTAACCCTTGCCTGCCTGAAGGGGCTCAACGCGGAGCTGGGAGTGGTTCGGGCAAGTGAGCTGCTCGACCTGACGAGGTTCAAGAGCTTCCAGACTGCTCTCCTTCAGAATGGGTGGGCGTATCAGAGAATTCTCTCGCAGATGCTCTGCTCGGGGAGCTACCTTGCCACAGACCAGATTCAACCTGCTTCGTCATTTCTCCTGATGGGTCAACGCTTTGTGATCGATTCATACGTCACCGGCAATGTCGTGTTCGACAAGATAGTCTACCAGAACTCGCAAGTACGACGGATGCTCCCGTCTACACTTGACGTTCTCTTCGCCCTCGGGAACGATGCTTCCGGACAACTGCTTGTGCCGGAACTTGAACGATATCACTACGCAACCAACCTCGCCGCCCTGCGGTATCTCATCGACGCCTACGAGCCGCAGTTCTGGCAGAATACGTTCTACAACGGTTGGCTCAATGCGATTCGCGCGCTGAACCCGCCCCCGGAGAGGAAAGTTCTTCCCCCGTTCATGCAAACAGCCGCGTGGTGGCAGGAGAAGATGAACACGCAGCTTGCTGCCTGGGCGCAACTGCGACACGACAATCTTCTGTACGTGAAGCAGTCGTATACAGGGATGCCAGTCTGCGCGTTCCCGTACAGCTACGTCGAGCCCATACCTCAATTCTACCATGGTATTTCCCGGCTTGCCGATACCGCCGCCGCGTGGTTCAGTCGCTCCGCGCCGTCCGAGATGGAGTACGTGGCATCATATTTCGCGAGCGTAAAGAACACGGCTGACACACTTGCGGCGATCGCGGAAAAAGAGTTGGCGAGGACAGGACTTTCGGAGGCGGAACAAGGTTTTCTGAGCCGCATGATGTACAAGGGCCCCCTGGGTTGTGCGAGGACAGGGTTTCCCGATGGGTGGTACGAGCACCTCTTCTTCCAGCGCATGGTTTCGACGGACGAAGACCTGGTTGTGGCGGATGTGCACACAAGTCCCGCGGACGAGTGGGGGGCAATCGTAGGCTGGGTTCTCCATGCCGGAACGGGACCGCTCAATGTGGCGTTCGTGGTTGCAGAAATTCCGCAGGTGGGGCCGGTGGCGTTTGTCGGGCCGGTTATGAGCTATCAGGAGTATGTGTCGTCGAACTTCAAGCGTCTGACTGATGAAGAATGGAAGGCGGAATATGCCGGAGTGCTCGCATCCCGACCATCGTGGATCAACCTCTATCTCACCGACCAGTCCGGGAAGTCCCGCGGAGGGGGGCTCACTCTCCTCACTGGCGTCCAGATCGAGGCTGCAGGAACTGTTCTCCCACAGACCATTTCGATGGCCCAGAACTACCCTAACCCGTTCAACTCGACCACGGTGATAGGGGTGGTCATTCCTCCAGGGAACAATCAAAGCCGGGTTGAAGTAGCCGTGTACGACGTTCAGGGACGCCGGGTCCGCCAGCTCGTCAACGAGTCCCTCCCTCCGGGGTCCTACAGCGTCCGTTGGGACGGAAGATCTGATGAAGGCCGGTCCGTGGCATCTGGTGTCTACGTGTCAATGCTGAAGTCACAGGGGTCTGTGCTGACGGGGAAGATGGTCTTGATCAGGTAAGGGTGTCTCGCGCAACGAGTTCCGAAGGCCCGGCGCATCCCTCATTGGGCCTTCAGGATATCCCGGTCCCGCTGTTCCTCTCTTTCATGAGGATCACTCTTTGTCTGCGTCTCTAGCCCAGTAAGGGAAAATCCGCCTTGAATCTTCCGCCCACGCGTCCTATATTACCTTTCAGTGTTACAGATCGCGCTCCCTGGCCCGGCTCTTTCCTAGACCCTGTTGTGCAACCTTCACCTTCTGCAAGCTGAGATGGTTTGCCCTTGCCTCATCTGACTTTGGACGAACTCTTCATCTGTTCCGCTCATCGTGCATCCGGCCCGCGGTGACGCCTTACGGGTTCCTAGCCTCGTGGAAGCCGGGACGAGGCATGGCGGGGGCCCCCGATCGGGAGAAAACCTCAACAGCAGACTTTCCGGAGATCATATGAAGCTCGAACGAACGCTGAAGATGGGCATGGTCGGTGGCGGACCCGGTGCATTCATCGGCGACGTGCACCGGAAGGCTGCACGGATGGATGGCGGGATCGATATTGTGGCGGGGAACTTCAGCCGGACCCCAGCCAAAAACCGGGAGACGGGGCGTCAACTTCTCCTTGAACCGGGCCGGGTCTACACCAGCTACGAAGAACTGGCAGAGAAAGAGCGGCGACTGCCGGACGGGGAGAGGGTGGACTTTGTGTCCGTCGTTACGCCGAACAATTCGCATTTCCCCATTGCGAAAACACTCCTCTCGGCGGGCTTCCACGTCATGTGCGAAAAGCCAATGACGTTTTCTGTCCGGGAGGCGGCCGAACTCACGAAGATCGTCAAAACCTCGGGGAAGGTGTTCGGTCTCATGCACAACTACACCGGCTATCCGATGGTAAAGCTTGCCCGCGACATGGTCCGTGATGGCGATCTGGGAGAAATCCGGAAGATCGTGGTCCAGTACCCGCAGGGCTGGCTTGCCACTCCGCTGGAGAAGACCGGGAGTGTCCAGGCAGTCTGGCGTACTGATCCCGGGCAGAGCGGTGCCGCGGGCGCCATCGGAGACATCGGTACGCACTGCGAGAACCTTTCAGAATACATCACGGGACTGAAGATCACCGAGGTCTGTGCGGACATTACGACGTTTGTCAAAGGGCGCCGGCTGGACGACGACGGCAACTGTCTCCTGCGCTTCGAGAACGGTGCGAAGGGAATCCTGCACGTGAGTCAGATCGCCATCGGTGAGGAAAACAATCTGGCGATCTGGATCTACGGGACGAAGAAGAGTCTGGAGTGGCATCAGGAGCATCCGAATCAGCTGTCTCTGAAAGAGCCGGACGGTCCTGTGCAGGTCTATCGGCGGGGGAATTCCTACATCGGCGCCAAAAGCGCCGCGGCCGCCCGGGCCACACGGCTTCCCTTCGGGCACCCGGAAGCATTTATCGAGGCTTTCGCCAACGTCTACTGTAATTTTGCGGATACGGTCCGCGCGTCGTTGGAAGGAAAGAAGCCGGACAAACTCGCGCTAGATTTTCCCGACGTTCACGACGGCGCGCGGGGCATGCTCTTCATCGATACGGTGCTTGCGAGCTCCAGAAGCTCCAGGAAATGGACGCGAATGCATACATAGAGGAGAACGACGATGTCACGACCAGTCACGCTCTTTACAGGGCAATGGGCAGACCTGCCTCTCTCCACGCTGGCAAAGAAGGCAGCTTCATGGGGGTACGACGGACTCGAACTCGCTTGCTGGGGAGATCACCTTGATGTACACCAGGGAGCGGCGGACAAGGCATACTGCAAGCGACAGCTTGCCATTCTGCAGAAACACAAACTCAAGCTCTTGGCCATCAGCCATCACCTTGCCGGTCAGCTCGTCTGCGATCCGAACACCGACAGCCGTTCGGACGGCTTCGCTCCTGCTTCCTGCGCGGGGAACGCGGAGAAAAAGAGGGCGTGGGCGGTAGAAACGATGAAGAATGCCGCACGCACAGCCAGGAACCTCGGAGTAAAGGTAGTCAATGGTTTCACCGGCTCCTCCGTCTGGCATCTCCTCTACGCTTTTCCGCCGGTCACAGACACGATGATCGACGATGGCTACAAGCACTTTGCGAAAATGTGGAACCCGATTCTCGATGTGTATGACGAATGCGGCGTGAAATTTGCGCTTGAAGTCCATCCGACCGAAATCGCCTTCGACATTGTCACCGCCAGGCGGGCCCTGGAAGCCATTGGCCGCCGGAAAGCCTTCGGGTTCAATTTCGATCCCAGCCATCTGCACTGGCAAATGGTTGATCCGGTCAGGTTCATCGAGGAGTTTCCGGACAGGATCTATCATGTTCATATGAAAGATGCGGCGTTGCAGCTTGACGGCAAGGCCGGCATTCTCGGTTCCCACCTGAACTTCGGGCAGCGAGGCCGGGGGTGGGACTTCCGTTCACTGGGCCGGGGTTCGGTCAAGTTTGAGGAGATCATCCGCGCCCTGAACAGCGTCAAGTATGCGGGACCGCTTTCAGTCGAGTGGGAGGACAGCGGCATGGAGCGTGAACACGGGGCCCGGGAAGCGTGCGAGTTCGTCCGCCGGATTGACTTCGCCCCGTCGAAGGTTGCCTTCGACGCCGCGTTCGATCGATAAAGATGCCGTCGGCGTTGCCGGCTGCAGTCCACCCGGCCCGGACGGGTCGGAAGTAGGTCTAAAGGAGAGCAGATGAAAGACACGACCAGATCAACCCGCCGCGATTTTCTCAAATCGGCTTCGGCCGCGGCGTTCGGTGCGATGGGTGTTCCACTCTTCATTCCGTCGACTGCCTTCGGACGCTCGGGTGCGGTTGCTCCCGGCAATCGGATCACGATCGGGTGCATCGGCGTCGGCGGAATGGGTATCGGGAATATGAATGCTTTTCTTGGATTGCCGGAAGCCCAGATCATCGCCGTGTGCGATGTCGATGCCCGACACCGCGGCGAGGCCCGTTCGATCATTGAAACGAGGACGGGCAAGAAGGGTGTAGCTGAGTACAATGACTTCCGCGAGCTGATTGCCAGAAAAGACCTTGATGCGGTGAGCATTGCGACGCCGGATCACTGGCACGCACTCATTGCCACTGCCGCCGCGAAAGCAGGACTCGACATCTACGGTGAGAAGCCGCTCGGGTATTCCATTGCCGAAGGGCGTGCCATTGTGGATGCCGTGGATCGATACGGCGTCGTCTGGCAGACGGGGAGCTGGCAGCGATCCGTCAGGAACTTCCGCTATGCCTGCGAGCTGGTACGGAACGGAAGGATCGGAAAGGTGCACACCATCCGGGTGGGGCTGCCGTCCGGATACAGCATCAGTGAGCAGGGTGGAAATCACCCTGCTCCTGTTCCTGAGGGCTTCGACTACGATATGTGGCTCGGGCCTGCTCCCAGTGTCCCCTACTCCCCCAATCGGTGTCACTGGAACTTCCGCTGGATCAGCGACTACTCGGGCGGGCAACTGACCGACTGGGCCGGGCACCACTGTGACATCGCTCAGTGGGGGATGGGGACTGAATTGACAAGCCCTGTTGAAATCGAAGGGGTGGGTGAATTTCCGAAGGCGAAAGACGGGCTCTTTGACACGGCGAAGAGCTATCGTTTCGTCTGCACGTATAAAGAAGGGTTCACCATGATCGTGGCGGATCGGCAACAGCAACCGAAAGGGATGGGTGTCCACTTCGAAGGGACGGACGGCTGGATCTGGGTCGACCGTGAAGGTCTTGATGCCTCACCCAAATCCCTGCTGACGTCAGTGATCGGACCGGACGAGATCCGCCTGTACAAGAGCGACGATCATCACCAGAATTTCCTCGACTGCGTACGAAGCCGGGCGGACACCGTCACCCCCGCACGGGTGGCGCACCGGTCTATCATGATCGGCCATCTCGGGCTGATCGCCATGAAACTCGGACGAAAGGTGCGGTGGGATCCTGACACGGAACGGTTTGTCAACGATCCCGAAGCTGACCGGCTCTTGTCGCGTCCGATGCGGAGTCCCTGGCATCTGTAGGCCGAGGGTGCTGACGTGAAAACAACAGAGAGCAGGAGCCGCCGGGACTTTCTGAAAAGCATCGCGGCCGCGGCAACAGGGACAATCGGCCTTCCTCTGTTCATCCCGGCCAGCGCGCTCGGACGGTCCGGTGCCGTTGCACCAAGCGCCAGAATCTCCATCGGCTGCATCGGCGTCGGAGGGATGGGGACGAGCAACCTGAACAGTTTTCTGGAAAAGCCAGAAGTGCAGATTGTCGCCGTCTGTGATGTTGACGTGAAACACCGCGATCGCGCATGTCACATCGTCGCGAAGAAGACAGGCAGGAAAGGATGTGCGGCGTACAATGATTTCCGCGAAATGCTTGAGCGAGAAGATCTGGATGCGGTATCCATTGCAACGCCGGATCACTGGCACGCACTGATCGCCGTGGCTGCCGCGAGGGAAGGGCTCGATGTGTACGGTGAAAAGCCGTTTGCCTATTCAATCGGGGAAGGGAGCGCGATTGTGGACACCGTGGAACGATACGGCGCCATCTGGCAGACTGGAAGCTGGCAGCGTTCCGTGCGGAATTTCCGGTACGCCTGTGAGCTGGTGCGGAACGGGAGAATCGGAACAGTCCATACGGTGCGTGTCGGGTTGCCCTACGGCCAGAACATTCCTGATCAGGACGGGTTCAAGCCGGCGCCGGTTCCAGAGGGATTTGACTATGATATGTGGCTTGGGCCTGCCCCATGGGCGCCGTACAGTCCAAATCGCTGCCACTACAACTTCCGCTGGATCAGCGACTATTCCGGAGGGAGGATAACAGACTGGGGTGCACACCACTGCGACATAGCACAGTGGGGGATGGGGACCGAATCGACGGGTCCTGTGGAAATTGAAGGTACGGCGGCGTTTTTCAAAGGCGACGATGGTCTTTTCGACACGGCAAGGAAATACCGGTTCGTGTGCAACTACCGGGAAGGCTTCACGTTGATCGTGGCTGATGAGCAGCAACAGCCCAAAGGAACAGGAGTCCAGTTTGAAGGGTCGGAGGGCTGGATATGGGTGGACAGGGGAGCAATCGATGCGTCGAACAGGTCGGTGCTGACGTCGGTGATCGGTCCGGAAGAAACCCACCTGTATGAGAGTGATGACCACGTCCAGAATTTCCTCGACTGCGTCCGGAGCAGATCAGAGACCGCCACTTCCGCGAAGATTGCCCACCGGTCGATTACGATTTGCCACCTCGGGCTGATTGCGCTGAGGCTTGGACGCAAAGTACATTGGGACCCCGTGTCGGAGCGGTTCGTCAACGATCCGGAAGCTGACCGGCTTCTGTCTCGCCCGATGCGAAGTCCATGGCACCTGTGAGACTTCTTAACACTGAAAAGGGGATGTTCATGACGCATGTATCAAGGCTCATTGTTCTCACCATGTTTCTGGCGCTTCCAGCCTGCGCCCTCTCCGCTCCTCCGCAGCTTTCGCAGGAAGAAATCAGGCGAATCCAGGACGCCGCCCCGGCGGCGGCAGCCGTCAAGCCGAAACAGCCGCGCCTCCTTCTGGTCTTCAACCTCTCCGAGGGGTACAAGCACAGCGCCATCCCCCGTGCGAGCCAGGCACTGGAGATCATCGGGAAGAAGACTGGAGCCTATGAAACCGTGCAGAGCGAGGACCTCTCGGTGTTCCGGCCAGAGAACTTGAAACGGTTCGACGCTGTCTGCTTCAACAATACCACGCAGCTCAAGTTCGAAGACCCCGAGCTTCGTAAGAGCTTGCTGGATTTCATCGCAGGTGGAAAAGGGATTATCGGGATTCATGCCTCAACCGACAATTTTCCCACCTGGCCCGAAGGTCAGGAACTCCTCGGCGGCGTGTTCGATGGCCATCCGTGGACCGCGGGCGGCACGTGGGCGGTGAAGATCGACGATCCGGGTCACGCGCTTACGGCGGCATTCGGGGGAAAGGGGTTCGTCATCAATGATGAGATCTACCGGGTCCGGCAGATGAACCTCCGGAAGAACAGCCGCGTCCTGCTGGGGCTTGATATGAAAGCAGAGCAGAACCGGAAGGCTGTGGGCGTCAGGCCGGGCGACAGGGACATCCCTATCAGCTGGGTGAGAACATACGGCAAGGGCCGACTCTTCTATTGTTCCCTGGGCCACAATGACGACGTCTATTCAAATCCGGCGGTACTCAGGCACTACCTTGACGGGATCCAGTTTGCTCTTGGCGACCTGCAGGCGGAAACAGCGCCCCTCCCGTTCGACCCGATGAGCTTTTATGATCAAACTGCGTTGACAGACCTGCTCGGGCGCATTTCGACGTACAACTACGGAGACAGCCGCGCGGCGCTCTCGGGTCTCAACGAGTTCATACGTGGCGTTGACGATCTTCCGGAAGCCCGCCTCAGGATGGAGAAGCAATTCCTTGAGTTCCTCAAAGGACCTGCCACGTCCGCCGGAAAGCAGTTCATCTGTACGCGACTTGCGCTTGTCGGGAGCGAGGCTTCCGTGCCGCAGCTGATCGGCATGCTGGCTGACACCTCGACGGCGGAAATGGCACTCTTCGCTCTCGAGTCGATCCAGGGATCTGCGGCTGATGCCGCTCTGCAGAAAGCCCTGGCTGGTGCACAAGGGCGGACGCTCATTGGCGTGATCAACGCTGTAGGGAATCGAAGGGTCGAAGCCGCGACAACCGCTCTCCAAACCCTGGCCGCTCATGCTGATACCCGCGTGGCGGTCGCCGCCGTTTCGGCGCTCGGGAAGATCGGGACACCGGAAGCTCTTGATGTGCTAGAGCGATCGAAGGGGACTTCGAAAGGGGAGGTGCGCCGCAGCATCGCGGATGCGATGCTGGCCTGTGCAGACCGGCTGGCATCGCAGGGGAAGAAGGGCCGTGCAGTTGCCGTCTATACGGCTCTCGGTTCTCCTGACGAGCCGGTCCCCGTCCGTTGTGCGGCCCTCCGGGGGACGGTGCTTTGCGATCCGGGTAATGCGGCGTCCACGATTCTGGGAACTCTGAGATCCCGCGACACAGCTCTCCATCCGGTTGCTGCGCAGCTGGTGGGGAAGGTTTCTGACATCGAGGGGATCCGTACCATTGCCAGTGCGCTCCCTGAATTCCCGCCTGCGGCCCAGGCACAGGTGCTGGCCTCACTCGCGCCGTACCGGGATGCCGGCGTCCAGAAGGCGGTCGTTGCGGCAACTGCCGGCAAGGTTTCCGAGGTACGGATCGCAGCGCTGCGGACGGCCGGCTCGATGGGCGATGCGGGCGCTGTCTCCACGCTTGCCCGCGCCGCGGCATTGTCGACTGGAGCGGAACAGAAGGAGGCGAGGAGCAGCCTGTACGCACTCCGCGGGCCGGGCGTCGATGATTCGATTCTCGTGTTGCTCCCACGCGTCGATGGCAGGACGAAGGTGGAATTGCTGAAAGCAGCCGCAGAGCGGCGGATCTCCAAAGCGGTTCCTCTGGCGTTTCAGGCTGCCAGAGACCCCTCCGGACCGGTTCGGATAGAGTCGGCAAAAGCACTGAAATCGCTCGCGGGCGCCGAAGATCTTCCTGCGATGGTAGACCTTCTGGTGCAGGCACGCGATGAAACATACAGACGGGAGCAGGAGCTCGCGGTCGTCGTCGCCGCCCGCCGGATCCCGGACCGTGCCAGGCAGGATGAGGCGGTCCTTGCTGCGTACCCGCGGGTCAAAGACAAAAAGGCGAGATCGTCGCTGATCAGTGTCCTCGGGAAGATCGGGGCCCCCGCTTCTCTCCCGACTCTCCGGGCGGTGCTGAAAGACCCGGATCCGGAGATCCGTCTGGCCGGAATCCGCGCTCTTTCCGAATGGCCCACGGCGGATCCGTATCCTGACCTCCGCGCGGTGGCGCAGGGCGCCAAAGAACCCGGGCATCGTGTCCTTGCACTCCGGGGTTCCGTGCGCCTCATCGGACTCGACAGTAGTAGCACGGCGGACGAGACAGTCCGGAGGTACAAGGAAGCAATGGCCATCGCGCCCAATGTGGCCGAACGGAAGTTGCTCCTCTCTGCGGTCGGAGAAGCCCGCTCCATTGCCGCTCTCCGGATGGCCGCCTCCTATCTGAACGACAGAGAGCTCAGACTGGAAGCTGAGGCTGCCACGCTGAACATCGCAGAAGGAATCGCAGATTCGGCCCAGGGGGAGACCATTCCCCAACTTCAACGCGTGATTGCCACCTCAGGCAACGACGCAAACGTCAAGAGGGCGAGGGCACTGATCAAGAAGACTGAACAGTTTGACGACTACATCACATCGTGGGACTTTGCGGGCCCTTACGAAAAGGTGGGAGTGCGACTTCTTGATGAGCCGTTTCCCCCTGAGCAGTCCGCCGCGGCAGCTGCTCAATGGCAGCCATTTCGCAGCATGACGGATCCAAAGAGACCATGGCTGCTCGAATTCGACAAGGCGTTCGGTGCCGGGGACAGGGTCGTGTATGTTCGCACGAATGTCTGGTCCCCAGGGGACCAGAAGGCCAGCTTGGAAGTCGGGACCGACTATGGGGTAAAGATCTGGGTGAACGGGAAGCTTGTTCACTCGAGCAATCTCGTCCGCCGAATTGCTCCCGGCGCTGACATCGTGCCGACGGCGCTGCAGAAGGGGTGGAATATCCTGATGATGAAACTCGAGCAGGGCGATGGGCCATGGGGTGCATGCCTCCGCGTGCGCTCGCCCGAGGGAGGGAAGCTGGAAGGAATGCGCGTCTCGACCTCCCAGAACTGACCTCTGAAAAGGAATCTCCGATGAATGCGGCAGCGATTGTGCGATGGTCTTTGGCTTTCGTTCTTGCGGCGATACTGGCCTCCTGCGCTCCTTCGGGAAGTGCAACGAAAGGGGAGGGACCGGCGTCTGACCCGGTGATGGGTGATTGGCAGGGCCACCGGGTCACAAGCGAAGGGGCGGTCATGCCGGTTGCTGTTCAGGCAATCGCGCTTGGTGACAGGAACTACCGTTTCGTCGTGAAGACATCGTACGACGTGCGTGGGTCGCTTCTTTCGGTCGATGGAAAGCTCGATGGCGACCGGCTTCTTGTTGCTCAGGCTTCAGGCTGGTCGGTGAAACTCGACAACGGTACGATCGCGGGTCGCACCTCCGAAAATGAGGCACAGACCTTTGAATTGAAGCGTGTTGTTCGTCTTTCCCCCAACCTGGGGGCCAGGCCGCCGGAAGGTGCCATTGTCCTCTTCGACGGCACAAGCCTCAGCGGGTGGGAACGGCGCGATGAGACCCAGCGTGCAGCTCCGGCCGGATGGAAGATGATGGATGGGGTGATGGAAGTGGCGCCCGGCACCGGCAACATTGTCACGAAACAGAAATTTACCGACTTCCGGCTGCACCTTGAGTTCCGCACCCCTTTCATGCCCGAGGCGCGCGACCAGGCCAGGGGCAACAGCGGAGTCTACCTTCAGGGGCGCTACGAAGTACAGGTCCTGGACAGCTACGGCCTTACGGGTGAGGACAATGAATGTGGCGGGATCTACAAAGTAGGGGCTCCCCGTGTGAATATGTGCGCTCCGCCCGGGCAATGGCAGTCATACGACGTCCTCTTCCGCGCTCCCCGGTTTGGCGCAGACGGGAAGAAGGCGAACGATGCTCTGGTGACGGTTTTTCACAACGGCGTTGTCATCCACGGGGACCTTGCTGTGCCGGGCCCCACGGGTGGGGCGGTCGACAACGACGTGCAACTTCCAGGCGGAATCCTCCTGCAGGATCATGGGAATCTCGTGCAGTATCGGAACATCTGGCTCGTTGAATTGAGACCCTGAGAAACCATGAACACTGTCCGTGTGGTTGTTGTCGGGTGCGGAACCATGGGGTCGTCCCATGCCCGGGCCTACGCGCACCTGGAGGGCTTTACGCTGGCGGGACTTGTCGACCGCTCCGTGGAGAAAGCGAGGCGATTGGCTCAGGACCTCGGCGGCGTGCCGCTGTATTCATCCCTGGAAGAAGCCGTTGGCTCCGCGCATCCCGATGCAGCGGCAATCTGCACGTATCCCGAAACCCACCATGCGTTAACCCTTAAGGCGCTCGCTGCCGGCCTGCATGTCTTCGTGGAGAAACCGATTGCCGCCTCCGTGGCAGAGGCGGAGGAAATTGCGCATACTGCCCGCCAGGCGCAGAAGAAAGTTGTTGTCGGGTATATTCTCAGGCATCACCCTGCATGGCAACGGTTTATCGAGGAGGCACGGCAGCTCGGCAAGCCTCTCGTGATGCGAATGAACCTGAACCAGCAGAGCAGCGGCGCTGCATGGGAAGTCCACAAGAAGTTGATGCACACGATGTCGCCGATCGTGGACTGCGGTGTGCATTACGTTGACGTCATGTGTCAGATGACCTCTTCGCGTCCCGTGTGGGTCCAGGCGATCGGAGCGCGCCTGACCGGAGAAATCAGCGAGACAATGTACAACTACGGTCATTTGCATGTCATGTTCGACGACGGGTCGGTCGGGTGGTACGAAGCGGGTTGGGGCCCGATGATGAGCCAGACTGCCTACTTCGTGAAGGACGTCATCGGTCCCAGGGGGTGCGTCAGCATCGCCGAGCCCCATGCCGTGGCGGAGGGGGAATCATCGGACATTGATTCCCATACGAAGACCGGCAGTCTCATCAAACATGATGCAGAGTCTATGAAGGACGTCCGGATCGATACCAGCGACGAGCCAGGCCATCAGGAGTTGTGCGACAGGGAACAGGCGTACTTTCTCCGGGCCATCCGTGATGATCTGGATCTCCGCGGGCATCTTGCCGATGCAGTCAATAGTCTCCGCATCGTGCTCGCGGCCGATGAGTCGATCAGAACGGGAACGGTCATACATCTTCCAGAGCGAGGGCGAGAGTGAAAAGAACGATCTATTTTCAGCTCAGCGGTATGATGTTCCTGGAATTCTTCATCTGGGGTGCCTGGTACGTCACCGTGGGGAACTACATGACGAGCATCGGGATGTCCGATCTGGTCTACTGGGCGTACACGGTCGGTCCCCTTGGTGCAATTGTATCGCCGTTTTTCCTTGGAATGGTTGCCGACAGGTTCTTCTCGACGGAAAAGGTGCTCGGGGCGTTGCACGTGATAGGAGGGGCAGCGATGTTTCTGGCGCCGCTTGCGGCGGAAGCCGGAGCTGCCGGCTGGTTCATCATCCTTCTCCTTGTCCATATGCTCTGCTACATGCCGACCATCGGACTTGTCAACGCTCTCGCGTTCCATCACATGACGGATCAGGAAAAGTACTTCCCGGTCATCCGCGTTTTCGGGACCATCGGCTGGATCGTCGCGGGTGTGCTCGTCAGTGCCGTGCTGGGTGCCGACGAGACCGGTCTGCCGCTCCGGATCGCGGGAATATCGGGTGTCGTGATGGGGCTCTACGCGTACACGCTTCCGCACACGCCTCCTTCTGCGAAAGAGAAGGTGGCCGTGCGCCAGATCCTGGGCCTCGATGCGCTTGCCATTCTGAAGAGCCCTTCATTTCTGGTCTTCATTGTCAGTTCATTCCTCATTTGTATACCCCTGTCGGCGTACTACGCGTACGCCCCGGTGTACGTCAATTTCAACGGTCTCCTCAATCCGGGCTTCAAGATGTCGTTCGGCCAGATGTCGGAAGCGTTCTTCATCGTTCTGATGCCGCTCTTCTTCCGGTTTCTCGGCATCAAGTGGATGCTTCTGACGGGCATGTTTGCCTGGGTCCTCCGCTACGTCTTGTTCGCGCTGGCCGCGCCGGCGAATATCTTCTGGATGATCATGGCCGGTATTGTCCTTCACGGTATTTGCTATGATTTCTTCTTTGTCGCCGGTCAGATCTATGTGGACAAGATTTCTACCAAGGAGATTCGGGGGCAGGCGCAGGGCTTCCTGGTCTTGATGACGTACGGGGCGGGGATGTTCATCGGGGCGCAGATATCCGGATGGCTTCATAATGGCATTGTCACTTCGACTGGCCCGGAAGCCGCGGCGCAGTGGCAGACCTTCTGGACGATTCCCGCAGTCCTGGCCGGCGTCATCATGGTGGTGTTCGGATTGTTCTTCAGAAACGGCCGTTCCGTTTCTGGCAAAGCAGCAGGGATTGCCTAGGAGGCCCATGGTTTCTCGTCGTGCGTTTGTCAAGTCGGCCCTGTCGCTGGGTCTCTTCACCATTGTTCCGCGTCGCGTTCTCGGGGGCCCGGGGTACACACCACCCAGCGATGAACTCACGAAAGCGGTCATTGGTATCGGGGGGATGGGACACTGGCACCTGGGATATGGCGGGTCGCGCCTGCTTGCCGTCTGCGATGTGGACGAAGAGCATTTGAAGGACGGAATGAGAATCGGCGGGCCGGGAGTCAAAGGGTACAGGGATTTCCGCGAGCTGCTCGAGAGGAGTGACATCGATATCGTACACATTGCCACCCCTCCTCACTGGCACGCGCTCATCGCGATTGCGGCCGCGAAGGCGGGCAAGGATATCTGGTGCGAAAAGCCGATGACCCGGACGATCGCCGAAGGAGAAAAAGTAGTTGAAGCTGTGCGAATGTACGGGCGGATGTTCCGTGTCAATACCTGGTTCCGCTACAGCGAAGACCCTCTTTATGGCAGCGGCGGGACTGCCAGGGACTTCAAGAAACTCGTCCAGAGCGGGGTTCTGGGTTGGCCGCTGACCGTCACCATCGGGGCTGCGACAGGCTTCGAGTGGAAATTCTTCTGGTCGGGGAAGACAGACCTGACGCCGCAGTGGATTCCGCCTCGGCTTGATTATGATTTCTGGCTCGGTCCGGCGCCGTACAAGCCGTACCATCCGCATCGGGTGCATGCATCGTTTCGAGGATATTGGGATTACGATGGCGGCGGGCTGGGGGATATGGGCCAGCACTACATGGATCCTGCCCAGTACATTCTGGGAAAGGACGGCGAGAGCCCCATCGAGGTTGTCGCTGACGCCCCCGCACAACATCCTGAAGCGGCAAGCTCATTCCGACGGATCTCTCTCACATACGCCGACGGCTGCCGGATCGTCCTCGAAGGGGAACGACAGCAGGATGAGATCCCCTTCATCGAAGGTCCCGGGGGAAAAGTGTTCAAGGGATTGCGGTCCACCATTGCAGACCTGAAAGAAAGGCTCGCCGTACTTCCGGAGCCTGAGGCGTCGATTTCCGACTTCAGTGAGACGGTTCGGACACGGAGAAAGTTCGCGCTGAACGAGCTGAACGGCCACAGGTCGGCGACGCTCGTGAATCTCTCGAAAATCGCGTGGCAACTCGGCCGGGGCATCCAGTTCGACCCACTCACGCAGCGCTGCAAGAACGATGAAGCTGCCAATCGATTGATTGATTCACCGATGCGCGCTCCATGGCATTTGTAGACAGCAAAAGGCAATCCATGACGAGGGAAGGCGCTCTTGCACTTCTTCTGGCCGCGACGCTGCTCCTCTGCAGTTGCGCATCGACAAAGCCCCCATCCTCCGCGGTCAATGAGTTCAGTCTGGAAGAGCTGCTCGGAAGGATGCCACCGCGCGATTCGCTGGAGGCTCGCTGGCTGTATTCCTCCATGGCCAGGATGGGGCCAGATGGGGTAACTGAAATCTGCAAGAGACTGGGGCCGCCGGGAACCGATCGCAACGCACAGGCGGAATATGCCTTGCAGGGCCTGGCCACGTATGTCGTCAGCCAGGGACGTGAGCCGGATCGCGTGATGTTTGTCTCCGCCCTGGGCAAGGTGCTCGAAAGGCCCACGCCGTCGGCCGATGCCTCGTTCATGATTGCCCGTCTGCAGATTGCCGGACGAGGTGAATCGATCGGTCTTCTGTCTCGATTCCTGGCTGACGAACGGCTCTGCGAACCGGCGGCACAGGCGATGATGGCGATCCGGGAGGGTGCAGAAAAGGGTTTCCTTTCGGCATTACCTGAAGCGAAGGGACACTGCCGAAAGACGATCATCAAGAACCTCGGTGAACTCCGAAGCCGCGACGCGGTTGAGCTGTTGCTCAACGATGCCTCTGCTGAAGATCCGGAAATTCGCATGGGCGCCCTCTTCGCGCTGGCAAACATCGGGGATGCGCGTGCGGACCAGGTTCTCATGAAAGCTGCAGCAAGCGGCCCTGTGAAGGAAAGAGATGAAGCAACCCGATATGCCCTCCTTTTTGCCCGCCGCCAGGTTCAAGCGGGGAATCCCGCGAGAGCGATCAGTATCTGCAACGATGTGGTCGCAAATCGCACGTTGCCCGGCGAAAATCATTTCCGGGCCGCGGCTCTCGATCTTGTAGTGCAGGCAGGAGGGGAAGGCGCGATTGACGATCTGCTGGGAGCGATGACAGATTCGAGCAGGCAACTTCGTGGTGCGGCCCTCGGTCTCGCCTCGCGGATTCCAGGTGAAGCTGCTACCGGGCGATGGGTTGCGGCTTCGAAGGCAGCACGTCCCGAAGTCCGGAGTGAGATTATCTCCATGCTCGGTGCCAGAGGAGACAGGAGCGCATACGCGGCGGTCGCAGAGGCGGTCAACGACGTTGATGGTTCTGTGCGAAGGGCTGCGATCGAAGCAGCCGCCCGTCTCGGGCACACCGAATCCGTTCCAGTGTTGCTGGCCCTCCTTCAGCGGAGTCAGGATCCGGCAGACATTGCTGAGATCAGGAAGGCCCTGGATCAATTTCCGTCGGCTCAGGTGATCCCGGCTGCCGTGGAATCGCTTTCGCGACTGACACCGCCGGCCTGTGTGATGGTGACGGATCTCCTTGGGACCTACGGCACAGCTGTTCCGGCGGCGCCCATCATTGCCCTGGCGAAGAGCAGCAAGGGCCCTGTTCGCCTTGCCGCCCTGAAGGCCCTGGGACCAATCGCGGGGGAAAAGGATCAGCCTGAACTGATTGCGCTTCTGCTCGACGCCGAGAAAGAAGAAGAACGGTTGGCGGCTCAGAAGAGCATTGTGTCTCTCTGTTCCCGGATCGCCGATCCCGAAATGCGGGCTGAGAAGCTCCTCGAAGCGTATGGTAACGCCGGTCCGGAAGGGCGCGCACGGCTCCTTCGGTCGCTCGGCCGGGTCGGAGGGAGCAAAGCACTGGCAGTAGTTGCCGGAGAGACGCAAAACAAGAATGTCGATCTTCGAGATGCGGCGGTCCGTGCCCTTGCCGAGTGGCCGACCATCGACGCTTATGACAGGCTTCTTGCGGTTGCAAAGAGCAAAGAACAACTGAATCTTCGAGTCCTTGCGCTGCGTGGATGTGTTCGGGTTGTCGAAAGCAGCCAGATCAGCCCGATGGAGGCTGTCCGTTACCACGAGAAGACCCTCGCCGCGGCGGAACGGGTCGACGAGAAACGTCTTGTTCTAGGTGCGCTGGCGAACCTTCGCAGTCCGGAGGCGCTGAAGGTGGCCATCCCCTATGTCAGCGACGATTCACTGGGTTTGGACGCGGCGATGGCGGCAGGCAAGATCTCATCCGGGAAGACGGAAGCGAAGGATGAACTGGGTTCGTCCCAGGTTGCGCGGACCTTCATCGAATCGTTGGTGCCCGCCCGTTTCCGGAGCCAGGTCGAGCGGAACTTCGATGCCGCAGCTGCGATGAATGTTCCCCCGGAAGGATTCGGCGCGCTTTTCAATGGAAGAAACTTGGATGGCTGGAAAGGGCTTGTTGAGAATCCCGGTGCGCGTGCGAAAATGACTCCCATGCAATTAGCGGCGGCTCAGACAAAAGCCGATTCCATCATGAGTGCCCACTGGTCCGTGGCCGACGGCGTCCTCGTGTTCGACGGTAAGGGTGAGAGCCTTTGCACGGCAAAGGATTATGCCGACGTTGAGATGCTGGTCGACTGGAAAATCGAAAAGAACGGTGACAGCGGGATCTATCTCCGGGGTTCCCCCCAGGTGCAGATATGGGATCCGGCTCAATGGCCGGAAGGATCGGGCGGACTCTACAACAATCAGAAGAACCCCGCCAAACCGCTGCGGCGTGCCGATAAGCCAATCGGAGAATGGAACACCTTCCGCATACGGATGATCGGCGAAAGGGTGACCGTCCATCTCAACGATGTTCTCGTTGTCGACAGTGTGGTCCTCGAGAACTACTGGGATCGCTCTCTCTCCATCTTCCCAACGGGCCAGATCGAACTGCAATCTCATAGCAGTCCGCTCTACTTCAAGAACATCTTTCTGCGGGAAATCCCGCGCAGGAAACCCCTCTTCTCCGGCAGTCTCTTCAATGGTGCGGATCTGACCGGCTGGAAGATCATCGAAGGGAAGGAAGGAGCCTGGGGTGTGAGCGATGGTGTTCT
>Ga0209253_10001644_pt1 | contig 19661 bp, 15 predicted proteins | sample FrelakmetBRP12BR_FD_187145 | JGI IMG/M metagenome (GOLD analysis project Ga0209253, IMG submission 187145) | Freshwater lake sediment microbial communities from the University of Notre Dame, USA, for methane emissions studies - BRP12 BR (SPAdes)... | ecosystem: Environmental > Aquatic >... | reverse complement strand
TCAGGCGACTGTGGAGGCGACCCAAGAAGCTATTCTCAATGCCCTGACAATGGCTCAGACGATGGTCGGCCGCGATGGCAACACAGCGTTCGGCATTCCCCTCGACCAGGTTCAGACAATCATGAAGAAATATTCCTGGTGAGGACCCATGATAATTTCATCAGCGCAAAAAACATATTCATTCCCCAGGGGCCCAAAAAATTCGATCACCGATGTGCCGGGAGTCAAAGCTGGGCACCTCACGATTCAAAGAGATTTTCAGGACGGGCCGGGAAAGCCGGTCTCGATCAGAACGGGGCTCACGGCCGTGCTTCCCTATGATATGGAAAAAGAGATGAGGCTTTTTGCCGGGTGCTTCATCCTTAACGGAAGGGGAGAGCTGACCGGGTACGAAGTCCTGGATGATTTCTGCTATCTCAATTCGCCGATTGTCATCACCAACGGGTTCAACGTCGGCGGGGTCTACAACGCGATTTTTTCTTACGGCCTGGGTTTGAAACGGGTTGAGATCTGGCCTCCCCTTGTCATCGGAATTGATGATTCTTACCTGAGTGACATGACCCGCTACGTTTTCAGCGAAGAGGAAATACTGCGTGCTTTCGGCGCAGCGTCGAGCGGGCCTCTCGAGGAAGGCTCTATGGGCATAGGCTTGGGATTGAGGGCGCTCGGCTGGAAGGGCGGCATCGGCTCGTCGTCTCGGCTCTTATCGCTGGCCGGGAAACAGTTTGCCCTTGGGGCGCTTATCGCCTCAAACCATAAGAACGGGGGATCAGAAAAGGACAAGGGCTCCTTAACGATAATCATCGGGGCGGATATCCCCGTGCTTCCGCATCAAATCAAACGGATTGCGCAGGGACTGGCCAGCAGTCTCCCCTCTGTGCTTAGGCCGGATTTCGTGGACACCGTGACCTGCCTTATGTTTTCGACGGCCAATCCGATGAGCCTGGAGAATGAGGGGCCTCCCGCTTTTGACTATCAAATGATCGATGATTCTTTGCTGAGCCAGATCACGGCAGCGGGCCGGGAGGCGGCCGAAGAAGCTATCCTGAATTCTCTCTTGAAGGCGGCTCGCGTGCAGGGAAGACTCGGGAGAATCGTCGAGACTATGCCCGATTCTGAATGGACCAAACTTAGGCAGCAGGTGAACTGAGCGAAACATGGAAGAACTCAACAAAACAGCCGGGCCGCGGCTCCTGAGAGAGCTCAATCTTCTCGATACAACATTTCTCGTCATCGGCTCGGTCATCGGCTCCGGCATATTTATGACTTCTGGGTTCATCGCAGAATACCTTCCTTCGCCGGGCTTGATTCTCCTTGTCTGGCTGGTCGGAGGGCTGTTTGCGCTCTTCGGCGCGCTTTCTTTTGCCGAGCTCGGGGCCATGTTTCCCCAGGCGGGAGGCCAATACATCTATATCCGTGAAGCCTATGGACACTGGGCCGGGTTCTTTTTCGGCTGGGGTTTTTTCTGGTTCATCATGTGCGGCGGCATAGCCACACTGGCCGTCGGTTTCGCCGAGTTTTTCGGCTATTTTGCCCCTGCTCTTTCGACCCAGACCGTCATTTTCCAGGTGAATATCTTCGGTTGGGCCTATTCGCTCTCAGCCGGACAGCTTGTCGCCATTGCCTCGATCGTCATCTTGACGGGGGTGAATTATTTCGGCATTAAGAGCGGGAGTGTCGTCCAGAATATTTTTACTTTTCTGAGGCTGGGCTCAGTCGCGGCCATCGTGATCTTCGGGCTCACCATGGGAAAGAAGGCCGGAATCACGAATCTCGATCAGCTGTTTGCGGGCGGGCCGGGAGGGGTTTTTTCGACCCTGAAACTTTTCGGGCTGGCCTTGATCGCTGTGCTCTGGACGTACGACGGCTGGTACGCCGCGAATTGCACAGCCGAGGAAATAAAAAAGCCCGAGCGGAATATTCCCATCAGCCTCATCCTGGGTACGCTTACGGTTACTGTGGTTTATGTCGTGATGAACGCGGTCTATATCCTGGCCCTCCCTGTTGAAAAAATGAAAGGCGTCACCAGGGTTGGCGAGCTGGCCTCAACCCAGCTCTTTGGGACGACGGCCACTTCGGTCTTTTCGGCCGCGGTCACGGTCTCCATTTTCGGCTGCTTGAGCGCCACAATCATCTATGGCCCGCGAGTCTATCTGGCCATGTCCGAGGACAAAGCTTTTTTCCGGAGCATGTCCCATATTCATCCGCGCTACCATGTTCCGGACAAGGCCTTGCTGGGCCAGGCGGTCTGGTCCTGTCTTCTCTGTCTCACCGGGACTTATCAGGCGCTTTATGAGTACGTCGTTTTTGCGCTGGTCATCTTTTTTGCGCTGACCGGGTTTTCAGTCATTGTGCTCCGGCGCAAGCTGCCTGAAAAGAAAAGGCCCTACAAGGCCTGGGGTTATCCTGTCGTCCCGGTGCTTTTCGTCCTGATCAATATCGCCATTTTCTTGAACACGGTCATGGCCCAGCCGGTCAAATCTCTGATCGGGCTGGGCATCATTTGCTTGGGCATCCCCGCGTATCTTTACTGGAAAAGAAAGACTGCGTGAGGCAGGAGAAACACAATGGCCGGAAAAATCAAATCGATAACCCAACCCAAATTGAGCTTGAATATTCTCAGCCCCGAAGACGTAAGGAAGATCCACGAAGCCACCTTGGAAATCATCGAGACCATAGGAGTCAGGTTCCCGCTGGGCCGGGCTTTGGATATCTGGCAGGCCCACGGCGCCAGGGTGGACCGAGAAACCGCGGTGGTCCAAGTTCCGCGCCGTGTGATCGAGTCAGCTCTCCGCCTGGCTCCTCCCGTCTACACCCTGGCGGCTTTGGACAAAACTCTGGACCTGCCTTTGGACGGGAATCACGTTTATGTGGGGACGGACGGCTGTGGCGTCGAGGTGATCGACATCCGAACGGGCGAGCGGCGCCGCTCCTGGCTGCAGGACGTGGCCGACATCGCCCGCATCGCCGACCATCTGGAGGAGATCGCTTTTCACTGGGTGCCCGTCTCGGCGCAGGACTGTCCGGCCCGGACGCGAGGGCTCCACGAGCTCCTGGCGATCTGGAAGAACTCGACGAAACATGTCCAGACAGAAAGCATCTATACAGAACACGAAGCGCGAGGCGCGGTGGAGATGGCTTCAGTTCTTGCCGGCGGCCGCGAGGCTCTCCGCCAACGTCCGCTCCTTTCCATCATGAGTTGCACGGTCTCTCCTCTTGCTCAGGACCCGGGGAGTCTTTTAGCTTCGCTCGTGGGCGCGGAGGCCGGGCTTCCCGTGGGCTTTATGAGCATGTGTTCCTGCGCTTCCACCGGCCCTGCGACCCTGGCCGGCAACTTGGCCGTGGCGAATGCCGAAGTGCTGAGCGCGCTGGCTTTGATCGAGCTGGCCTACCCGGGAGCGCCGGTTTTTTATGCCGCGGCTCAGACCGTGATGGATCTGCGGAGCGGCGCCTACACCGGCGGCGGGCCGGAGGATTTCTTGTTTGGGGCGGCGTCCAACGTCCTGTCCGATTTTTATAACGTGCCTCTCTCCATGGGTTCGTTCGCCACGGGTGCCAAAGAGCCGAACTGGCAGGCGGGGGTCGAAAACAGCCTTTCCACGTTCATGGCGTCTGTGGTCATGTCGGATATGCTCCTGGGGGCCGGGCTTCTGAACGGCAGCACGATCTGGTCCTATGAGCAGATGATCATGGACTGCGAGATCTTCGGCATCATCGCCAAGATGATGGACGGCATCGTCGTGGATGACGAACATCTGGCGCTCGAGGCCATCCGCGACGTGGGGCCGGGCGGAACTTATTTGATGCACGACCACACGCTGCGGCATATGAGAGAGCTCTGGGTAAGTTCTTTAATGGACCGGAGGCCGTTGAGCGAGTGGGAGAAAAAAAAAGACGGAGCGCCGACGTGGGCGCTCGAGCGGGCACAAAAAATTCTTGAGACTCACCGGCCCGCGCCGCTTGACCCGAAGCTTGGGGCCGAGCTTCAACGCATCATTGAAGCCATCGAAAAGAAATGAAAATTGGGGGACATGTCAAAATTGGGGGACATGACCGAATTCTCTAGAATTCGGATCGTGTCCCCCAATTTTTATGTGATCACTGTCTGTGAATTAAGATTGTGTCCCCCTATTTTTAATTTATTTTTATTATTTTACAAGGGTGCGGATCTGCTCGTGCATGTAGAGCGGCAGATAATAATGGCCGCCGGCATTTTTGCCGGTTGAGCCGGAGCCCTTCCATCCGCCGAAGGGCTGGAACCCGGGCCATGCGCCGGTTGTTGCACCTTGCGGACGGTTGGCGTACGTAACGCCCGCCTGGATCTTATCGAAGAACCACTGCGTTTCCTCTTCGGACCCATAAAATCCGGCGGTCAGGCCGTACTGGACGTCGTTAGCCAGCTGCATCGCCTCGTCGAGACTTCTCACTTTGGCAATCGTGGAAACGGGGAGAAACATCTCGTGCTTCCAGAGGCGGTGGCTGACCGGCACATCGGCCACCAGTGTGGGCGCGCAAAAGTATCCCTTGTCAAAAATACCGCCGCTGAGGATTTTGCCTCCGGTTAGCACAGTTCCCGCCTTGCGGAAGTCCTCGCTGAAAACCTTGTAGTCTCCATATGAAGTCTTGTTGATGACGGGTCCCATATAGACGGTGCGCTCGGTAGGGTCACCGACAACCAGCTTGCCGGTGAGATCCACCAACTTGGCGACCAGCTCGTCATACACAGGCTCTTCGATATAGACGCGTGAACAAGCCGAGCATTTTTGTCCTTGGAGGCCGAACGCCGAACGGACGATGCCGGTCGCGGCGCGCTCCATGTCGGCATGTCTGGAGACGATCGCGGGGTTCTTTCCGCCGAGTTCTAGGATGATTGGCCGGATGTAGCTGCCCCGGGCGAAGTCGCGGAACATTTTCATGCCCACGTCATATGAACCGGTAAAAGTGACGCCGTCCACCTCGGGGCTGTCGATGAGCGCCTGGCCCAAGGTGCGGCCGGGACCGGTGACGAAATTAAAGACCCCGTCTGGGATGCCGGCATCCCGCAAACATTCGGCGAACAAACGGACAATCCAGGGAGTGTCGGTGGCGGGCTTGATGACTATGGTATTGCCTGTGGCGAGCGCCGCGCCCGCCGGCCCTCCGGTGAGGGCGAAGGGAAAGTTGAACGGGCTGATCACCAGCCAGACGCCGTAGGGGCGCATCACCGAAAGATTGGTTGAGGTATAGCCGGTGAGCGGGTCCCGGCCCATCTCGACGATGAAACCGTTGTTCTTTTCCATCTGGTAGCAGGAATAGCGGATCAGGTCTGCGGTTTCGGCCACGTCGCCAAGTGACTCCATCCGGTTTTTGCCGACTTCGAGGGCCATGGCAGCGCCGAGTTCGAACATGCGCTCGTCGATAAGATCCGCGGCCTTGCGCAATAATGCGACGCGATCCTGCCATTTCATGTGGGACCAGATGGGGAAGGCTTTGCGGGCGGCGGCCAGTGCGTCGTGGCCGTTTTTCTCGCCGCCTTTTTGCATCAGCGCCAGCACGATGTCGGTATTCACGGGCGTCCGGTCTTCAAATTTCTCAGCGGCAAAGACATCCTTACCGTTAATGATGAGGCCGTATTCTTTTCCCAGCCCGGCTTTGATTTTCAGCAGGGCTTGCTCAAAGCGGGTATGCAGCTCTTCGGGCGGGTTAAACATCGTGGCATAGGTCAGCTTGAATTGTTCAGCCATGTGGATATACCTCCAGGTTCAGTCCTTAAAAAATGAGGACATATTTTATAGGTTTTTTGGAAAAAAGTCCCGCTCCGGTAAGGACATGAAGAAATAAGAGAAATCGCCCTAAAGCCGCTCTAGCGTTTTGTCCTTGATTGCTCCCCTTTTGTCAAACAGTAAAATTTCGACCGCACGCGATGAAAGGACAACTCGGAAATAAATCCTAAAGTTCCCGGTCCTCAAACGGAAGATATCTCTTTTACCCTTGACCTTTTTGACATTCCCTAAGAAGGGGTTCGTTTGAAGGCCTTCGAGCTCGACGAGAATTTTATCTTGGGTTTCCAGGTCAAGGGACTCGATGGTCTTTCGCGCCTTGTTGGCGATCTTGCTTATGTGCCAGCTTTCTCTGGGCGAGGTCACGTTTCATCTCTGCGAAAGACGTGTATCGGCCGGCCTCGATCTCACGAATTCCCTGCCTGATTTTCTCCCATTCCCCGGCGCTCAGCTCTACCTCGCCGATCTCCGTCTTGGCCATGTTCCTGATGAACTCCCTGATCTTGCCGGTTTTGCTGTAGCCCTTTTCATTGCAGATCTTGGTAAACGCCACATATTCCTCTTCAGGAAGACGAAGCGTGATACTTTTTTGTCTCATCGTGCCCTCAAATCAATATGGTTATAGGCATTATTATTAATTCTATTTAATGCATTTGTCAAGAGCCAGAAATACTGCGGGATTCTTATGGGGACCCTCTTTTCTTTAGCCGTAGAATACCCTGCTTTTTGTCGATCTCGAACCGGAAGTTGTTAAGGAAGTCGAGCCCGAGCAGGCCGTAGTCGGGGAATCCAGGCAGGTCAATGATGAGGACCTTCACATTGTTGACGCGGAGCCGCTCGAGCTCAATGGACTCAAGCGTGACTTCGTAGGTTACCCCCATCCCGGAAGCCGTCAAAACTGCTCTGACGGGAGTGGATTCGTCGACCCTTATTTTCAGGGCTTCGACAGCACTGGAGGGGATTGTGGTCATACTGGTTCCTGTATCGACTACGAAATTCTGCATATATGTCCCGTTGAGATATGCTGTAACACGAATGGATTCTTCTCCCGTGTTGAAACGGACCGCCACGGCCTCCTGGTCCTCCAGTTCTTTTATCCGCTTCGCCAACTGGTTGGCCCGTTCCTCGAGTGGGGGAGGATAACTCCTCATCTCAAGCAGTTCTCTGGCCAGTTCCCGGTTGTTCTCCGCCAGGGCTGCCTGAACTCCCAGCAGGTGGATTTCCAAATCATCGGGGAAAGCGCGCCGGGCCTCCTCGAAGGCCGCCATGCCGCTGAAGTAGCCGCCTTTGGCAATGATCTCTCTCAGCCAGTCTTTATAAAGCTGGGCCTCGAACTCTTCGAGTCCCGGGAGTCTTTGGCCCGTCTTTTCGAGGATTTTCCTTTTGACTCTTTCCAGGTGTTGAATGGCCCTGTTGTAATCCTGGCCTTTCACCACAGCCTGCACAGAATCCATAACGAGTGTCGGGTCTACGGCCTCCAACAGGACCTGGTCGTCAAGAATTTGGATGACCTCCTTGGCTGATCCTTGCTGGATGAGTTCCGATGCCAGGGAATGCATTTCGGCGACGACAGCCTGAGGCCTGAGCTCGGGAGGAATGTCCACTCCTTGGAGGAGGGCTGGCAGCCGGAATCCCTGAGCGAGAGCGCTGAGTCTGTTTCCGGCTGTGGCGTTCTCCACGGTCAGGGCCTGCTGGAAATAGGATTCGCGGCAGCGGGACAAAACCGAATTGTAGAATTGGTCAACCCGGGTCGTCGGGACGAGGTCGCTCCCCGCTGGGCCTGCCCAGAGATATCCCCGCTCCGTCCATCCGCCGAAGGTCCAGCCCACGATCTGGGATTTTTGCCGGAAAACCCCCGCAGCTCTGATTTCTTCAGGAAGAGAAAAGACGATGACCGATCCTCTTTTCTGAGGGGCGACAATCTGCACTTCAAGGGGCACGCCGTCCGTAGAGAGCGGCTGCCATTCGAGCGGAAGTCGCTGCTCCCAGCGGGAAACTCCGGGAGCCTCTCTTTCTTGCCCGGTCTCAGCCTGCCAGAGCCCGACCGGGTTGCCTTCGGCCCAGAGCCCTCTCTCGATGCCGATTTCGTTTGCATTAACGCCGCGAACGTTTATGTTCTCTCCACCAAGAAGCGCCCATACGGGCAAGGCAACCCACCCGCCGGCCATTACGGCCGTCGGCATTCTAGAGACGTCCTCGCCCATCTTCCCGCGGACGACAATCTCGCCCACAAGCAGCCTAGGGACGTTTTGGCGGGATAATATGTTCGGGGCGCCCTCTTCGATTGGGCTTTCGGCGCTCCGCGTCACTTCAGCCGGGCGCGGCTTGACGAGGGACTTATAGCCAAAGTAGCCGCAGACAATAAGAAGCGCGGCGCAGGCCGGGATAATGTACCAGAGGACCTTTTTCTTTCTGACCGCCTGTCTTCTTGGGAGGACTGAACCGCACCGCTCGCAGTAGACGGAAGAGTCAGGGTTGCTGGTGTCGCATCTCCGGCAAATCATCGCCTGATCCTCTATCTCTCCTCGTCCATTCCTTTTCTTGGCATCCTCACGCCTCAAAGTGCTCCCATTCGGATTTCACTCGTTCCATGAGCTTCCCGAACCGCACCTCGCCGCGGACATTGGCCAGAAAGGGGTCATACTTAGAGAGGAACGAATAATGGATAAAGCCCCGATTCACGGCGTTTTCGAGCCAGCCCAGGGCGAGTTCTTTCTCTCCCAGCAATGAATAGCAGTCGGCCATGATACACGAATATGTCGCATCCTTTCGGGCCGTTTTTTCTTTTTCCGGCGTGATTATTTCTTTGGCTTTGGCCTTTTCATTTGTCAGCGCGTATTTATAAAAAAGACCCAGCCAAGCCCAGGGGATTTCAGGCGTGTCTTTGGAAATGAGATCGATGAGCCGGAAGCCCTCCTCAAGGTGCTCGCTGTATAAAAGCGGCTGGGCGCAAAAGAAGCGGGCAAATGGATTTTCGGGGTCCATCTGCAAATACCTGCGCTTGTATTTGAGCCCATCCTCGAATCGCCCGCCCAGCTCATAGAGATACCCGGGGAGGGAATGATTAACGGGCGTCAGCGGATCAATAGCCAGGAGGTGTCTGAGCAATGGCCTGGCGGCGGAGGATTGGCCGGCCTGGGCATAATTAAAGACCAGCCAGAAGAGGGACTCGGTATTGTCCGGGTCATGGTCCAGGACCTGTTTCTGATGCCTCACGGACTCTTGTATTTTTCCCTCCCGGCGCTCGATCAGGCCGAGGAGATAATGGCCATGATCGGAATTGGGATTCAGCCTGGATATCTTGTGGGCGCATTCTTTAAGTTTATTAAAATGTTCTTCCGCCCGTATTCCAAGAACGATAAATTGAAAATAGATAGAACCCATCGCTGCATAGAGAAGCTCATTCTCGCCGACGATGGCAATCCCCCTGTTGATGTCCTGAAGGGCCCTTTCCAGGGCGTCTTCAGAGCCACGGTAGAATTCTTTTTTTGCCCTGATATAGCATTCATACGCCTGAACATTCTCGATGAGCCGCTCGGCGATCCGACGCTTCTCTTCGGGGCCGAGCCGCAGCTTCAAGGCGTCGACGATGGACCGGGAGACCTTTTCCTGGATGTCAAAAACATCATCCAAGGTCCCGCTGAATTTGTCTGCCCAAACATGAGTATCGGTGGCAGCATCAATGAGCTGGGCTGTGATCCGCAGGTCGTTGCCTGCCTTCCTGACGCTTCCTTCAAGAACATAATGAACATTGAGGTCTTGTCCGATCGTCCGGGTATCTTTGGAGGTTCCTTTTAGCGTCATGGCGGAGTTCCTCGAGATCACCCGGAGCTCATGGATATGGGAGAGGTCGGTGATAAGCTCTTCCGTGATTCCGTCACAAAAGTATTCCTGGTCTTTCTGAGGACTCATATCGGCAAACGGAAGGACGACAATAGATTTTTCGGGCCTCGCCTCGGCTGGTTTTGGCAGAACGCTCTCTTTTTTCCCTGATTCAGGCGGAAGCACCGCCCATTGCAAAGACTTGAAAACGATCCAGGCGATGCCGAGACAGATGGCCACGAAGAGAATAGGGAGATTCTTTCCAGAAATGCCGGCGATTTCAAATGCCAGGCTCAGGTCCACTGCCACCGTGGCGAGGATAATCAGGGGGAGCAAGAGGACTTCGGCCCTGACATTTCCCGGCCGGCCCTCTGCGCTCCGGAACCAACGCCAGATGAGCGTGCCCAGAAGAGCTCCGATGAGGGTGAAAAGGGTGATGTCGTAGATTTTTTCTGGGAGATGATAGTGATCAACAAGTGTCCAATGGACAAATTCAAGCAGAAGCCAACTGCCGCCGAAAAAAGCGGCAATCGTTTCAAAGATCCGTCGTTTCCTGAGCTTGGTGAGAACAAAACGCCAGAAGGATGCCTCCTTCTTTTCATGAGGAATCGCTTCCCTTTTTGGCGGGTTCATGGTCTTTCCCAACCTAAACGCTTGAGATCGATTGAATTAAGGGTAGCAACAAACGGAACCAGAGTCAAATTGCCGGGCGAGCCGCCTGAGACAATGACTTCGGCCTTGGCGGGAAGCCGGGCGCAATCCGTAATGCCGGGGGCGTTTATTGCAGTTCTTCAGGAAGCGGCCTTTGCGGTGTGACGACGTCATTAGTCACGGAGACGATCCACCATCTTCCGTCTTTTTTCATCAGGCCAAAGCTGTCCAGCCCAATTTGTCCGGGAGCGTCTGCCGGAGTCTTGAAACGGGCTTTGTAGACGACGAAGCAGTGGGCCATATCGCCGAAGACGGTCAGCTTCAGGTTCTGGACGGTTTCCTCAAAGCCTCTTTCCTTCATTTTGTATTTTTCGACGTCGGAGACGAACCATTCCACAAACGCGGCGACATCGATAACAACCATGGATGTCGCGGTCTTCCTCATGGCGAAGACCGCCTCCGGAATGAAGAATTTTTTGACGTAATCCCAGTCAGCCATGGTGTTAGGATCAAAGGTGACGGCGGCGTAAAGGCCGCGAACCAGGCTTTCCGGATTCATGAAAATATCTCCCTTAGCCGGGTTCTCCCGGAAGGCGAAACCGGGGGCAGATATTGCGAGAATCAACACAAGTCCGGCAACACAGACATTTCGGCATTTCATTGCAGCCCTCCTTTTTACGAGCTTATCAAAAAAGACAAAGAAACGAAAATTAATGGAAATATCCGGGTGACTGTCCTTGCTTCTTTCCCCGTGTCCTAGATATGTACGGATGTGAGCACGTTTTCCTGCTCTCAACGGTTTCTTTGCAGAGCAATTCGACGGCTCGCCGTTACGAGGACCTCTCCTGACCTACATGGCGCGTCGGCTCCATTCGCGAGTTAGCCAGTCTTGTATTTTCTGCGGATCTTTGCGCCGGATAGCGGACCTCGTAAAATGCGATGGCTTTTTGGCGAAAACCCTGATATACATACCTTCGGCAACTATCTGCCGGCAGGGAAAAGAAAGCTCTGCACAATCTATGGTCTCCCGGAGAAGAATAGCTGAATCGGAAAGGAGGAAGAAATGGGATTAAGACGGACACAGATTCTATTGGGGCAGAAGGAATATTTCGAACATAAACTGCAAGCTCGGTTGGCTTTCCTGTCCGGCAAGGGGATTAAATCTCCCAAGGCCGACAAAGATACGCTGGTTAGAAAACTGCAGGCAAATATCAGGGCCGTGAACAAAAGGCTGAGGCTGATCGCCGAAAATGAAAAGAGAACGCAAGAAATAGCGAAAATGAAGGCGGAAAAAGCGGCAGCCCCTCATAAGGAACAAGAACGCGGCAAAGGCGAGAAGCCCAAAAAAGCCCCCGAGGAGGGCAAGGGAAAAAAGACAAAGGCGGAGACAAAAGCGGCCTCTCCGAAACCGCCTGAAGGTGAACACCAGGAGCCACAGAAATAACCTTAAAAGAGCATCCAAAATGGTTCTCGCAAAGCCCGAAATTCTCAACCAGATCAGGAATGGAAGAATAAAAATTGAGCCCTATGACGAGAATGCCATCGGCCCTGCCTCAATTGATTTGACCTTAGATGACAAATTGCGGATTTTCAATACCAAACAGCACATTACGCAAGCCGATATCGACTACAAAACGCTGACCAACCTTGTTGATATCAGCGACGGCTACCTGTTGAAGCCGGGTGAACTGGTGCTTGGGATCACAAGGGAGAGGCTGACTCTTCCCGAGGACGTGTGCGGGTGGCTGAACTCACGCTCGAGATTCGCCCGAATCGGACTCATGAGTCATATAGCCGCTCCGTTCCTGGCTCCGGGGATTTCCAACAAGCAGATTCTTGAAATATATAATGCCGGACGAAACAAAATAAGGTTGACACCGGGGATGAAAATCTGCCACGTTGTTCTTCAAGAATGCCGAGGGACCGCAAAATACACTGGGGCCTGGAAAGACCAAGAGCTATAGGGCCGGGGGGATACCTGCCAATTCGATGTCCCCGCAAAATACTTAACCTCACCTGTAAGAAATGGTCCACCCATAATGTGAGTTCTTTGGCAAATTGAACCCGCCCGTTGATGGGACCTATTCTGTTTTTAAGCGGAGGCTTCGAAAAGGTGCTTAAAAGAAGAATATCGGGAAAACCGTGATTTTCCCCTGATTTGTCAGGAAATAAGATGGTGGGCGGTACTGGGCTCGAACCAGTGACCCCCGGTTTGTAAGACCGATACTCTACCGCTGAGCTAACCGCCCGGTTTTCTTGGCAAGCACAACTAAGGTAGAAGAAAGGAAATTCCTTGTCAAGGACGCGGGGGAACGTAATAGCGTTTCCGTGATCATTTTGTTTTGGCGTAGGGTCCTGTCACGGCTTACCCCCCGACATCCTCGCGGACCATGCTGTTGGTCTCAGAAAACAAGTTTGAGGGCCAAACGCTCCGGGCGTCGGGGGGCCCCCCAGCCGTGCCACCCCGCCTAGATCATCGCCACAATCACGGAAACAAAGACGGTTCGGTCGTATCTACGGGTGGGCGGCTTTGCGCCCGACCAGGTAATCGTACAGGACCGAATCCGCTCCCTCACGGGCGGTCTTCTTGTCGAAGTGGTTCACGATGGCATCGCGGCGGGCCAGAACTCCGTCGATCTCCAGCGCGCTGAGGTACCTTCCCAGCTTGGCCTGAAGCGTTGTCCGGTCCAGCCGGCGCAAATTTTCGAGGAGCCGGCGGTCGCATCTGACGAGTTTTTTGGCGTTGCGCAACCCGTGAAAAGTCCGGAACGCCCGGGTGTGATCGATCATCCAGATATCCCAGTTCTTAGTGATGATCAAGTTGCCGAAGTTCCTGTCGGAGTTAGAGATCAGCTCATCAAACACAAAGACGACGTACATTTGCTGGTTCCACTTGCGGATATCCGGGGGATTAGTTTTTTTGAAATAGCGGTCTTTTTCCGTCATGAGAACGTCGTCGATCCACCAGGTCACTGACGCCGCCTGGCCGTCAACCTCCCGCTCCACAGTCACCGGAACCATGTCGATGCCCAGGGGCTGGTCCAGAATGTAGGCCGCAACATTGAACTTCCAATTGTCTTTGAAATCAAACTCCGTCACCCTGGCGCTTTCGAACCTTGGCTTGAACTCGGCAACGAGCTGAATTTGGGCGTCGTGAACGCCCTCCTCATTCCCCAGCGTCGCCCGGATGGATCCTGTGATTCCCCCTCCTATGCGTTTCTGGCGCAGCACTTTTGCTTCCCGCAGGAACTGCTCTTTTTTAGCCCGGCTCCACTCGGCCGGATTGGACTGTTGTTCCTGTAAAGCCAGCGATGGCAGCGCAGCCGTCCCCAAGAAGAGGGCAAGAATAAGTGAGAGGATTCTCAACCCGAGCCAGAGGAATTCCTTTTTTCGCGCAGCAATAAAGCTCTTCGTGGCTCGCTCCATCAGGCAGCTCCCGTTGCTCATACTGACTGGGACTTCAAAAAATTCACTCCTCCATGAGCTTAAACGTTTTTACCCAAGGAGAGTTCAAGCGCAGACCGTTTCCACCTTCTTGAAATAATAAGTGGAGGAGAACACGATGTCAAATGTCATACTGCCTCTGGCGCGGCGGGCTTGATTCAGCGGCCCGCGGTTTGAACCTTAGCCGCAAATCTCTTAAAATAGAGTGGATGAATCAGAAGCAAATCAGAGCTATAAGCTCACGATGTCTTGTCTTCCTTTTGACAGCGGCGCTTTTGCTATTTCCACCGTCAGGGTCTCCGCAAGCGCAGCCGGAAATCAGCCAGGAACAGCAGGAGATCCTTCGCTATGAGGTCAGCGTCACTCTGAAGTTGATCCAGGTCTATGTCACAGACAAAAAGGGAAAGCCTGTGGCGGACCTGACTTCGGCCGACTTTGAGATCTTTGATAACGGCAAGCCTCAGGAGATCACTCAATTTGAAAAACACATCCTCAGCCTTCCGCAGGGACCCGCTCCGGAGACAGAACCGCCGGCCTCAACAGATGCTCTTGCTCGAATGAATCGCAAGTTCTTCCTTTTTTTTGATTTTGCCTTCAACAATCCAGGAGGAATTTCCCTGGCCCAAAAGGCTGCCCTGCATTTTATCGACACTCAAGTTTTCCCTACCGATGAAGTCGGCGTGCTTTCGTTCTCGGTTGACAAGGGTCTAATGCTCCATATCTATCTCACTCAGGATCACGCCAGAGTCCGCGAGACAGTGGGCAAAGTCGGGTCGGGTGAGGCCCTGGGCAAAGCAGGCAGTTTGCTGGAGGAATTGGAGGGAGATACGGTTGGAGGAGGTGCGGGAGGCTCCATGCGCTCCGGCCTGCTCGAACAAGCCCAGGAGCGGATGCAAGAAGTTGCGGGCAGAATGGAGCTCGCCAACCAGGTCTTCAGCTTTTCCCAGGCGATCGAAAACCTGGCCAAATCCCTGCGCTACATCCCGGGCTATAAGAACATCATTCTCTTTTCAACGGGCATTCCCGGACGCATGATCTACGAGAGTCCGGGGCGGGGCTCAGCGCGGACAGATCCGTATAATTTGCGTACGAGATATGAGGAAATGAGCCGTGAACTCGGAGCGGCCAACAGCCCCGTGTTCTCCGTGAACGTGGAAGGACTCGGGACAATTTCCGCGGCCACGGATTTCGCCCAGCTGAGACGGGGGGCGCGGGAAATTGACATCCCGGGGCCAAGCCGTTCTCTGGAAGACGCCGGCGGGAGGAATGCGTTGAAGCAGCTGGCCTCTCTTTCCGGGGGTAAGTATTTCGGGAATATCAATAACTACGAGAAAGTCGTGGAGGAAATCCAGGAATTGACGGGCTCCTACTATGTCCTGGGTTATTCCGTAGATGAGAAATGGGACGGCGCGTACCACAGTATCAAAGTCGAAGTCAGGCGGAAAGGATGCACGGTGAACGCCCAGAAGGGCTATTTCAATCCCAAGCCGTTCAGCGAATATAACGAGTTTGAGAAAAAGCTCCACCTCGTCGATCTCGCCCTCAATGAGAATCCCTATTTCGAAGAGCCGATTCATTTCCCTTTGATCGCACTCCCTTCTTTTGTCATGGATAAATCGACCCTGACGATGATCGGCCAATTTGCGCCGGGGCAGATGGGGGAGGCCTTGGGGAAAAATGCGGAGATCATTTCTCTTGTCTTTGACGACCAAAAGAATCTTGCGGGCTATCAAAGGCGGCCGATCAGTCTTCCGACCCTGGCTCAAAACATCCTTTATTATCACATCGTGTCGTCTCTCCCGCCCGGTTCATATGAATGCCGCGTGGTCATCCGAAACTTGGAGACAGGAAGAGGGGCCGTGGGGTCTTCCGCCGTGAACCTGCCCAAACCTCTGAATTCGGGGTTGAGGTTGTATCCGCCGCTTCTGCTCTTGCCCGAAAAAAACACTCAATACCTAAAAGGCTCCCAGCCGGAGGAGAATGACGCCGGAAAGGAACACCTTCCGTTGGCCCGCTTGTATCCATTCGATACTGCGCAATACGCGCCTGTCGTCCAAGAAATAGGCCGGGGCGCAACGTCGAGGATCCTGGCCGTTTTGCGGTGCTCGATCATCAATTATCCGGAATCTGCGGCCCGGATTTCAGCCCGGCTCATCGACCTTTCCTCAGGAGAAGATGCGGCCCTCCCAACGGAGGTCCTCAACCAGTCTGAACAAGACGACAGCAAAATATATTTGCTTGAACTTGAAACGGGCGAACTCAAACCGGGGACGTATGCCCTTTACCTGACCGCCAGTGACATGAACGCAAACCCGGTTTCGACTTCCTCCGCGACTCTTATCGTTAAATAGACCGTCCCCTTTTCAGTTGGCGTGTCCGTTTTTTGAGACAACACCACCGGGCAAGTCCCCGAAACCAAGAAGAAAAAGGTTGGCATGGTATTTGCATAGTCTATGATGGTGTTGCCGGGCAATGCTTCCTTATGCCGAGAACGCTTGATTTAGGCCGGAGCCTGAGTTAGAATTGAAAAAAAATACGTGAGGTAAGATTGATGAAAACAAAAGTCATTTTCTCCGCGTCATTCTTGGCATTTTTTCTTCTCGTCGTCCTCGTTTCCTACGCCCCGGCCCCTGTTCAAGGAACGATCAAAGGCATCGTCACCGACAAAAATGGGGCTCCTGTCGAAGGGGTCAGGATAACCGTCTCTTCCATGCAGTACGCCGTCGTAAAGATAACGCTCAAGTCCAACAAAAAAGGAGAATTCATCCAGATCGGGTTGCAGCCGGATTTTTACCAGATCAAGGCGGAAAAGGATGGTTTCTTCCCCGTCTTCTTGGAGAAAAGAGTTGGCATCCAGGATATTATTGAAGCCAATATCACGATGGAAGAGGGGAAGTACTATATCAGCGAATCTCCCGGAGACAAGGAGTTTAAACTCGGGAATGAATCGTTCCAGGCCGGAAAGGTTGAGGAGGCGGCGAAGGCCTACGAAGAGGCGATCAAAAAAGAGCCCGGAGAGCCGATTTATTATAACAACCTGGGCATCAGTTTGAACAAGTTGGGGAAATATGAAGAGGCCGTCGGGGCTTTTAAAAAGATGCTGGAGCTCCAGCCGGCAAGCTTCAGCGCCAATAAAAGCATCGGTGAACTGTACGGAGTCCTGAACAATTACCAGGAAGCGCTGCCCTATTTTGTCAAGGCCACGGAAATCAACCCGAGCGAACCGGAAGCCTTCTATGATCTCGGCGCCTGCCTGATGAATCTTCAGGAGTACCCCAAGGCGCTGGAGGCGTTCTCCCGGGTGATAGAGCTCAAGCCCGATTATGCCAAGGCGTATTATCAAGCCGGAATGATTTACGTGAACCAGAACAGAAAAGAAGAAGCCATTCAGAACCTGGAGAAATTTTTAGCCCTGGCGCCGGAAGATGCCAACGCCGGCTTGGCCCGGAATATCCTCGAATACCTTAAGAAATAAGCTGGTCGAATAACAAGAGTGCGTTGTGGGAGGCCCGACGATGAAAAAGTCCATTTTGATATTCCTTCTGGTCTTCTTTGCGATGGCGATTGTCTGCGTCCTTTCCGTCTCTTCTCAAGAGAAAAAAGAAACGGACAAAATCGACCTCCCGGAGAAGTACAGGAAATGGCTGAATGAGGAAGTTCCCTTTATCATTTCTGAAAATGAAAGGTCCGTTTTCATAAGCCTGAGGACGGATGAAGAGAGAGAAAATTTCATCAAAACGTTCTGGAAGAGAAGGGACCCGACCCCGGATTCACCAGTCAATGAGTTCAGGGAAGAGCATTACCGAAGGGTCGCCTATGCTGATAAGAACTATTTTGAAGGAAGAGCCGGCTGGAGAACGGACCGGGGAAGAGTATATATCATGTTCGGGCCCCCGGATTTCCAGGAAACTAATCCCGGCGGAGGAAGAGGATTTATCTTCTCGCCGCAGGCATCCACAGCCGAGTTTCCGGCAGAAGTGTGGACCTATCGAAATATCGTGGGTGAAAAGGCCAACATCGGACGGGTTGATTTCACCTTCGTCAACTATTATAACGCGGGTTCTTATCAGCTGGCTTCGAATCCCGCCCTGGCCAATGCCCTGCGCAATATTTCCACTCCCGCAAGGTATGCGGGTTATAATGACATGCCTTATGAACGGGGGACGAAACCGACGATAGCAACTGTGGCGGCTCAGGCAGCGAAACAATATGAGAACCCCCTGCAGCAACTCTCGCTGCTTGCCGAGCTCACCCAATCGAGAGGTCAAGTGCTTGAAGCGGTGGAACGGAGCGAGCGCCTGAGAAGATTGCAAGGAGTCGTCGAGACAAAGGAATCTTTGTCCAGTCTGAGCTTTTACTCCAACGAAGACTATTTCATGGGAAGCGGCGGCCTGACCTATGTCCCTGTCAGTATCGAGGTTGCGGCCAAGGATTTGAGTTTCAAGAAAACCGAGGACAAGTACAATGGCCGGGTGAGTTTTTTCATCGAAGTCAAGGATGAGAAAAATACCGTCTTCCAGGGAAGCGACAGGCTGGAAATGAACCTCAGGGAGGAGACCTACAACCGCAGGCTTACGGATTACTATCAATACGCGCAAAGCCTCAACCTGAAACCGGGCGAATATTTTATCCATATCGTGGTTTGGGATGAAATCAACGGAAATGTCGGCTATGTGGACAAGAAAATCACGGTTCCATTATTCGGCACAAAAGAATTCAGCCTCAGCGAAATTGTCCTGGCCAAAGATATCAAAGTGATGCAGCCCCAGGAGGAAAAAGTCGTCATCGATTCCAAAGACCTTCCTGCCCTGAAGTCCCTGGAAGCAAAAGGAATGAAAGTGCCGGAAAAAATTCAGCTGACCCAGAAGCAGAGGGGACCCTTCGTCTTCGGGAACATGGATATCACCCCAAATACTCTGGGTGAGTACGCGAGGAACAGCGAGTTGATTTTCTTCTACCAGATCTATAACCTGACCTTTGACGAAGCCCAAAATATGGCGAAGCTCCTGATAGAACACGAAATCTGGAAGGCCGATAAATTTATCACCGTGATCGACCCTCCCCAGGAATCCCAGATTCCGATTTCGCAGAAAACGCCCGGCCTGAACAGCGGGGCCAGATACAGCCTCTCTGCCTTCGAACCCGGCAGGTACACTCTTCTTGTCCGGGTCAAGGACATTTTTTCAGGAAAAGCTCTGGAAAAGAAAGTCGATTTCAAGATCAAGTAATCCCTCGAAGCCGGAGCGACTCTCAATTTCCTAGAAACTCGACGACTGGGTCTCCGTTCAAATTTTTGGATAAAATTCAAATTTTTGGATAAAAATACCGAAAACAAATCGAAAAAAACTCTAATTTATTCATTTTCAAATAGATAGGGACAGGGTGGAAGATCACAGTTTGGCATAAAACTTGCTTTATAAAAGGCAATCGTATTATGTGCCCAAATTTTATCAAGACAAATAAAGGAGGTGAGAATTACCAGGTACGCGCAGCCTATGGGGAATGGGTTGGAGTGCAACTCTGTTTTGCGCTTCAGGGTCTTCCCCGGACGCATCGAGCTCAAGGGGAAGAAAATCAACTCTGAAATTGGAGGAAAAGAGAATGAGTTTTAAGAAGCTCACACTGTTTTGTGTAGCTTTGCTTTTTGTGGCCTCTCTTTCCATCGCCCAAGTCAGAGACCTCGGGACGTTTGTCGGAACGGTCAAGGACCTGGAAGGGACAGTCCTTCCTGGAGTCACGGTCACAGCCAAGAATATCGATACGGGCTTGACGCAGTCCACCATTTCCAACGACCAGGGCCGCTACCGACTGGATAGGATCCCTATCGGGAACTACAACCTGAGCGCTTCTCTGGCCGGTTTCAAGACGATGGTCAAAGAGGGGCTCGTCGTCCAGGCCGGGTCCGAGTTGAAAGTGAACTTCGGACTGGAGATCGGAAAGATCGAGGAATCGGTGACGGTTGTTTCAGTGTCACCGATGGTCGAG
>Ga0209253_10001643_pt1 | contig 19663 bp, 20 predicted proteins | sample FrelakmetBRP12BR_FD_187145 | JGI IMG/M metagenome (GOLD analysis project Ga0209253, IMG submission 187145) | Freshwater lake sediment microbial communities from the University of Notre Dame, USA, for methane emissions studies - BRP12 BR (SPAdes)... | ecosystem: Environmental > Aquatic >... | reverse complement strand
TAACAAACAGGGTGCTAGAACCACATTGTAGCAGTAGCCTGAAGCGCCAAATCGTTCAGTGTGGCTGCGCCTACAATCTTGACGCCTGGAATCAGGTTTACCTTTTCCCATCCCAGCATTTGTTTGGAGGCTTCGCACACGTCTACCTCGATTCCCGCTTGCATCGTCTTCTGTAGCATTTCCGCAACACTTGGGAATGTTCCAAGCTTTATCTTCTCAGCTGCTCCAGGAAGCAGTATTCTGAGGGCAGAACCCAAGTAGTAGAGCTTAGGCTTCAAACCCATTGCTTTCGCAGTTTGGGCAAGAACCAAGGGAGAATACTGCCTTTCGGGGTCGTCGCTCGTCTGGACATATAGAATGAATTTTTCGTCTTTCACCTTTTCACCTCCTTTCATGAATGCTAGTGGGTCACGTGAATCTGACGAGAAGCTTCTTGTTTTCTGCGCTTTCTTAGACTCTTTTCGCTAAAGCATCTGCCTCTAGTGGGACAGTATTTGTCTGAATGAAAACTGAACAGTTTGAAGAGGGGTTTCATCGTCTCAGAATTCAAGGAATAGATCTGTTGTTTCTTTTTCCTTTCTTTGAAAACGAATCCACATTTTTCTAGAGGTTTGAGATTATGGGAGACCATGCTTTGCTCCAGCTTCAATTTGCGTGCAATATCACCAACGCTTTCTGGCCCTTCGTTCAAGACTTCTAGGATTGCCAAACGCGCTGGATTCGCCAAGGTTGAGAAGAAACGATAGCAAGTTTTCGCCAGCCCGCTTTTCATACGCCACAACTCACTTGAAGTATGCTTCATATGAATAATGTAACATATAAATCTTTGGTTATGGACGGAAAGTATCAATATGACATATGTCATGTCGATGTCAACGCGCACGGAGGTGACAATATGAGCAAAGGCAAAGTGAAGATGTTTACTTGCCCAGGATGCGGGTGGACCATAAAGACCCCATATGGCGAAGATGACATAATGGAGCATTCGATGATGCACGCAAAGAAGCATCATCCTGAAATGGTGAATACTCCTAAAGCGGAGTTAAAGAAACTGGTAAAGGACGCATAGGCAAATGGTCATATGCGCCCGCGCGCGCTAATGAGAAAACGTGATAGCGCGTTGGAAGTGAATTGCGAATGTTTGACATGAAAGATGAAGTTTGTATTGTAACGGGCAGCAACTCCGGAATTGGAAAAGAAACAGCGTTAGCTTTGGCAGAAATGGGTGCAACAGTTGTAATGGTCGTGCGCAACCGGGAACGTGGCGAAAAGGCAAAAGCCGAAATAGTCAGCCAAAGTGAAAATCGGTCTGTTGACATGATGATCTGCGACTTGTCTTCAGCTGCTTCGATAACGCATTTCTCACAAGACTTCGTAGCAAAATACGGCAGATTGGACGTTTTGATAAACAACGCTGGAGCCGTATTCAACAAGCGAGAAGTCACCACTGAAGGTTTTGAAGGGACACTAGCGGTGAACTATTTTGGACCGTTTCTTCTCACTCACAAACTCAGAGCCTTGCTGGAGTCTAGTGCTCCTTCCAGAGTGATCAATCTGAGCTCTGGGTTACACAAGCGAGGCAAGATAGATTTGGATGACCTGCAAAGTGAAAGAAGTTTCAATGGAATGAAGGTTTACGCCAACGCGAAACTGATGGTTATAATGTTTACTTATGAACTTGCTAGGCGACTTGAAGGCACAGGAGTAACCGTGAACGTTGTTGAGCCAGGTTTTGCGGCTACTAACCTTGGAAGAAATACTGGCAGTCTTCGTTCATCTATTATGTTCAAGATGGTGCGTCCGATTCAGATCAGTGCAAAGAAGGGAGCTGAGACTTCCGTGTACCTAGCGTCCTCGGAAGAAGTTAAGAACGTAACAGGCAAATGCTTTACAAAAATGCGTGAAACCACCACAGCCCCAACATCATACGATCAGCAGCTGCAAAAGCAATTATGGAACAAGACAGCAGAGCTAGTAGGTCTGTCTCCAGACTGACTTAAGGGTGTGCAAACGAAAATTTGAAATGCATTAAGAGCTAGTGAAGAACGGTGGTAAGAATGGGATTGTTAAAGAAAGCTAGAGAGAAAGCAGAGGAAGCCGCAAAGAAGACTGGTCATGCTGCTGAGAAGGTGGGAAAAGAAGGCGTTGATCTGGGAAAGAAAGGAGTTAGGGAAGTAGAAGACGCCGCTAAGAAAGTGAAAGAGAAGCTCTAAGAAAGCCGGATGCTTTTACTTCCAGCCATTTTTCTTTTTTGACGCTTCGGCCACGGTTTTTCCAATTGATCCGAGTTGCTGCCAAGTCTTATAAACTGCTCAATGCTTCTGGAGAGATAAGTGACTATCGCAAAAAGAGGTGGAAATTTGCCCAAGATTGGAGAAGTGTATTTGTGCAAAATATGCGGTAACAAGGTCAAGGTTGTTGAGGCCGGAAATGGCACGTTAGTGTGCTGCGGAAAGCCAATGAACCTTGTGAAGTAGCGTCTGAACGTTGTGGAGAAGGCTGAAATGAAAGAGAGAACGGCCAGCAACGTGCACGTTGCCTTCATGGAGGAAGCGAAGGCCTACCAGAGGCTTTTGATGTTTGCTCAGAAAGCCAAAGCAGATGATCTGCCACAGATTGCCCACCTGTTCAGAGCTGTAGCGGCAGCTGAAAGCGTTCACTCCCGCAGGCATTTTGCCCTGCTTGAATCCGTGGCAGACACCCAAACAAACCTGGAACGAGCCTTTCAATCCGAGACAGCGGTAAATGGTGTTTACTATCCCAAGATGCTGCAAGAAGCAGAAGAAGACGCCGAAGAGGCCGCTTCACTTGTGTTTTCCCAAGCCCGGGACGTGGAAGAGCTTCACGCCAACCTGTACAAGAGGGCACTCAACCACCTGATCGCCCAAAGAACCACAGAATATTACGTGTGCACCGTTTGCGGCTACATTGCTGAGAGAGAACCACCAGAAAACTGCCCAATCTGCGGGACGAAGAAAGATAAATTTCAGAAAGTGGATTGACACACTTAGAAAGAACCCTCAAGCTTTGGTAACAGTGATGCTCTAGCGCGGTTCAAGCATTTTGAGGACTTGGATTTCGAATATGTATTCTGACTTCCTAATGTTTTTGTGATTTGTTGCACAAAGCCTTTTAGATATTCTCTGGCAAGTGTAAGGAAAGAAGAAAATGGCAGAACAGTTCAGGTTGGCTCGAGAGCTGGCTCGGGGTCGGCTGCAATCAAATAAGGATTTGTACAATGCAGTTAACCGTCTCTATGATTTCGGGTTTGCACGAACTCAGAAGCTGCAAACCTACCAAATTGATGGGTTGGTAAAAAACACCCACAAGACAATGAAAACGATTCTTGTAGGTACGGAAGGGGACGCGTACCAATTCTGTTCATTGGCCTATTCGAATATTCGCCAAATAAGTCCTGTTGGAGAGATTTTGCCTGCAATGATTCAGTCCTTTGAAGAAAGGGCGCGGAGAACGACGAATCTAGTAGTTGTTAAATCGAAAGCGCTTGCTGCACGGGATTTCCAGAAGCTAGGCTACTTCATTTTGCCAACAGTAAGTTTCGAACTTGATCTTCGCGTTCCAGTTGACACTATTGTCAGAAGAATGAGTAGGAGAAGAAGGAGAGACATCGATAAGGTTGAAGCCCTTGAGTATTCGTACAACGTTTGCAGAAAGGACTGTAGAAGCTTCAACCTCTTCTATTGGGATATGTACCGTCCTTTCGCGGAACAGCGGTTTGGGAAAGCTGCCTTTGTAAAGTCTTACGCGGAGTCAATGACTATCTATCGGCATAATGGCGGGATTGCCTTCGCCAAGGAGAACGAGAAGCCAGTCTCCGGCATCCTCTTCCAAATAAGAGGAAAGACCCTTTGCGCTTTATGTTATGGCAAACACCGAGGCATCAAACAAGAATTCGACCTAAGCGGACAGGCCACGCTTTTTTACTTAATCAAATGGGCAAAAAGCAAAGGAATGGAACACTTAGACTACGGTATTTGTGTGCCTTTTTTCACGGATGGAATTTTCACGTACAAGAAGGAGTGGGGAATGTCCATATGCAAGGAATCCGGATATCACGTCTACGCTCTGAAGCTCTGCTCAATCAATGAGGCCTGTCTTTCATTTCTTCAGCAAAGTCCATTCATAGTTTTGGATGGAGAGAAGCTGAGGGGAATCGTTTTCTTGGATCATAAACCGGGGGTTCTGGAGAACCAGCAGTTTCTCTCCGAATACATGCTTCTTGGACTTGACTCATTGATAGTGATATCTTGCTGCAAAGAGCTAGCAGCGGAAACATCTTTTCCTCGCCCGAGTAGGACTCCCGAAATGTTTCAGCAGTCAACGATTTGTGGCTGCTTGTCGGATCTCTGTCTCCTAATGTCAAAGCAAGGACTTGATGTTGAAGTTTCTAGTGTTGCCACCGTTCATGGAAACTCTCACGCGCCTTAGTCTAGCGCGTGCATTGCGGATTTGCAGAGACCAAGCGCGGTTTGAGTTTTTTCCAAGCGGTAACAAACAGGAGCAAGACTGCCATGAATGACGACAGAACAAGGATCGACGGAAGCTCGGGTATGACCGCTGTGCATTCAGCCTCAATTATGCTGATTTGAGTTCCGGTGACTGCTGTGTAGCAGATGACTCCGATTGCCTGGCCAAGTATTGGGACGAACCCGATGCCGTTTTCTTTTGTGTCGTTGATAAGGGTCCAGGCGATTGTGTCTTCAAGAGGAGGAGAGTAGCCGCTTGTGAGATGGATGAAATACCATACGGCTTCCTGGATGTCCATTGCTGTTCCGTGCTGGGGTTTATGATTGAGGATGTAGTTGACCATGTCCCACTTTTCACCCACGAGATCAGATGGCGGATTATAGCTGGAAAACAATGTCACTTGGTGAGTTGCTGGAGCGAGAGGCATTAAGTGACGTCTGTCCACACACCATCCGAGGTAGGCTCGATTTTCCACATCGTAGCCGGAAGGGACGTTGCTTAGCAGTGTTTCAAAAAAACTTGAAGTGCCATTGAAGACTTCAATAGTAACCGGTGTAGAAGGCAATGTCACGCCGGGCTCAGCAGCATTTGCAGGCCCGACCATGTTCATTGAAAAAATCATAACCACGATCAAGGCCACAGCTGAACTGAATCTAAGTTTCATCTCGTTTTCCTCTCTACATTGTACAGGAGTGTTCGTAATGCTGATGGTTGTTGGTCTTAAAAAGGCGTGCTTCCAAATTCGCAATAAGACGATTTTCATGTGCTATCCTAAGGTAGATATACTTGTTTTGCTTCTTGCTCACTACTCCCAGGGAAGCACGTATGTTCGCAGTTGGCCACTTGAGTCTCGGATACCTGGTTTCGAAGGCTGTTCAAAAAGCAACGAAGACGGACGTAAACCTGCCGGTTGTCTTCTTTCTGTCGCTTATTCCAGATATTGATCTTCTTTTCCGCAGGCTTACACCCCACCGAGGCCCTACTCACTCGCTGGTGGTTCAGACACTCGTATTCGTGCCTGTCTTCTTGTACTACCGACGAAGAAGTCTTCCCTACTTTGCGGCGTTAGCATCACACGCTCTAATTGGGGATTTGCTGACGGCTGATGGTGCTCAGATTCTGTGGCCATTGACGCGCAGCTGGTATGGATTTGGGATTGGGATATTGAGCGTTGAGAGCATCTCAATCGAGTTGCTTGTTTTCGTCTTGGCTATGGCAGCGCTTGTAATGACCAAGGACATTAGGAGGCTCTGGAGTGGGCAAAGGTCAAATCTAATCTTGACAATTCCTTCAGGCGTAATCTTACTATCGGGGCTTGCAGGCTACGGCGAAGCTTATTCAGAAGCAATGTTCCTTCCTCACATGATATTCTTAGCGATTTTTTCAATTTCCATTCTCAGAGGTTTGTCTACAGAAAAAAAGTAACTTGCCCAAAGACCATCTTTCTTGTAGCACTATCCCCGGCTTATCTTATGGATTTGTTGATGAGTCGGGTGAAGTTTTGCCAACGTTTCTTCGTGGCTTTTGCTCTTGCCTTTTCTTCTCGTTCTGCTTGCTTTCTCAGCTTTGTAGCTTCCCGTTCGAGTTCTCTGTCTTTCTTGGCTGCTTTCTGAAGCCATTTCTTGAAGGATTTGTCTTTGGAGCAGAGTTTGTCCGTCGCGACGTGAAGACATCCGGAAACGCCCCCTTGATGCCCATCCCCTGCCAGGTAACCCAGCAAGTAAGCTTCCTCGTTCGAGTGAAACAGCCGCCTATGCTGTCTGCCGTAAACAATGTAGGGCCTGTCGATTGTCTTATGTACCCCAGGGTAGGATTTTCCGAACCAAAGCTTGTCGACGTACTTATGGACTTTATGGGAAGGTATCGATGACCCTTGATAAACCTTGATATGGAGAGCTTAAAAAGATAGCGCTGAACGCTAGAACGCGCGCTACTTGGCTAAACAAGACTTGCGCGTGGCACGAGTGTTCTAGGCTGTCGAAGCTTCCATCCAGATGGGTCTTCAGCTTCTAATATTAGTGTCTAAAAAGCTGGGAGGTTGGATGTACTAATGAAGAAAAAGGGGGACTTTGTGTTTTCTCCTTCGTTGTGCTTCAGCCATGATCAGCGACGTTACGATGAATGCTAGGAGAACTGCTGCGAGTGTTGGAAATTCGGGTATCACTTCGTACGAACTGTAGTATCCGAAACCTCCAGTTCTAAAGATGTTGTCGGCATTATCTTGAGCAATGATAACATATGTCACGTTTGTGCCTTCTGGAAACGCGGGTATTGTTCCGTTCCAAACGTTGCCTGTGAGTTTCGTCATCGTGGTTCTTGTCCATGTCAGGTTGTTTGTCGTGTAATTGAGGTAGACGTTCTTGATGCCGCTCGTGCTGTCAGTTATTGTGGCGTCAACTTGGACTTTATCATCTGGCGTCACGTACCCGTATAGAGGCAATTGGTTAACGTTTGCTATGTTTGGCGATGTGACATCTACTGTGAATTGGGCTACGTTTGATGTTCGCATGTTGCCAATGCTATCGTTTCCGTAGATGACGACTATGTGATGAGCATCTGAAAGGCTCGAGAGAGTGGTGTTTCCAGTTATGGTTACGTTTGCCTGACCATCTAGGCTGTAGGCTGTCCATGAAAGAGGCTCATTGACTGTGTAAGTAAGCGGTATGTTGGCAATTGCGTAGATCCGGTTTTCCGGCGAAAGGATTTGAATACTGGGGATCGTGGCGTGCACATCAAATTGTACGGTTGAGATTCCCATGTTCCCGAACGTGTCATTGGCATAGATTGTAAGGACATGCGATCCATCAGACAATCCTGAAAGCGTCGTGTTGCCGGTAATGGTCTGATTCGCCTGACTATCCAGGCTATATCCGACCCAAGAGGTAGCTTCGTCTACGATGTATTCCAGCGGAATAGTGCTCGTGGTGTAGGTTTTGTTTTCTGGAGAAAGAATTTGAATAGTGGGAATTGTTGTGTGCACAAGGAACTGCACCGTTGAGGTTCCTATGTTTCCAACCGTGTCATTTGCGTAGATTGTGAGGGAGTGGGATTCTTCAGACAGTCCAGAGAGTGTCGTGTTGCCTGCAATTGTCTGGTTCTCTTGGCCGTCTAAACTGTAGCCAATCCACGAAGTAGGTTCATTTACCGTGAAGTCCAGTGGAAGGTTGGCTGTGGCATAAGTTTTGTTTTCTGGCGAAATGATGTTGATTGCAGGTGGCACGATGTCGGTTCCTGTGATTATTATTTCCTGTACTGAGTGCCCGTAGTTGAAGTATATCCATCTGTGAGTAGAGTTGTCGAACAGTGTGTAGTTTGCGAAGTTGGGGGCTGTACCGTTGATTGTTACATCAAATGGTTCAGTCATTAGAGTGTGAGGAATGCAGATTCTGCTGAAGCCGGCGGTTTGGGTTGACGTGAAGTTGGACACGACCATCTTGATCGTGATGTTGGAAGGCGATCTTGTAGACTGAAAATCTAGTACTGTCGAGTTTGAGATGACGTTCACGTAGTTGCCTAGGGCTGCATTAAAGCTTGAAAACTTGCCCAGTAGCGGAACATGATCTACGTTGGTTCCGTTTATCAGATGAGCTCCCCCTATTCCATCAGGATAAAAGTCCTGGGGGTTGTAGTCACTCCAGTAGTTTCCTTCCCCACCCGCGCGGTCGGGGAGACTATTATCCCAATAGTTGAAGGAGCTTGTTGAGGCTTGGTTGGTGTTGTTTATGAAATTGTTGTGGTAGAGTCTAGAGTTTTGAGAGTTGAACAAGAGAGAGAGACCCCAGTTGTTATTGTTCATGATGTTGTTAGCTTGGATATTGTTTCTTGAAGAGCTTGAAAGAAAGATACCGTCAAAGTTGTCTGCTACGGTGTTGGTTAGAATGATGTTAGAATCTGAGAACTGCGTTAAGCGAATTCCTGTTGAGCTTCCTGTTATGTTGTTGGTTGTTATCTTGTTATTTGAAGAGAAGAAGGTTACAATGCCGTAGTGAGTGTTTGAAATTACGCTATTGTCAGAGATCTCGTTTTGAGAGGAACTATACACGTAGAACCCATCGTAGCTGTTGACGATGTCGTTGTGAGATAGCGTGCTATTGTCCACGGAAACAAGCGAGATGCCACGCACGCCGTTTCCATTTACCCAGTTCATCTGTACGTCTTCTTGTGTAGAGTTGACAAGCATGATTCCGTACTGACTGTTTGTGGCGTTGTTTAAGAGAATCTGATCGCGGGATGAGTAGCCAATGTTAATGCCAGCTTTGCTGTTTCCAATCAGGTTGTTTTTGAAAATGTTGCTTTGAATGGACCTGTCAATTTGGATGCCGTCATCGTTGTTAAGGGCTATCATGTTTTCGGCGATGGAGTTGCTGTCTGAGCCTTGCACGAGCTTGACACCGTCGTTGCCGTTGCTGACTATGTTGTTGCCTTGAATGACGTTTTGAGCGGAACGGGAAAGGTAGATGCCGTCATAGCTGTTTGAAAATACCGTGTTTTCAAGGATCATGTTGTTTGATGCATTGGCGAAATAGATTCCATAATAGAAACTCCTTATCGCTGAATTCTTGATTGTGACATTGCTGATGTTCTGGAGGGAAATGCCGTTTCCGGTTCCGGTCCCGTGAACCACTTTTCCTGCGCCGTCTATTGTTATGTTGCCTCTTTCGACTACGATGGTCGTGTTGATGTCGCCAGTGATCGTGTAAGTGACGTTGTCTAGGCTTGATATTGGAGCGGTTGGAGGTTCGATTGAGCCGTCTGCTCTGATGTAAATTGTGTCAGCCGCATTTGTTGGGTGAATTTGCGTCATGCATAGCACAGTTAATAGAAGGAGAAAGGCTGTTGCGATTCCAATTTTCCGAAACATTTTTGGTCACCTGCTAATCTTCGTTTTTTAGTTATATGACTTGCGCATGCGGTTGCCATTTGTTGAAGGTTATTGCCTTTGCGTTTCTAACAGCACTTTGTAGATGTTGAGAATTCGATGAACATAGTCCTTCCAGTCAAGAAAATTCTGCGCGTGCAATTTTGTGACTCTTGGATAGGTCTTTTTCAGTGCAGCGAACAGAGCCCTGGCTATGGTTTTTTGATCAAGTGAGTTCACTCCTTCCGCGAACCCGGCCTTGACCATGCTGCTTAGTGGTCCAGAGCTTAGCACCACCGTAGGCACGCCCATTAGCAACGCTTCATAGGCAACTATGCCGAAGCTTTCTAATCGAGAGAGAAAAGCGAAAACACTTGCTTTTGCGTATTCGCTCAATACTTGCTCTCTTGACAGGCTCTGCTTCCATTCTATGTAGGGATCTATTCCCAGCCTCTTGGCTAGGGCAACCAGCGACTTGCGTTTGCGCCCTTTTCCCACTATTACAAGCCTGAAATCTGAATTCTCGTTTTTTCTCAACCAAGCAAACCCTTTGAGAACCCAATCCACATTCTTGTAGCCTTGGAGAGCACCAACGTACAAGATTCTCTTGGGCACTACAGAATCACGCTTGTGACTTTGGAGTTCGTTTGTGTCGAGGCCTTCCGGTATGAGGATCACGTTTCTGCATTTTGGAAAGTCTTCACAAAACGCCTGCTTTTCATATTCGGAATTGACTATTATGGCGCTTGTGTGTGAGAAAACCACGAACCGGAGTGTCCATCGGTAAACCTTGAGCAGCGAACTTCTGAATGGAGATTGGCCAAAACGATGGTAATGCGGTTGTATGAGCAGTTTTTGATTCTTATGTTTGAACAGTGCCACAAACAGGGGCAAAAGAGTGTGCACGCTGTGAAGATGGATAATGTCTGCTTTGTTCCGAGATAATGCAACGATGAACCTGGGTTCAGGAATGCGGAAAGGGGTTTTTTGCAGTGGTATAAAACGATTGACAAGTACGCCGTTGACTTTCTCTTCTCTTGGCAGGTCAGGCCTTCGATCTACGGAAAACGCTGTTACTTGTATTCCGTCCGCGGAAAGGCTCTCGCTTAACTTCTCAACAACCTTTTCGACTCCGCCCAGGTTTGGGGGATATCTAGGGGAGACTTGCAGGACGCGCATAGAATGCGACCTGAGGACTTGAGAGTATGCGGAGTTCATTTATTGAGCTTTTGCCTACCGCAATCCAAGAGGTAACCCGCCTGTAACGGTGCGAACGGCAATGGCTAGGCATTGAGCGCCGGGTTCTGCCAAGTTCTTTTCGCAAAATTTGCAAAGAATTGCAATCAAGGACACATAGAAGAGTTGACTAGGCGCTAAATTTGGCTTTTCAGAAAGCTTCTTATGCCCTCAGTGAGCAATAGGGCGGCATTGAAGTGGAAATGACATGAAGGCAAGTTTGAGAACTTTGGTAGTAGCGTGCATTTTGCTGTCGGTTTTTCTTGTTCCGATGGTAGGAGCATCGTACCGTACAAAAGCAGAAATGATTAGCATGTTCAAGAGCCTCTGTAACAGTTACCCTGAGATAGCGTCTTACGAGGTCATTGGCAAATCGTACCTTGGAAACGACATTTACATGTTCAAGTTTGGCAACATGTCGGGGGGCCGAGTTTTGTGGGACGCGCAGCTGCATGGTGGCGAGGATGCCGGCTCAGAGATAGGCTACTGGTTTGCACAGTGGCTGCTAACGAGCAATACTGAGCGAGCGAACAGCATTCTTAAGAAGAGCTGCTTCATGGTAATTCCGGTCATCAACATAGACTCTTACGGGCGAACCAACGACAACCATTACGGTGGAACCGTGAAGTATGGCGTGAACCTGAACAGAAACTTTGTCAATGGCTGGGGATCATCCGGCACGAACCTCAAGTCAAGCGAAGAATACCGTGGACCTTCTGCCGGAAGCGAAAAGGAAACCCAGGTCATGCGCTCGGCTTATAGCCGGTTCAAACCAGCATTCTACGTCAACACGCACATGTGGGGAGGCCCAATAGCGTTCTCCTACAGAAACAATAATCCAGCGACTGTGAGCGCCCTCAAAACCAGGATGAACGAACTCAAGAGCACGTACGGCGGGACACCATACGGGGTCACTTCGATAGGCGGAGGCGGATTCGCAATAGCCGACGCTGGTGCTCTAGGAATCCAGTCTTTTCTGCTCGAGATCAACGACGCAAACACTCCGAGCCTAGACACAGTCAAAAGCCTCTACTACCCAAAGTGCAGACTGATGCTACTGGCAATGTTTGATCTTGTGTATCCAGTGCCCATTGATGAGCATGTGCCTATTACTGGGGATAATTACGATGGAAAATGGCACACGGAAGACTTCACAATATCACTGACGGCCAGCGATAGCGGAGGAGACGTAGCCACGACCAACTACAAGATTGGCACAGGAACCGTCAAGACTATAAGCGCAGGTGGTCAACCGCGCATAACGACCGAAGGCGCAAACAACAAACTGGAATATTGGAGCGTCGACAAAGCAGGCAGCGAGGAAGCCCACCACGTTCTAACAGGAATCAAACTGGACAAAACAGCACCCAAAGGTTCAATCAAGATAAACAGTGACTCCCAAGTCACGAATTCGACTTCGGTAAGGCTGAGTCTTACTGCAACTGATAGCACTTCCGGCGTTGATCAGGCGAGGTTCAGCAACGACGGCGCCTGGGACACCGAACAGTGGGAGTCATACTCCGCTACAAAGTCCTGGAGACTGCCATCAGGAGACGGAAACAAGACAGTCTATTTCCAGATCAAAGATCGTGCTAGCCTGATGTCAAGTGGATACGAAAGCAGCATTCTATTAGACACCAAGCTCCCGTCCATCGAGACACCTTCCCAGAACCCTGACGGGGACGTGCAACCTGGCCAAGCAGTCGAAATCTCTGCCTACATCACAGACTCCGGAACTGGAGTTGAAAGCGGCAGCCTTTTGTACAACGCAAACAGCAGCGGCCAGTGGATGAATTTGCCGATGACGCCAAATTCCGAAACGGACTTGTGGGAGTCTACGATCCCGGGACAGCAAGCGGGAATAGCCGTGCAGTACAAGATAGTCGCATACGACAGTGCAGGTAACAAGATAGTTGACAGCAACAGCACGTATCAATACGTTGTGTCCGGCGTGATTCCAGAGTTTCCAGCCCCGATGGGCATCGTCGTGCTGCTCATGATTGCTACGCTGCTGGCCGCAATGGTCTACCGGAGAAAAGCGCGCGCGGCTTCATGAAGCTTGAAACTGGGTAATGCGGGCATTAGTAGAAAACCTTTCCTTTTTTTCAGTTTTCTCTACCAGAAGCAATATCTAGCGCGAGCGAGTTAGGACTTGAGGGTTAAATAATAGGTGACTGGCTATGGTTAGAAGAGTTTTTTGTGACGAATGTGGACGCGAACTGAGAGATTCGGAACTGGTTCAGCTGCTGGGCTACGAGTTGTGCGACGGCTGCTGCAAAATGCTGGTTAGCCCCAAACAGTGATTTTTGGTCAAGTTTTAGAGTATTTTCGCTGTGCTTGTTTTTGAAGAAGACTCAGATTTGTCCTGAAATTGAGTTGTGTAAGCCTTGCTTGGCTTGAGGTCTGTTGGTGAGTTTGGGAAAGGGGTAAGTGGTTGAGTAGTAGTTGTTAAGGGCGCGCGCTGAGCCCAGTGTCTGGACAATGCGAGACGACAATTTCGAACGCGCGTGAGCGAATCACAAGACAAGCTAATGTTGCCAATCCAAGTCTCTCTAAGCTTGAAGCAGACAAGTTCGCTAACAGAACTCTGGGCTTGAGCCTTTCAAGCGTCGTCAGCTCAAAACGAGAACTTATGCCGTCAAGAACTTTGCAGTATCGTCGAAAAGCATTTTCATTGAACGTGCGGTTCTGAAGGAATTCTTGTGGGTGAGTTACGATAACCGCGTAGCCATTGGACTTGATGCTAAAGTCGAATGCTGTCATCACCTCATCAACACCTTTCATTGTCCAGTTATTCCCACCTAGCTCTGACAACTCGGTCGTTGCAGGCACACTCACGATACCTTCGGAGGACATTCCACCATTATTAATGTCTATGTACCCAGAGACGATTTCGTACCCAGCTTGCCTCATCGCCCGGAGCGTGTCAATAGAGTAGCTGTACGTCGGAGGAATCAAAACCGATGTATTTACTTCGAGGGTATTCCAAATTCTGTTCTTGGCTCTCAGAAACTGGATCTTTTGTTCGCTCGTCGTAAATTGTGCTAAGTCTTCATGTGTCCATCCGTGAGCTGCAGCCTCAGAACCGTTTCGGATGGCTGCTCTCACGGCTTCAACCAGGTCGACGTCCAAACCAAAATCCTTTGCTATGATTCCAAGACTCAACGGATACCCTCTGCTGGCACTGTGCTGCAACAGCCGAATTTGCGCATCGTGGAAGGCGTAATCTTGGATATCGTCTACACGGATAACTGCGATGTCAACAGCCTCATGCCCAATAAAGTTCGCAGCGCGGAGGCATGAAAAAACTGTGATAAGAGCCAACGAAAGCGTCATTAAGGCGAATCCCAGTTGCTCGGTTCTCGGCAAATTTCCACTCTCAAGGGCTACCTCGTTAGCCATCGGTTTTTTTTGTAGTTCCACAAAGCTGGAAAGATAAGCCATGGAAGTACAAATGTTGCGACGATGTTCATTAGAGGCTTGTAGGTCCAGTACCGCGCCTTTGAATCTCTAAGCCTGTAATCAAGGCCGGCAGCAACTCCAACTAGAAGCTGTCCAGCTAGGTAGATTATCGGGAGAAGAGGACGTTGCAATATGAAGGGGGCGTATATGCAGATGGCGAAAATCGTAATCGGCGCGATAAACGTCATCATGAACTCAGTATAGAATATTAGTGCCATCAGTGGATTTTTTCGCCAGAAGAAGGCGCTCACGTAAAAGCTTGATCTCACGTACCCTTTTTTCCACCTTGTCTGCTGTCTAAAGTACATTTTCCGTGTCTCTGGTGCTTCAGTGTATACCACGGCAGTGGGCACGTAGACAGTTTTCCATTCTGTCAGGGCTTGAGCCGTTAGCGCCCTGTCCTCCGCATCGTCGTAGTTAGCCATGGACTCCAAGAGCTTCTCTGAAGTCGGAGTCAACTCGCTCTTCGCCCAAGGGGTAGCCATCGCATAAGACGTCAAATCTCGGTCGTCACTATTTTGCACCGTTGCCCTGACCCAGTATGGAATGAACCTCGATATGGCTTCTCGTCGATAAGCCGCCAAGCACCCTGAACAGCACAACACGGTGCCGAATGTGCTCTCGGTGGTCTTGTGAATGTTAAACGCGTAATCATACCAAGCGTCTTGGCATTTTGTCAGAATGTTCCTTCGCGCATTCAGAATCTTGGCGTTTCCGACGACCCCGCCAATGTCAGAGTTCGCAGCGAAAGCCTTTAGCAGTTCTTCGATCGCGTACTTGTCGACCACGCTATCGGAATCGATTAGCACGACAAACCTGCCCGTGGACGCGTAAAACCCACGAGCAACTGCAGTCCTTTTTCCTCCATTTGGCTTGTGAATCACCTTCAAACCTGGATACTGCTCAGCTAAATAGTCCAAGATCTCGCCCGTGCCATCCTTGCTGCCATCATCAACGGCGACAACTTCTAGGTTAGGGTATGTCGATAGAAAAATCGCGTCAACAACCTGCGTTATCAGCGATTCTTGGTTGTAGGTTGGAATTATTACTGAAACAAGATCATCTGGAACCTTGCCACAAGCCTCACTCCTGAAAGAAATCCAGCCGACCGCAAAGATCGCCAACGTGTGCAAAGGCATTAGCGTCGAGTAGACTACGAGTGGATCACCAACAGTCAATGCTACCTCTATGTTGAAGATCATCAGCGCTGCCACACTAGCGAGAAGCGTGATTCTCAGAACCCAGCCTTTCTTGCTGATGAGTATCTTTCCATCAGATGAAACTCGCTGAGTGCAGTGCTCAAGAGTGACTGAATTTTCTTCGACACAGATTTCAGCATTTTGCGACTGCTCAAGCATCAGCAATCACCTTCTCCCCGTCAAGCTGAGGCCTGTCAGCTGAGAAGCGTTCACGAATTCAACATAATACCCCTTCAATTGAGAAACGAGTTCAACTATTCTAGAGACGGGCAGAGTATTGTTGAAATTCAGGATTATTGGGTGTTCTGTTGGAAGAGACATGAAGAAGTCTGCAGAATGCTCGTAGCCATCGTATGCCGAGCAACCATGCCTTACAAACTGAACGTTGACCCAAACGTTATAGTGGCTATCATAAGAAAAGTCAGCTACGATGCCAGACGTGCGCAACAGCGAATAGATGTTTTTGTCGGCAGATCCAAAAGGTGCTTTAAAGAGCTTCGAGGAGAGGTTCCCGGCAATGTCTACTGCAAATTTGCCTTTGTCGACTTCTTCTAACTGAAGACTGGGATTCCTCAGCGAAGCCAGATCAACATAATTGTATGTTTCACTGCCTATGTCGATGCTGTTGGAAAACCCGCGAACGCTCTCTGGTGATGTCTCCGCAATTTTGCCAGCAAAGAATATTGTGGCACTTTTCCCATTTTCCTTGAGAAAGGATGCGAGATCGCTGCACCAAGCCGACACGTTTGCTGGGTCGATTATGTTCACGCAGAGCATGATCCTAAGTTTCTGAACCTCATTGAAACGCATGAAATTGGGAGCTACTATCAAAATTCCAAATGCAATGATTAATGTTGTCGAAAGAATAGCCGCGTGAGCAAGCTTCAAGATGCGCACCCTCAGGTATGAAGAGTGAATCTTCGTCACTGGGCGGATTGATCGTGGAGCAAAGCGTTCGGCACGATCACGCGGAGTCCTCGGTCTAGCGCCAGTCTTGCCTTGTATTCTTGGTCAGCAGCCTTAGCCGAATCGATTATGCTTGTGTCTGTGACCTTATCTGAAAGGTCTACATACATCTGCGAATCTTTGGGTAAACAGTGCCCGCCTATCCCCTGCCTGGCTTCCAGGATCTTCACGTTCCACTTGGAATTGACTGCTCCTCTCAGCTCGTCAAAACTCCAGCCGTAGGAATCACACAACATTTTCAATTCCTCCGCGAAGGCAATTTCAAGAAATCTGTACGAATTCTCAATTACCTTACTCAACTCGGCCAGCTCAATTGAGCTGACTCGATAAACTGGGACGTCTAGTGTTTCCTCGTAGAAGCGCAAAGCTTTCTCAGTGCAGCATTTCTCGCAACCTCCAAGAACTCTAAGCTGCCGCACGCCATGTTCTTCCTTCTCCTCACTGTAGAACCTGTGCGGCACATGCGCCACGTGAAGTCTATGTCCCAAAATGTCCTTAATCTCCTCGCTTGTTCCTGTTGTCACAGTGCTTTCTATTGCCACAAGCGCGTTCTTCTTGCCTTGATATGACAATTTTTCAGCTGTATGAAAAAGCGCATTAAACGATGGCTGAGCCACATTGTCAGGGTTGTGGGTGGAAACCGCAATCACGTAGTAATCATATCCGTGAAACGTTGTGGCTTGCTTTCGCAATATTCCGTGTTCAAGGGCTTGTTGCACGACTTTTGGGTTGACGTCGTAGCCGTCAACGTTCAATCCGAGGGATGTCATGTACTCTGCGTCATGGTAACCTATTTGGCCCAGCCCAATTACGAGAATGTTAGGTTTGTTAGTAGTCAAGCGTAGTGACCTCAGGAACTGTATCCTGAATCTTGAGTCGTAATAAAGATTGTGACGGTCTTGTCTTACACAGCTACACGCGCACTTGACAAGTGCCTGATAAACACGCGTTCAAGAACGATCATTGTTTTGTGCTCTTTGCAGTTTCTGTCAATTCAGGTTGGAAACTGAGCGTGCCGAGATTGACCAAAAGAGCAAATTGGCTTCTCAAAAAATGTTAAGAATCCTTAGCTGAACTATGGTTGAAACGTGCGCTAACCGCACTCAAGGTCTTGTGTCTTTGAGGGGAATGGAAAAATGAGATTGGCTAAAAGAAGTAGCGCTGTAATAGTATTGAAAGGTAAACAAATACTGCTTGTTAAGCGGGGCTTCCCACCATATAGGAAGTATTACAGTCTGGTTGGCGGGATAAAGGAAGAGAACGAAAATCACGTGCAATGCGCGTTGAGGGAAGTGAGAGAAGAAGTTGGATTGCGCTTGCACAGAAAGAAACTGCAGCTCTACAAACTTGTGAACCGTAAAGGCAAACAGCTGTCAAAAATCTACACGTACGCATTCAGAAAATCGCCAAAAGTAAAAATCGATACCACAGAGACTGTGGGATTCAGATTCTTTGACGCGTGCGAGTTGCCTGCAAAAATCGTGCCATATCATAGGAAACTACTGGCAAACTTCTCAAAGAAACTTGAGACGCGTTAAACAACAGACTAGTACGTGTGCGAGCGCTAGCCAAAGATTTCATGATTTGTTCTTATCTATACATGCAGTATCCAGCTCGCCCTTCAGTAGCATGAATATAGCGCAAAACAAAACCAAAAAGGTCCACATTGCTAGCCCGAGCTGAAACAGCAGATAGCCATCCATAAACGCAACAAACCATGCATTGTAAGCAACAAAAACTGCGGCAAACCCTAAGGCCTCACCCTTTCGCTTGTACTCCATGCCAACCCCCTTTCTTACTCGCGGAAATAAGAAAGATTTCCCAGCGCGTTTGGTCTAAGAGAGTGATGGATGACTACTATGTTGGAAGTGGCGCCCGCGCGATCGGTTCTTTCTTCTGGTCACTGCCAATACTGCTGATGCAGATAGGATGAGTAGTACAAGCCAGATCGATGTGAATTCTGGAATTATGAAATCCAAGGAGAGTGCAATCTGTCTGTTTTCTGTCATGTTTATCGATGTTTGGTTTGAGTGGCCTTGATAGGTCACAGTGACATTGTAGTTTCCGTAGCCTAGTTCGCCTGTGGCATTGATTGTTTTCTCTCTCAGTATCAGTCTAGCTTGCCCTGTACTATCGGTTAGCTTTGAATCAGCGAAGGCCGAGTTTTGCGAGTGTGCAGTGACGTTTGCATTCGGAACATTTTGGTGTGTGACATCTGTCACGTGGACATCAAGGTTCCAGCTTACGTGCGCAAGAGCATTGTTTTTCACTAGCAGGTTGCTGTACGTGGAGTTTAGGAGGTCAATTTGCGTTGAGTTGTAGCATTGTATTGTCGTGATTGTCGTGGTGTTCACTCGGATATACGAGGAATCCCGTTCTTGTATGGCATTTATTTTCGAGTGGCTTATGCTTGCGTTAGCCGAAGATAATGTTTGCAGTTGGCCTATCGTTGAGTTTTCGATTTGAAGCGCAGACAAATTATCGGCATACGCGTAATCGCTGCTTGTTGTCATGAGCATGATGTTCGAGGAACCCGCTATTCCCGAAACTTCGTTCAGATGCGAGTTGAGTATCATGGCGTTTGACGAACCGTAAAAGGCCAGTCGCCAACCATGCACTGTTGTGTTTGTTAGGGTAACGTTTGGCGCATAGCCGCCACCCAGATTGGTTACGGTGCAGTTAGCGAGAAAGTTCCAGTTGCTCATAAGAGCAGGTTGAAGTTTGTTGATTGTGCAGTTCACAGATGTAGATCCGATGAGCAGGCTGTTGATTGTAGAGTTGTGCACGTGAACCGTTGGTGAATCGTAGTTGTGCCATTCAAAGACGCGGGAGTAGGATACTTCTATGTCTGACTGGCCGTACCCGTACATTGTCGTTATTGTGGACGAGTTCGTTATTGTGAGATGCGAATCCTCAAACGCGTCAATGTAGGACGTAATCGTTGAATTGTTCAGAGTTGCGGTGCTGTTGTTTTCCAGTCTTGTAAGTATGTCAAACGAGGGATCTGTGGTTATTCTTGAAGAAATGGCAATCAAACGGGGGTTTCCGTTCACCGGGTTCCGCAGAGTAATGTTATATTGGCGGCCTGTTACCTGAGTGAAATTTATCACAGCATTTCTAAGAATCAAAGTGGCGTTCTCTTCAACAATTATGCTTCCATTAAAGTAGTGTAGATCCTGCAGAGTAGTTACGTTGTTTCCGTTAAGGATTAAATCTCCCTGGTGAACTGGAGCTGCTGCGCCAACTGCTGGAACGAAAGTCCTACTTCCAATTCCGAGCCCAGCCAGGAATAAAACCAAAACAACTACAAATGACAAACGTTTCATATTGCCCACGAGTTAAGCTAGTCTTGCGGTTCTAGTTTTAAAGACTTCCTATGAAAACACACGTAGCGCGCGCTTCTAGGCTAGGGCTGAAACTTCCTGCCAGTGTTCTTCTTACTAATTAGTATGAC
>Ga0209253_10001642_pt1 | contig 19675 bp, 15 predicted proteins | sample FrelakmetBRP12BR_FD_187145 | JGI IMG/M metagenome (GOLD analysis project Ga0209253, IMG submission 187145) | Freshwater lake sediment microbial communities from the University of Notre Dame, USA, for methane emissions studies - BRP12 BR (SPAdes)... | ecosystem: Environmental > Aquatic >... | reverse complement strand
ATGACCGTGGCGGTTCTCCAGGATCACTGGGTCAACAATTTCTCCACAAAGGATGCATCGCCATCCGAAAAATTCTTCGCAGTTCCCGTAGAATTTTTCGTAGGTCATGACCCCATCGCACCGTTGACATATCATATCTGTCTCTCCTTTACGGGATTTTACAGTTAAATAGCAATTTTTGTACCAATCTACATATTATGTAATGGTTTTAAATAGTTATGTGTTATGTTTGTTTTTTGGCAGGCAAAAATGACTGTTTATGAGGATAAAATTGTCGGTTTTTGAATCACTTTAAGGGTTGCTTTATCCTTCAAATTTTAAAAAATATTTAAATTTCAATATGTTATTTCAGTGTCTAATTTTTGACACCCCTATGTCAATTTTGTGCTCTTTCCAACCCATACCGCTTTATCTTGCCATAAAGGGTCGACCGATTAATATTGAGACGCTTCGCTGATTGGTGTTTGTTCCAGTGGGTCTCCTCTAATGTCTTCAGGATGAGATTCCTTTCGTAGTCCCGCAGGCTAACCATTTTGAGGACACTGGAGGGTGTTTGAAGAAGATATTGGGGCAGGTCTTTCATGAGGACCCTGTTTTGCTTGGCCACGATGACGGCATGCTCGATGACGTTCTCCAATTCACGCACATTACCGGGCCAGGGATGGGCGAGAAAAATTTCCATGACTTCTGGAGAGAAACCTGTAACCTCTTTTCCCTTCTCAGGGCCGAGCTTCTCTAGGAAATGGGATGCAAGAAGCGGGATATCGTCTTCTCTTTCCCGAAGGGGAGGAACAAAGATGGGGATGACGTTGAGCCGGTAGTAAAGATCCTCCCGGAACGTCCCTTTTTTCATCTCCTCCATGAGGTTCTTGTTTGTGGCCGCAATCACTCGGACGTCCACCTCCAAGGTCTCCTCTCCTCCTACCCTTTCAAAGCGATGATCTTGGAGAACCCGAAGCAAAAGGATCTGGGTGGGAGGAGAAACCTCCCCGATCTCATCCAGAAAGACCGTTCCGCCATGGGCCAGTTCGAATCGGCCAATCTTGCGGCGGATGGCTCCCGTGAAGGACCCTTTCTCATGGCCAAACAGCTCGCTCTCCAAGAGGTTTTGAGAATAGGCCGAACAGTTGGCCACCACAAATGGCTTGTTCTTCCGATGGCTGTTAAAGTGGATCGCCCGGGCGATCAACTCCTTCCCAGTACCACTTGCACCCTGAATGAGGACGGTGGAATCGGTGTTTGAGATGTCTGAGATGAAGTCATAGATCTGCTGCATCCGGCTGTTCTTTCCGAGGATATTCCCGAAACTATACCGTTTCTCCAACGCTCGGGTCAGGAGGATATTCTTATCCTTCTCCCTTTTCAGTTCGTCATGAAGGTTCTTGATCCGGAGCATCACCTTGACCTTGGCCAGAAGTTCCTCATTGATGAAAGGCTTGGTCAGATAATCATCCGCACCCATATTAAGGCCGTCGATTTTGTCTTCCAAACTTGAGCGCACCGTCAAGATGATGACGGGAATGAACTTCAACTTCTCATCCTCTTTGATCCTGCGACAGATATCTCGGCCATCTTCGTCACCCAGCACCACATCGAGAAGGATCAGATCCACGGGCGTCTCGGACTCCGATCCCTTTTGCCTCTCCCTCTCGAGGAATGTCATGGCCTCTGCTCCGGACCGCGCCGGCACGACGTGATACCCTTCCGACTCAAGAAGGATGGTGATCATCTCCACCGTGTCCTTCTCATCATCGATCATCAATATCTTCTTGACCCTCTGATTCTCCATTAAAAGAACGGATCCTTCAAAGCGGTTTTGCTTGAGTTCGTCAGACTAATATTCCCGAAAAATCAAAGTGTGTCAATTGCTTTTTTATGAGCGCTCCCTTACAGTGATCTCATGGAGGCTGTGGAACTGCTTCCCAAGGTAAGAAGGGGAAGGATCCTTACCCCCGCCGATTTTGGTTGCCTCAAGGGAATTCCCACCCTCAATGTGACCCAGGGTTGCCTTTTCCAATGCGCTTATTGCTATGCGCGAGGATATCGCGACGCCCCTGGCAAGGGAAAAGTCCACCTGTATGTGAACCTTCCGCGTCTCTTGGAAGAGGAATTGCTGACCAAGCGAGTTCTCCCTCCGTGGGTGATCCTAAATACGTCATCGGACTGTTTCCAGCCCCATCCGGATATTCTCGATGTCACGTGGCAGGTGATGAAATTGCTTCTGGACCATGGAGTTGGCCTCTCCTTTTTGACCAAGGGCATCATTCCCGAGCGATTCCTAAGACTGATGGAAGGGTTCCCGGAGAAGATCTTGGCTCAGATCGGCCTGGTTTCTCTTTCCCCTCTCTACTGGCGGAAGTATGAGCCGGGGACACCGTCTCCAGAAGGGAGATTGAAGAATATCCAGAGACTCAAACAGATCGGGGTCTTTCCGGAGATCCGAATGGACCCTATCGTCCCCTTTGTCACCAACGTTGAATCAGAGCTCAAGAGGCTTTTTGAACAGTTGGAGAGTTTCGAGGTCAAAAGAGTCACGGTAAGTTACCTCCACCTTCGCCCTGCGATCCGAGATCAGTTGCTGCAAGAACTTCCGCCAATCCACCAAAAACTGATCACCCCTTTATTTGAGACTCAGGAGTGGAAAACGATCGGTTCTTCGAGTAAGACAAAACTTCTGCCAAGAACACTTCGGGAGAGAGGCTATCAGAGAATTAAAGAGACGGCGAAAGAATTCGGGATCACGGTCATCGTGTGTCAGTGTAAGAACCCGGACCTGGAGGCAGATATCTGCAGCCCTGGAACGGTGAGAAAGGTGTCAAGGAAAACCACCCCGATTCAGTTACCGTTGTTCAAGTGTTGACGAGAGTGTGCTCCGCATGCCCTGCCCTGTGAGTGGGGGACTTCACTGCGAGGATCACGATGACAGATTTGAATATCGGTCTTACAAAGTTCGATCCTTAGCTGGTTTCACAGGGAGGGATCTTTTCCACAAGTCTCCTCTCTCTTGCTGGGGTGAGAGCCTGCTTCACCTCCCAGTCCGTGCAGGCAGATGAATCCTGGCCTTTGATCAGAAGCCAGTCATTTCCCGATCCTCTTCCCTTCATGAGGATCAGCGAAAAGCTTCCCTTCAGTTTCTTCCCCTTCAGGTCGAAGGTCAGTTTCCCTTTCTTCAAAGCAGCTTCCGGGTCTCCTTCGGGTTGAAAATCACCGGAATCCCAAATGAGAACAGCCCCTGCCCCATAATGGCCCTGTGGAATGATCCCTTCGAAATCTCCATATTCCAGGGGATGATCTTCAACCATGACAGCCAGCCTCTTGTCCACAGGGTTCATGGAGGGACCTTTGGGAATGGCCCACGATTTGAGTACCCCTCCAATCTCCAACCGGAAGTCGTAATGAAGACGGGTCGAATGATGTTCGTGAACGACAAACCTCATCTATTTTCGTCCTTCCCTTTCATCTCAGGAACTGTTTTCTTCTTCACCGCGATCAGAATGCCGATGAAGATCGAAATGCCCCCTGCGACCTTTAAAAGGGTCAACTGTTCACCTAGGATCAAGTACGCCAGGATCGTGGAACCCACAGGCTCCCCTAGAGTGGTAATTGCCACCATGGAGGCTGGAAGATATTTCAGCGCCCAGTTGTAGGTGGTATGACCGATGAGCTGCGGAATGAGCGCCAGCAGAAAAAGGATAAGGTACGTCGAGGATGAATATCCGTGGAAGGATTTCTCGGAAAGGACAGAGAGTAGAATTAACACCAGTCCTGCAGTCGTATAGACCGGTAGAATGTAGGCCAGGAGATTCTGAGCCTTTCTCATCTTCCGTCCCACAAGAAAGTAGGCCGATGCCATGATCGCGCCGAGAAGAGCCAACCCATCGCCGATCAGGGTCTCCCTCGAGATCGCCATATCTCCGAAACTGATCAATGCGCTGCCCAACACGGAGAAAAGGATCCCCAAGATCAAATTCAGATTGGGTCGTTCCCTCAAGAAGAGCCAACTCCCAATGCCGACAAAAATGGGGTTGGTGCTCACGAGGACTACAGAACTGGCCACGGACGTGAATTTCAGCGAACCGATCCAAAAGGCGAAGTGAAGGCCCAAGAAGAGTCCGGAAAGGCTGCACCATCTTAGTTGGGTCCCATCCCATTCGTTCCAAACCCTCCGATGGGTGGCCCATGGGATCAGCATGAGGGATGCGAAGCCCATCCTGTAGGCGGCGATGATCAGTGCGGGCGCATCGCAGAGTTTGATCAGGATGGAGGCAGTGGAAGTTGCCAGGATCCCGATCGGGAGAAGGAAGAAAAGGGACACCATAGCCTCAACTTATATCAAATGGAATGCTTCTTCAAGCCAATCGGTCGGCCTTCTTGGATCCCTTGAGGCTTCACTGCTAAGAGGCTGCTTTTGGTGCTCACATGAAGTTAGAACTTCAAGAACTTGAAGTCTTTTATAAAATTCCTATGTAATTCTAAGGTGTTTCAAACCATTATTCCCAAAACGGCGACCGAATTTTTCTTCCCTTCGTTCGCATTCCTAAGAAAGATCCACCCGGGCCTCTTCGTTATTTTCGGCTCATTTCGCCAAGCAACACCCTTCTCATTCTGAAGAAAAAGCAACCGACGTCCGTTGAAAGAAAGGGTTGTACGGATTTCATGGGCCTTTATGGGATCTTTTTTTGATAAAAATCAATAAGATGCCAGGGTAAAGGGCTTGACAACTGAAAGTTCGATGATTATAGATTTGAGGTCACTATAAAATGGAGGGAGGTATTCGTCTATGCGAGTCAGGCCACTTCATGACCGGATTATTGTGAAAAGAGTGGAAGAGGAAATGAAGACAAAGGGAGGAATCATTATTCCTGATACGGCGAAGGAGAAACCCATTGAAGGGAAAGTAGTTGCCGTCGGAACGGGAAAGGGCAGGAAGGACGGGACCAAGATTCCCATGGAAGTGAAAGTAGAGGATCGAATCCTTTTCGACACCGGTGCAGGCACTGAGGTAAAGATTGATGGCGAGGAGCATTTGATCATGAAAGAAGAGGATGTGCTTGCCGTTCTAGAGAAAGATAAAAGATAGAGGTTAATAGAAAGGAGGAGCGTGATGGCAAAAGAACTGAAGTTTGATCAAGAAGCGAGAAATGCAATCTTAGAGGGTGTCAATATTCTGGCCAATGTGGTGAAAGTAACCCTTGGCCCCAAGGGAAGGAATGTGGTCCTCGAGAAATCTTTTGGGGCGCCGCTGGTGACCAAAGACGGGGTGACGGTTGCCAAAGAGATCGAACTGGAGGATCATTTCCAGAACATGGGTGCCAAGATGGTGAAAGAGGTAGCCAGCAAGACCTCGGATACGGCGGGCGATGGGACGACGACCGCCACGGTCCTGGCCCAGGCGATCTATCGCGAAGGCTACAAGGTCGTTGCCGCTGGGGCCAGTCCCATGGATGTCAAAAGAGGAATTGATGCCGCTGTGGCAGAGGTCGTGAAGGAGCTGAAAAAATTTTCCAAGCCTGTCAAAGAGCAGAAAGAGATTTCTCAGGTAGGGACGGTCTCTGCCAACAATGATCCAACGATCGGGGACATCATTGCCGAGGCCATGAACAAGGTCGGCAAAGAAGGCGTGATCACGGTCGAAGATGCCAAAGCGATCGAGACGACCCTAGAGGTGGTCGAAGGGATGCAGTTTGATCGGGGGTACATCTCTCCCTACTTTGTGACCGATCCTGAGAAGATGGAAGCGGTGCTCGAAGATCCCTACATTCTCCTTTTTGAGAAGAAGATTTCCAATATGAAGGATCTCCTCCCTGTTCTGGAGCAGATTGCCAAAACAGGAAGGCCGCTGCTCATTATTGCAGAGGAAGTTGAAGGAGAAGCGCTCGCCACTTTGGTCGTCAATAAACTACGGGGAACCCTGAAATGTGCGGCAGTGAAAGCGCCTGGTTTCGGAGACAGAAGAAAGGCGATGCTTGAGGATATCGCGGTCCTGACGGGAGGGACGGCCATTTTTGAGGATGTTGGGATTAAACTTGAGAAGATGAAGTTGGAGGATATGGGTCGGGCCAAGAAGGTTGTCATCGACAAAGACAACACGACCCTCGTGGAGGGGGCCGGAAAGTCTTCCACGATCGAGGGCCGGGTGAAACAGATCCGGGTACAGATCGAGGAGACAACCTCCGATTACGATAAGGAGAAACTGCAGGAACGGCTTGCGAAGCTGGCCGGAGGTGTTGCCGTGATTAAAGTTGGGGCCGCGACCGAGACCGAGATGAAAGAGAAAAAAGCCCGCGTGGAGGACGCGTTGCACGCCACAAGGGCTGCCGTGGAAGAGGGCATTGTGGCGGGAGGTGGGGTCGCCTACCTCAGATGTCTGCCCGCCTTGAGCAAGTTGCAGCTTGAGGGTGACCGGAAGACGGGAGCCGAGATTGTGATGAAGGCCCTTGAAGAACCCATTCGACAGATCGTTGAAAATGCGGGTGCCGAGGGTTCCGTGGTGGTGGCGCGAGTCAAACAGGAGAAAGGGGCCTTCGGGTTCGATGCGGACAAAGAAGAGTACGCCAACATGATCGAGTCCGGGATCATCGACCCAACCAAGGTCGTCAGACTGGCGTTGCAGAATGCAGCCAGTGTGGCCTCCCTTCTCATCACCACAGAAGTTGCGGTGGCTGAAAAGCCAAAGAAGGAGCCCACCTTCGCACCCCCCGCACCGCCTTATTAATAAGGAACACCGTATAGGGGAGGGATCAGTGTCGATCCCTCCCCCGTGATGCATTGAAGATGACAATGAGTGATTTGAAGGGCTTTGTTGATGGATCGAACCGGGTCCCTGCCCCAAACGCTTGACGAGAAAAAGGATGAAGAGGTCTTTCAAGACCTGCCTCTTGAGAATCAACTCGATGCTGTTCTTAGAAGTGACGCTCAGAAAAGGCTCCGCTATATCTTCCTCTCCGAGAATCCAGAAGAGTTGGTCCAACGTCTCCCAGATCTAGAACTCTATCTCACCGTGAAGGAATTGGAGGAAAAGGACTCGATCGAACTGGTGTCCTTGACCACTCCGGAACAGTTTCAATATCTGCTCGATCTCGATTTCTGGAAAAAGGATCTGCTCGATCCGGCAAAGATCCTCCACTGGATGGGGATCCTTCTCGAATGCGGCGAGGAAAGAATCGGGCAATTTGTGCACTCCGCCGATCCTGAATTCCTCACCCTTTTGCTAAAGAAATTCCTTCATGTGACCAAGCAAGAAGGGGAACCGACCGAGACCCTGAACCCGTCCCTATTTACCCTTGATCAACAGTATTACGTGGCTTTCAAAAGGCCTGAGGGTCGGATCGTCTTCCAGCGATTTCTTGAATATCTGTATCATTTTGATAACGAGAATTACCGGCGGATACTGGAATCACACATCTTTGAACTGGAATCGGACCTCGAAGAGACCGGTTATCGTTTGAAAAAGGGTCGGCTGGCAGATCAGGGTTTTCCCGACCTTGAGGAGGCGCTCGAGATCTACCGTTTTGTCAACCCTGATTCGGTGAGAGGTGAAAGGAAGGGATCTTCTCAAGCAGGCCTACAGGACTTGGCGAAACCGAGCCCAACTTTCTACCCGGCCTTTCAGAAAGAGGGGACTTTCTTCTCCTCCGTTCTCTCCCAGGCGACAGATTCCTCTGACCAGGTCCGACTGAGACAAGAACTGGCCGCCCTCACCAACAAGGCGATCATCGCCGAACCTGTCGAGAGTTTCAGCCCGGAGGATGTGAGACAGGTCGGAGCAAGGGTGTTTCATTACCTGAACCTGGGCCTGAAATACATCAGTAACCAAGAGGAGACCCAAGCGAGCGAGTTCCTCCGATCCCTTCCTCTTCAGAAGATCTTTCAATGCGGAGTCGGAGCCACCCTTCTCCTAAAAAGAAAGGCGGAGGCGATCTTGCGAGGCCCTTGGTTGGGGGGTGATCGTGATAATCTTGTTTTCTTGGACCGGCCATACTTGGACATATTCGAAGGGGTACTAAAGAAAAGGCCAGCCCTCTACCGGCATGGGATCCAGGGGGATTTCAAAGATCTGCTAGATCTCCGGGAGGTGGAAAAATCTCTTGAGTTGATTGAGACTGTTGTCACGACCCTTGAGGTTGAGATGAAGGTGGGACCCCAGGAGATTAAGAACTTGGATTTGAGTCTGTGTACTCCTAAGGGATGGAGGGAAATCACCCTGTCAACCATTTTTCTCACCTCTCTGGCGAATCAGATCCTTCACGGAACTTTTCGTTTCGAAGCCATCGATGGAAGCCGATTGAGAGATCTTCTGTTTCTCGTCTTTGAAAGAGGTGGGCAAGGGAAGGGGGCGGTCAGAATGAAGGTCAGAAAGGGCATAAAAGAATGGATTGATTCCTTCGAAAGCGATGAGGAGAAACGACAACACCTACTCGCCTTCAGCGATTTCTGCTGTGATCTCCTTGAAGAAGAGTACGGGAAGATTCCTGAAGGGGGGGAGATCGATCCCCGATTTGTCAAAGGGTTACTCGTTTGCCATGAAGGGTTTCCCGCGTGAATTCGAAGAGGCGTTCGATGACCCTCAGAATTTCTGGGAATCAGCCATCGGCTGCCCCTACTCTGTTATTACGGTAGCTTTCTCTCAAAACATAGACCGTTCTCCTCCCTTAGAGAAGCACCGTGTTTTTCATCTCTTCCATCTCTAAAGACAACGACTCCCATCGTTGAGAAAGCTCCTCGACCCGTTCCTTGGCCTGGCGGTGAGATTCGAGGGTTTTGTACGTCTCCTGCTTGCTGAGGTAGAGAGACGGGTCGGAGAGCCTCTGGTTCAGATCATCCAGTTGCTGGGTTGCCTCTGCCAATCCGGTTTCTACGTCCTGGATTTTCTTCTTGAGCTGGTTGAACTGCCGTCGATAGTGATCCATCTTCAGCGCTTCTCTTTTTCTTTCTTCTTTCGATCTGCCTCGAGATTTCTCTTTGGGAGGTGTCATCCGGGGTTGCAAGACATCGCTCCCTTTTTGAGCCTTCTCAAGCTCGATCTGCTGTTTCTTAAAGAGATAGTAGTCATAGTTTCCCGGAAACGGATGAAGGTTCCCCTGATCGATCTCGATCACCTTGCTGGCCACCTCGTTAATCAGGTGGCGGTCGTGGGTAATGAGACAGAAGGTTCCCTGAAACTGTCTGAGGCCCATCTCCAGCACATTTCGAGAGGGAATGTCGAGATGGCTGGTCGGCTCATCCAGGAGGAGAAAATTGGCAGGTTTAAGGAGTATTTTGGCCAGGACCAAGCGACTTTTTTCACCGCCACTGAGCACGGAGACCTTCTTCTCGATGTCCTCGCCGACGAAAAGAAAGGTGCCCAGAAGGGACCGGAGTTCCGTCTGGCTTTCATCCGTGGCCATGGAGAGGAGTTCTTCATAAACGGTCCGTTCGGGACGGAGGATGTCGAATTGATGCTGGGCAAAATAGGCTCGCGTGACGTCTTTGCCTAAGAAGATCTCCCCCGCTTCAAAATCCAATACACCTGCCAGCATCTTTAGCAAGGTCGATTTCCCTGCTCCATTGGGTCCCACGAGAGCCACTTTGTCTCCCCGGTAGAGGGTTAGATCGATTCCCTGATAGACGCGAACGGCTCCATAGGACTTGTGGAGATTCTTGACCTCCACCACCTTCTGACCACTCCTCTTGGGACTTGGAAATTGAAATCGGACCTCCTTCCTCTCGGTGGGAATCTTGATGCGCTCCCTTTTTTCGAGCATCTTGATACGGCTCTGAACCTGCCTCGCCTTGGTGTTCTTGTAACGAAACCGCTCGATAAATCTTTCGGTCTGCTGGATCTTCTTCTGCTGGGTAACGTAAGTGGCTTCCAGGATCTTCTTCCGGGCTTCCTTCTCCTGCAGATAGTGATCATAATCGCCGGGATAGAGATCGATCTTCTGAGTCTCGATCTCCGCAATCCGCTGGATCAGATGGTTCAAAAAGATCCGGTCATGAGAAACGATGATCATGGCACCTGGGTAACTGAGCAGGAACTCCTCCAGCCAGATGAGGGATCCCAGGTCCAGGTGATTGGTGGGCTCGTCCAGGAGCAGGAGATCCGGACTTTGAAGAAGGATTTTCGCCAGAGCAATTCGCATGAGCCAACCGCCGCTCAATTCCTCCGTGGCCCTGAGGAAGTCCCCTTCTCTGAAGCCCAACCCCTGCAAAATCCGCTTCGCCTCGGCCTCCAATCCATAACCACCAAGGACCGTATACCGGTCCTGAAGTTTTCCATACTCATGCGCCAGCTTCTCTTGTTCCTGGGGATCTTCCAGCGATGCAAGCTCCTGCTCCAGGATGGCCATCTTGTCCTGAAGCGAGGTAATCCCAGGCGCACCCTTCAGCACTTCATCCAGGACGATGTTTCCCCGAAGGTTGATGACCTCTTGAGGGAGGTAGCCAAACTGGACCCCTTTGGCGATCTGAATATCTCCGCCATCCACGGGCTCTTCTCCCAAAATCATCCGAAAGAGGGTGGTTTTGCCCGACCCATTGGGACCGATGAGGCCCATGTGGTCTCTCACGCCAATCTGAAGTGAGCAGTCCTTGAAAAGGGTTTTGCTGCCGAACTGTTTCTGCACGTGCTGGAGAGTAATCATAAAAAGCCTTAGGTGCCTAACGTGAGCCGAAGTGTTTAATGCGTTTGCAATTGTGAAGTGAAAACATGACAGTCATTCACCAGAGGCAATTGGGTCCCTTAAGAAAGCCTATCGAGAAAATTGGGGTGTCAAGGGATCAAGGGAAAAAGTGCAGGTGCTTACGTTTCATACTTATCGAAATTGTATCCCGCTTTCTTGTAATTATCGAGGGCACGAGTCTTGAGGTCCTCTCTCTTAGTCTTTTCTGCCTCTTTATCGGCCAATTCAGCCGCATGGCTCCATTTCCCTTCCTTTTCATACGCCTTGATCTTTCTGTCTGTTTCTGTAACGGGGCGGCCTTTGATGACGAAGGAAGGCGGAAAGAGAACCCGGTGGATCGGATTCTTGCAGTGAGGGCAGGACGTCCACGGAGGGTCTGTGATCCTTTGAATCACCTCAAACCCTGACCTGCAATGGTTGCAACTCTTCTGCGGCAAACTTGCTTGATAGGCGTACGTCGGCATGAACCTTCAACCTGCGGTCCACTGGAAGCTCTATTTCCAGAAGCACGAAAAAGGACGAACTCATGATGAACATTCCAGAATGAATTGTCAAGGGGAGGAGCCCTGTGTTATGAAACGGAGGGATGACTCCGTATCAAACGCTTCACATTTATGAGATATGGGGTGAGATCCGAGGTTCAAAGGATGTTTTTAGAAAAGACTTTGTGGGGTGCTGGAATGAAGACGGAGTCTCCTTCCTTTTCTTTTCGGCGCCCCATGATGAAGAAGTGGGGACCTTCGTCTCCAAGAGAACCATCCTTACGGGTCCGGTTGCCAGCCATCACTGAAGAGGTACCCCATCAACCATTGTGCCCTTGACAACGACCCTAAGCATTCATTAGGTTATTACCTTGTAAATCTCTCTAAGGAGTTTTGAATGAGAGACATCGAACAAGAAAGACAGATGATACGAGAGGTGGCCGTCAAAACGGCTCAAAGGGTAGTCAAACCGAAGGCGACAGAGATCGATGCCATGGGTGAATTCCCACGGGATCTGGTCGATGCATTCGGTAAGCAAGGGTTGCTCTCCGTCCTCCTTCCTGAGGAATACGGTGGCACCGGCGGAGATCTCGCCTCTTTCTGCCTTGTGGTCGAGGAGATTGCCAAGGTCAGCGGCTCCTCTGCTCTTCTCATTCTTGCCCAGGGGACGGGTTCCATGCCCATCCTACTGGGAGGCAGCGCCTCTCAGCAGGAACGATGGTTCAACCAGATCGCCGAGGAGAACAAACTCACAGCTTCTACCCTGGATGAAGGGGAAACAGGATCGGAGATGATTTCCCTTCGGACGAGGGCGGAGAAACAAGGAGGAGAATATTTTCTGAAAGGCCATGAGGGCTTTGTCACGCTCGGCAGCATTGCCGACTTTTATTCTGTCTTTGCGGTGACGGATCCAAAGCGAAACCTTGAGGGACTCTCAGCCTTTATGGTTGAGAAGGGAACGACCGGGCTTAGCTTTGGCAGGAGAGAGGAGGCCGTGGGGATGAGGGGGCTGGTGATAGCTGATGTGGTCTTGGAGGGATGTCGTGTGCCGGCCGAGAATCGACTGGGAGAAGAAGGAAAGGGTTGGGAGATCATCCAGCGGACACACCATATGTCAGGACCTGCGACAGGGGCTTTAGCCGTCGGCATCGCCCAGGGTGCCCTTGATTTTTCCATGGGCTATTCTCAGGAACGGGTCCAGTTCGGGAAACCGATCTCTTCCTTCCAGGCGATCCGGTTCATGCTTGCCGACATGGCCACTCAGGTGGAAGCCGCACGTGCACTGGTTGATAAGGCCGTCGCTCATTTTGAAGCTCAGCACGAAGATATCGAGACGCTTTCTCCTATGGCCAAGACGTACGCCTCGGATGTGGCCATCAAGGTGACGACGGATGCGGTCCAGATTCTGGGGGGCTATGGATATATGAGAGATTATCCCGTGGAACGGATGATGCGGGATGCCAAAGTGACTCAGATTTATGGAGGAACCAATCAATGGAAACGGCAGGTGGTCGCCCAGCATTTGTTCCGAGACTAACTACCCGTGATCCATGACCTCTCAGAAGCCTCATCGGGGTAGGCTCCGATGGATCAGAAGCTTGGTCTTCCTCTCGTTCCTGTCTTCCTGACCTATGTCACGGGTCTTGTCGTCGGTCATTTCAGCGTTGCCATCCCTTGGCAGGCATGGATCGTTCTTTGGATCCTGCTGACCCTCTGGATCAGCCTGATGGTCTTGAAGAGAGCTCGCTGGGGATCCTGGGTCGCCTTCGGGATCCTCTTCCTTCTTGGAATCTTCTCCATCCAATCTTATCTCCACCCAAAGCATTCCCGGAGGGATGTATCTGCCTTTAATGGATCTGATCGAATCGTGCTGGAAGGAACAATCGACCGGCCCCCTGACTACTCCCGGGACGGAGCCCAGCTCTTCATCCGATGCACAGAGGTCATCCTTTCGAATCGTCACATCCCTGTGAACGGTTTTACCCTTCTCTTCCTCAAGGAAGGAGCTGGACCCTTTCACAGGGGAGATCGCTATCGATTCACGTGCAAGCTCTACTCGCCGAGAGGGTTTCGTAACCCGGGTGGATTCTCTTATGAGCGCCATTTAGCTTTCGAGAGGATCTATTCGATCGGATACTTATCAGAGGAACAGGGGTGGGTTAAACTCGGAGCGGGATTCGGGAATCCGGTTCTTCTACGGATAGAGATTTGGAGGGATCACCTCCGGGATTTTCTGGAAAAAGAGAACTTTCCTCCTTCATCAAGTCTCCTAAAAGCTCTCGTGCTGGGTGAGCGAGGAGATATCCCGGAAGAGGTGCAAGAACACTTCGTCGCCACGGGGACCGCTCATCTGCTCGCCATTTCGGGCGATCAATTTGGAATTGTCGCCCTTCTCTCGTTCTCTTCCCTCCTCTGGGTCCTGAAACGTTCGGAATATCTGCTCCTCTCAATCTCGGTCAAGAAATGGGCGGCTGCATTGACGATCCCTTTGATCCTCCTTTACACCTTCATAGCGGGAGGAGGGATCTCCGTGATTCGAGCGGCGATCATGGTCATCGTCTTCTTCCTTTCCATCCTCTTCGATCGGGAAAGGAATCTCCTTCATACCCTCGTCCTGGCCGCCTTTCTGATTCTTATTTTTTCACCCCCCTCGCTTTTTGACGTTTCCTTCCAACTCTCCTTTCTTGCCGTCCTCTCAATCCTCTACATCGTTCCACGCTTCATTCCCGCATTCAGGCAGGAGGACACGCTCTCTCCCAGAAAGATCTCCTGGCAACATACCCTGTGGAAGTATATCCGACTCTCCTTAGTCACGACCCTTGTGGCGACCCTCGGAACCGCTCCCTTTGTGGCCCTCCATTTCAATAGGATCTCTCTGATAGGCTTTGTGACCAATCTCGTCATCATCCCATGGGTTGGCTTCTTGATCGTGCCTCTGGCGCTTGCGGCTTCCTTATTCTCCTTTTTCATCCACCCCCTCGCCTCCCTCTTGATCCATCTGGCGGGTTTCATCACCGGATTGCTATTACAGGGGGTGGCTCTTTTCGCTTCCTTCCCCTTCGCTTCTCTTTATGTCTCGACGCCCACGCTTTTTGAAATGATCCTTTTCTACCTCCTCCTGTTTCTCACCGTTCACCTGCAAGAAGGATGGGTCCTTCGATGCGTCTTTCTAGGTCTATGCCTTCTTCTCATCGGGGACATCGCTTTCTGGAACGTGAGGGATCGCTTCGAGAAACATCTCACAGTGACCTTTCTGGATGTAGGACAAGGAGACTCCATTCTTGTCGAGTTTCCTCAAGGGAAACGGATGTTGATCGACGGAGGGGGACTTCCCGAAGGCCGCTTCGATATCGGCAAGAATGTGATCGCCCCTTTCTTGCGGGAGAAAAAGATTCGAAGGATTGACTATCTCGTCCTCACCCATGCCGATCCTGACCATATTCTGGGCCTGAATTTCATTGCCTCCACCTTCTCCATTGGTCAATTCTGGCATAACGGTTTGGCGACAGAGTCAGAGGCCTTCCTTCGGCTGGAGAAGACACTGTCGAAGAGAAAAATAGAGAGGTTGGCTTTGAATCATGGAGTATCCTTGCCATCGATCCATGGGGTTCAACTCTCGGTGTTCAACCCTCTGGCGGAGAATTGGGGGAGCAAGAATCGCATGCCCCCTTCTCTGAATAACCATTCCCTGGTTTTGAAGCTTCAGTTCAAGGACGTCAGTTTCTTGTTAGCAGGAGATATTGAAAAGGAGGCAGAATACCGGATGGTGAGGGCAGACGAACCGCTCAAGGCAGACGTTTTGAAGATCCCCCATCACGGCAGTGCCTCTTCGAGCACTCCTTTTTTCCTGGAGAAGGTGAGGCCTGCTTACGCCATTCTGAGCGTGGGCGAGCGCAACATCGGTCGCCTTCCAAACCAGGAAGTGCTGAGGAGGTACCAGGACTTGGGCTGCAAGGTATTTCGAACCGACCGGCAGGGCGCTATTACGGTTGCTGCGGATGGAGAGAAGATTGGCGTAACGCCCTTTCTGAACGCCAACCCTTAAAGGAGGAGTTGTCCATTTTAGAGACCTTTCAATCGACGGGGAAGAACAGGGGAAGGGAGAAAAGAGAATGAATGATCCATCGGATAAGCCGCGCGGATTAAGTTCGAGTGCTCAGAAGGTCCAGGACACCCTGCGGGATTTGGGGTTCGGGAACCAGGTGATTGAATTGCAGGAGACCACCCGGACTTCTGCGGATGCGGCCCGTGCGGCGGGTTGCCAGGTTGGACAGATTGCTAAATCTCTCGTCTTTAAGGGACGGAACACACACAAACCGATCCTCGTCATTGCCAGTGGAGTGAATCGGGTCAACGAACAGAGGATTGCAGATCTCATCTCCGAGCCGCTGGCGAAGGCCGATGCCGACTATGTGCGCAAGCAAACGGGTTTCGTCATCGGCGGAGTGCCCCCCGTGGGTCATCTTGAGAAAATGGAAATCTTCATTGATGAGGATCTGCTCAAGTATGATGAAATATGGGGCGCGGCAGGAACGCCGAACGCAGTGTTCAAGCTATCCCCCGCAGATCTTGTGAAGATGACCGGGGGACGCGTCACCTCCATCAAGTGACGCGGAATAGAAAAGAGGACGCTCCAGACGTCCCTCGGTGAGGGTGCTTCAGAGCGGACCTCTTCGTCGAACGATGGATCCCCCCTTGAAAGCAGGATCGATGCTCACAAGATCTTTGAGTAATCGATGGTGTGTCCCCGATCCAGTGGGTTAGGGTTCGGACCCTGTTTTGATGGGCAGGGCCTTATCGGCGGACCACTCCACCCAGGATCCTCGGTAGAGGCGTACGGCGGGGAAACCAAGAACATGTTTCAGTGTGAAATAGACATGGCTGGCTTCTCGGCCAGTCCGACAATGGACAACGATCTCTTTCTCCTTGACGATCCCCATCTCGGTAAAGAGCTTTTCAAGATCTTCTTTCTTCTTCCAGGTCCTTATTTCCTCTCCCCGACTCCAAAAACTTGTTTCCTGTCCCTCCAGGGTCGTCTCCCAGAAGACGTTCTTGGCCCCCGGGATATGTCCTCTTCGGATCTCCTCGCCTTCTTCACCGCTATACTGTTTCGGAGACCGGGCATCCACGATGATCACATCCCTTGCCGTCAATCGATCCCTCACCCATTTCTTGTCAGCCAAGGTCTCCTGTCTCACCTTTCCGAAAAACTTCTTCGGAGTAAGTGCAGGGTAGTCTTGGGTCGTTGGATGTCCCTCCGAGACCCACTTTTCCCAACCTCCATTGAGAACCCCGACCTTCTTGTGGCCCAGGTAATCCAGAGTCCAGGCCAGAAAGGTGGCGTTGGGGTTCGATGTCTCGGAATAGAGGACGATCCACATATCGTTGGAGAGGCTCACGTTTTCTCCTAAGAGCCTTTCCAGGCAGATCCGGTCCGGGGCCTGAGCAGGAATCCCCTTGTCAGGAATCCGGAGGTTTTCGAAGTGAAGATAGACCGCGTTTGGGATGTGAGATTTGAGGTAGTCGGGAAGCGACGTCCGCATATCCACGATGCGGACAGAGGGGTGACCGAGTACTTCCTTCAACTCTCCTGTCTCGATCAGTCTGGGGTGTTCGAAATCCTTGATCGGAATGTTCTTGGCCCAGGGAGCACTTTTAGGAGAAAAGAGGCAAAGCAAGAAGAATGTCCCGATCAACAGCAAATCGTAGGTGCTTTTTCTCATTCTGTGTCCTCTCCTCTCGCAGACTAGGGCAGGATTGAGGAGATGGCTCGCTCCCTCTTTTCGAGGGCTTTCAGGTAGAGTTTCAAATAAGCTTCCGCCGACCTTCGCCAGGAAAAGTCAGCAGACATGGCATTGTGAAGAAGCTTTCTCCAATGATTCGGCTGTTTGTAGAAACCGATCGCCCGTTTGATCTGGTTCAGAAACTCTTTGGCATCATACTCCTTGAATTTGAAACCATTGCCTTGGCCGGTTGCCGGATCGTAGTTCACAATGGTATCATCCAATCCTCCCGTGGCCCGGACGACCGGGATCGTTCCGTACTTCAGGCTGTAGATCTGATTCAGACCGCAGGGCTCATATTTCGAGGGCATGAGAAAGAGATCGGCTCCCGCTTCAATCTTATGGGCCAAGCGGTCATCGTAGGCGATGCGAATGCCTGCCTTTCGAGGATATTTGCGGCTGGTCTCGTTAAAAAGGTCGTGGTACTTCTTCTCCCCCGTTCCCAAAAGGACGAATCCCACATCGAGGGTGAAGAGTTCATCGAGGATCTCTGCGAGCAGGTCGAATCCCTTCTGGTCCGCCAGACGGGAGATGACTCCCAGAAGAGGAACCTGCTCAAGGCTGGGGGGGAGCTGGAACTCCTTGAGAAGATCCTGCTTGCACTTTTTCTTGCCGGAGAAATCCTTCAGGTCGTAAGGAGCGACCAGATGGGAATCGTGAGCGGGATCCCAATCCTGGTAATCGACCCCGTTGAGAATGCCAAAAAGATCATCCCTTCGTTTTCTCAGAATGCCCTCCAATCCATAGCCGAACTCAGGCGTCTGGATCTCCTCGCTGTATTTGTGACTCACCGTATTGATGACGTCAGCGTAAACGATACCCGCCTTCATGAGATTGATCCTCTCCCAGAATTCGACGCCCTCGGGATTGTACATCGCCCAGGGGAGGCCCGTGAGGCCGAATTTCCCTTTCCTGAAGAGCCCCTGGTAAGCGATGTTATGAATGGTGAAGACCGATGCGGTGCGCGAGAAAAAAGGATCGTTGCGGTAGATCGATGCGAGATAGGCGGGGATCAACCCCGTCTGCCACTCGTGAAGATGGAGGACATCGGGAGCGAATTTCATGCGCTGGCAGAAGACAAGAACGGCCCTCGAGAAAAAAATGAAACGCTCGGCGTTGTCAAAATAATCGCCTTTCGGAGTTCCGTACAGATACGCTCGGTCGAAATATTCTTCCCGACCGATGAAATAGACCGGAATCTCCTTGGTCAACTGGCCCTGGTAGAGATCGGCTCGAAGCGTTTCATCCCCGATCGGAACCTCAATCTCTTCACCCAGGTACTGAAGCGGCAGGCCGGACTCCCTCACCATCCGGTAGTAGGGCATGACCAGTTTCACGTCGCAGCCCAGAGTTTGAAGGAATTTAGGAAGGGCTCCTGCGACGTCTGCCAGCCCTCCTGTCTTGGCGAATGGGACCGCCTCCGGCGTTGCGAAGATCACCTGAAGAGGTTTATTCATAGGGTCTCCTTTTGTTTCAGTCTCCCTTTTTTTGGGTTTCTCCCCAGAGCAGGACGCGATGGGGCAGTGGCATCTGAATTCCTTTTTCATCGAACCGGGCCTTGATCCTCTTGCGCAACTCCCGCCCGACCTCCCATTGTTTGAGAGGAGCGGTCTTGACGGTCATACGAATGACCAGCTCTGATTCTCCGAAACGCTCCACTCCCAAGATCTGAGCGGGTTCCAGGATGGCATTCTGATAAGGTTCTTCCGACGCCAACTCTTCCCCGAACTGGGAGAGGTGAGGTTTTTGAATGCTTCGACCATAGGCGCTTAGTTCGAGAGAAAGGGAGCAGGGCCCCTTTCAAAAAGGCATGCCTGTCTTTGCGGTCTCTTGACAGGCGGGTCGGATCGAAACCTATTCAACTCTCTCGGTTTTGCGGATCACCTTCTCCAGGCGATCGAGGGCATCGGCGGTCTTCTCCCTCAACGAGTCGGTCAGGGTCCCTAGGGACTCGACCTGTTTCTTCAGATCACCATAGGACGTGCTGGATTCGACCTGGCGTTTGAGGTCCGCCGCGCCCCCGGTACGCTGATAGGCGAGGATGGAAATGATTAACGCAACCACCGCAATGAGAAGTGTGATTCCCTCCATCGTTACAAACCTCCTTCCGCTTTGGGATTAACATACGTCATCTCTTGAATACTTGCAATCGCCTCCTTCTGAGAGGGGGATCTGGATTCCGTCCCGGAGAGCGACACGGAGAGCACAGAGGGGGCCACAATGCCTACGGACATGATGGCCTTGATGGCCTCTTCAATGGTGAGCTGAGAAGGGATGACCTTTCCCTTTGGAAGAAATACCAGAAATCCGGTGGGAGGGATAAACCCCGTGGGGATGAAGATGGTGACCTTGGCTTCCTGGTTGAGATCCTTCAGCTCATTCGTAATGAAACCCAGCACAAAGTTTCCTTCTTGCGGGAATTCTACGAAGACGGCCTGGCGGAAGGAGCCCTTCCGGGTGGCCGAGAAGGCATCGGCCAGCTGTTTGGAGGAAAGGTAGATATTCTTGACGACGGGGATGTTCACGACCAGGCGATCGGTCCACTGGACCAGTTTCTTCCCCAATACATTCGTGGCGATGACGCCGATCCCATAGACCAAAAGGAAGAAGGCGACGATGCCCAATCCAGGAACTTGGAACAATCGATCGAAAAGGTAGATCGTCACATTGGGGAGGCGAGGCCCCAAAATACTGTCGAGGGCGTTAAAGATAAATTTCAGGACGAGGAAGGTAATCCCGACAGGCATCA
>Ga0209253_10001641_pt1 | contig 19690 bp, 19 predicted proteins | sample FrelakmetBRP12BR_FD_187145 | JGI IMG/M metagenome (GOLD analysis project Ga0209253, IMG submission 187145) | Freshwater lake sediment microbial communities from the University of Notre Dame, USA, for methane emissions studies - BRP12 BR (SPAdes)... | ecosystem: Environmental > Aquatic >... | reverse complement strand
CCCGGCGGGAGGATGGGGGAGGCATCGTCGCCAGAATAAGGCTCATGCGAGTTGTGATGCAACCGTCCTCCTGCGCCCCGGAGGAGGGAATCCACGTCGCGATTGACGGACGCCTGCGCGCCTGCCATGGCCGGCTCCCCGTTGTGCAGTAGATGCCACCGGAGCCGGCCGGCGGCGCTCCGCTCCGGTCAGAATTGTGGCCGCAGGACACTTCTTCCGACCACGCGGCAGATCGAGCACTCGGGCGTGACCGTGGAGCCCACGCAACTCCGGCCGCTTAGCGGGCCGGCGGGTCGCCACGGCGCACCTGGCACGCGCTTGCTTCAGCGGCCGAGGCTCCATCCATGGCCGGAGGACTCGAGGCTTCGCAGCTCACCGCCCGCGCGCCCGTCACCGTGACGGCCGGCCTGCGCGATGCGACGGCTGTCGTGCTCGCCGGGGGTCTCGGTACCAGGCTCGCGGGCGTGGTTCACGACCGGCCGAAGGTGCTGGCCGCCGTCCGCGGCCGTCCGTTCCTCGCCCACCTCCTCGCACGGCTCGCCGCCGCCGGGGCTCGCCACGTCGTCCTCTGCACCGGCCACCGCCACGAGCAGGTGTCTGCGGCCTTCGGGACCCGGTACGCGGGCATGCGCCTCGCGTACTCGGCGGAACCGCACCCGCTCGGGACGGGCGGTGCGCTCCGCCTGGCGCTGCCCCACCTCGGTTCCGACCCGGTCCTGGTGCTGAACGGGGACTCTCTCTGCGACGTCGACCTCGGCGAGCTCTGGGCCTGGCACCGGCGGCACGGGGCACGCGCCAGCCTGGTCGCCGTCCACGTCCGCGATGCCACGCGCTACGGCCGCCTCGAGATCGATCGCGATGCCCGCGTCGTCGGCTTCGAGGAGAAGGGCCTGGCGAGCGGCCCGAGCTGGATCAGCGCCGGGATCTACGTCCTGGCGCGGGCGCTGGTGGAGGCCGTGCCCGCTGGGCACCGCGTGTCGCTCGAGCGCGAGGTGCTGCCGGCGGCGATCGAGGACGGGATCCTCGCGTTCCGGAGCCGGGGGGCGGCCTTTCTCGACATCGGGACGCCCGAGGCCTACGCGGCGGCGCCCACGTTCGTCGATGCGCTGGTGCGTCCACGGGCCGTGCCGGCGCCGCGGCGCGTGGCGGGAGGAGGGGAGGCGTGAGCTTCGCGGGTCTCTACGAGCGGCTCTTCTACCAGGCGCTGCGCATCCGTCTGGTCGAGGAGCGCGTCGTGGCGCTCTACCCGTCCGACAGGATCCAGAGCCCGGTGCACCTCTCGATCGGTCAGGAGGCCGTGGCCGTGGGCGCATGCGGGGCGCTCGCCCCGGCCGACCTGGTCTTCGGATCGTACCGGGGTCACGCCTTCTACCTCGCCAAGGGCGGCGACCTGCGGGCGATGTTCGCGGAGCTCTACGGCAAGGCAACCGGCTGCGGCGGGGGCAAGGCCGGCTCGATGCACCTGGCCGCGCCCGAGGTGGGGTTCATGGGCTCGTCGGCAGTCGTCGCGAGCACGATCCCGCACGCGGTCGGCGCCGCGCTGGCGGCAAAGCGGCGGGGCACGGGTCAGATCGTTCTCGCGGTGTTCGGCGACGGCGCGACCGAGGAGGGGGTCTATCACGAGTCCCTCAACTTCGCGGCCCTGCACCGGCTGCCGGTGCTCTTCCTGTGCGAGAACAACGGCCTGGCGGTGCACTCGCGCATCGAGGCCCGGGAAAGCTACGGCATCGTGCGCCACGCGCGCGCCTACGGTGTCCCGGCCAGCACCTGTGCGGACGGCGCCGACTTCGTGGCCGTGCACGCTGTGGTGGCGCACGCCGCGGCGCGCGTGCGCGACGGCGGCGGACCCCGCCTCGTCGAGTGCCGGACGCAGCGCTACATGGAGCACGTCGGCGTCGGTCGGGACTTCGACGCCGGCTACCGGGCACGCGCCGAGTGCGACGGGTGGCGGGCGCGCGACCCGCTGCTGCAGGACACGGCCCTGGTCGGGAGGTGGACGCCGGTCATCGAGCGCGAGATCGACGACGCCGTGGCCTTCGCCGAGGCGAGTCCGTGGCCGGAGCCGGCGGAGCTCCTGACGGACGTCGCATAGGGAGCAGGACGATGGCGCTGGCGTACAGGACCCGGGAGGAGCCCGCCGCCGTGTGGACCTACCGCGAGGCACTGCACCACACCATGCGCGAGGCGCTCGCACGCCACCCCCACGTCCTGATACTCGGCCAGGGGGTCGACGATCACAAGGGGACGTTCGGCTCGACGCTCGGCCTCGCCCGCGAGTTCGGGGCCGAGCGCGTGATGGATACGCCGCTTGCCGAGGACGGCATGACGGGGATCGCCATCGGTGCCGCGCTGCAGGGTCTCTACCCCATCCAGACCCACATCCGGGTCGACTTCGCCCTGCTGGCGATGAATCAGATCGTCAACCTCGCCGCCAAGTACCGCTACATGTTCGGCGGCCGCTTCGCGGTGCCGATGCTGATCCGGATGGTGATCGGACGCAGCTGGGGGCAGGGCGCGCAGCACTCGCAGAGCCTGCAGGCGCTCTTCGCGCACGTCCCCGGCCTCGCGGTCGTGATGCCGGCGACCGCCGAGTCGATCCTGCGCATCTACCCGTGGGTCGTCGAGCACTACCGCGGGCCGGTGGTGTCGCTCGAGCACCGCCTTCTCTACGACGTGGGCTTCCACGTGCGCCCCGAGGCGTGGCAGGTCGACCCGGACGCGTCGCCGCTCACCTCGCGCCGCGTGCGGGCCGGTCGCGACGTCACCGTGGTGGCAACCTCGATCATGGTGCTCGAGGCACTGCAGGCCGCCGAGCACCTGGAGCAGGCGGCCGGTCTCTCCGTGGAGGTGATCGATCTCGGCTGCGTCTCGCACCCCGACGCCGAGCTCATCCTCGCCAGCGTCGCCGGGACCGGCAAGCTCATGGTCGCGGACACGTCGTGGCGCGCATACGGCGTCTGTGCCGAGGTCTGCCGGCTCGTGTGCGAGCGGGCGCCGCGGGCGCTGACGGCGCCGGTGGTGACACTCGGCATGGCGCCCGCGCCCTGTCCGACGGCGAAGCCGCTCGAGGACCTCTTCTACCCCAGCCTGCGGCGCACGACGGATGCACTCGCACGCCTCGCCACCGGACGGGAGCGGCACGGCATCCCGCTTCCGGAGGAGGCCTCGATGGCGGACGTCTACAAGCGATTCAAGGGACCGTTCTGACCGGACGGAGCGGCGCGAGGGAGGAGACACGATGCGGGTCCGGATCACCAGAGACGCGCGCGGCATGCGCTGCCAGACACAGCGCACCGGGGAGGAGGCGCGATGCGGATCCTGATCACGGGCATCACCGGCATGGTGGGAAGCCATCTCGCCGAGTACGTGCTGCGGCATCATGCCGCGACCGAGGTCCACGGGCTGGTGCGCTGGCGGAGCCCCCGCGCCAACATCCGCCGCATCCAGACCGAGGTGCAGCTCCACGACGGTGAGCTGCGCGACCTGCACTCGCTGGTGCGGGTGCTCGAGGCGGCTCGGCCCGATCGTGTCTTCCATCTCGCGGCGCAGTCGTACGTGACCTCCAGCTTCACCGCGCCCGCCGACACGCTCCACACCAACGTCATCGGCACCACCAACCTGCTCGAGGCGGTCCGGCTCGTCGGCATCGACCCGCTCGTCCACATCTGCAGCTCCTCCGAGGTGTACGGCCAGGTCTGTGCGGAGGAGGTGCCGATCCGCGAGACCAACGAGCTGCGCCCGGCGAGCCCGTACGCCGTCTCCAAGGTCGGGGAGGACATGGTCGCACAGCAGTACTTCCTCTCCTACGGCGTGCGGACGATCCGCACCCGCATGTTCACGCACACCGGCCCGCGCCGCGGCGACGTCTTTGCCGAGAGCGCCTTCGCCAAGCAGATCGCCGAGATCGAGGCCGGCGTGCGACAGAACCCGGTGCGTGTCGGCAACCTCGACAGCGTGCGCACCTTCGCCGACGTGCGCGATGCCGTGCGTGCCTACTGGCTGCTGCTCGAGCAGTGCCCGCCGGGCGAGGTCTACAACATCGGTGGCGACCGCACGATGACGGTGGGAGACATGCTGGCGTCCCTCGCGGGGATGGCGCGCTGCCGCATCGAGCACTGTGTCGATCCGGCGCTGCTCAGGCCCTCGGACGTGACCCTGCAGATCCCCGACACGAGCAAGTTCCGGGCAGCCACCGGCTGGTGCCCCGAGATCCCCCTCGAGACCACGCTCCGGGATCTCCTCGACTACCACCGCGCGCGCCTGCGCGACGGGATGGCGCTCGCGGCGTGATCATCGCGCGCACACCGTTCCGGCTCTCCTTCTTCGGCGGCGGGACCGACTACCCGGCCTGGTACCGCGCCGAGGCCGAGGCCGGGGCCGTGCTGTCGACGACGATCGACAAGTACTGTCACATCAGCGTGCGCCACCTGCCGCCATTCTTCGCGAACCGGCACCGGGTGGTGTGGTCGCACGTCGAGACGCCGTCGTCGATCGCGGAGATCCTGCATCCGGCGGTGCGCGAGGGCCTGCGCGTTCTCGGCTTCGACGACACGGTCGGTGTCGAGATCCATCATCAGGGGGATCTGCCGGCGCGCGCCGGCATGGGCTCGAGCTCGGCCTTCGCCGTCGGCCTGATCCAGGCGCTGACCGCGTTTCGCGGCCAGCTGATCGGCAAGCACGAGCTGGCGCTGCGGGCGATCGCGCTCGAGCAGGAGTGCCTGGGCGAGAGCGTCGGCTCACAGGATCAGGTGGCGGCCGCGTATGGCGGCCTGAACCGGATCACCTTTCTGCCGGGGGGCGAGATCCGCGTCGACCCGGTGACGCTGCCTGCGGCCCGGATCGAGGAGCTGCAGGCGCGGCTGATGCTCTTCTACACCGGGACGAGCCGGCTCGCCTCCGAGGTGGCCGCCGAGGTGGTCGCCAATCTGCACGCGAAGCGCGCCGCGCTGCTGCGAATGCGCGCCATGGTGGACGAGGCACTCCGCATCCTCGACTCCGAGACCGATCTCGACGCCTTCGGCGAGCTGCTGCACAAGGGCTGGCTCGAGAAGCGCGAGCTCAGCGCCCGGGTGACGAGCGACGCGGTCGAGGAGGTCTACCGCAAGGCCACCAGGCACGGCGCGCTCGGCGGCAAGCTGCTCGGCGCGGGCGGCTCGGGCTTCATGGTCTTCTACGTCCCACCCAGGCGCCGCGAGCCCGTGCTGCGGGCACTGTCGGGCTGTCTGCACGTCCCCTTCGCGTTCGAGAGCGAGGGAAGCCGCATCATCTACTACGGGCCGCGCGGAGCGCAGGCCGTGGCGCCACGCGTGCGCGCGCAGGGGTTGCGGACGCCGGAGCGCCGCCACCCTCAGCAGGAGCGGGTCGATGCGCGAGTCGGGATCGGTCGCTGAGCCACTGCTTGCGCCGTCCGCGCTGCCGCGGAGCGCGCTCCGAGACGGCGAGGGCGGCGCGGCCGGAGCACGCGTGCTCGGGCCGCGAGAGCTGGCGGTCCTGCTCGGTGTCCCCGAGGCAGAGCTGCCCGCCCGATGTCGCGCCCTGATCGACGATGCAGATCTCAGCTACCATGTCCTCTGCGGCACGGCGCGCGACGAGGCGCTGCTGCGCGCGCTCCGCGCCCTCGAGTCGGAGCTGCCGGCGGCCGGGCCCGCGCGGCTCGCCGCGTGGGAGGACGGTTGGACGGACGTCCTGCGGCGATTCGAGGCCTCGGGAGGCGATCCCGACGAGCTCTGGCCGCACTATCTCCGGAGCGAGCGGCGGGTCGTCCGGCTCGACGGGGAGTACGCGCTGCCGCGGTCGCCGGCGTTCGAGGCCAGCTTCGTGCGCGTGGTGCAGGCCTGGTTCGCCTCGGCCTTCCTCGCCGGGATCGAGGATGTGTACGAGTTCGGCTGCGGTCCGGGGCACAACCTGGTGGCCTTCGCGCGCATGCAGCCGGCGGTGCGCTACGTCGGGCTCGACTGGACGGAGGCCTCGCAGCGGATCCTCGCCCGGGCAGCGGAGGCGCTCGACCTCCAGCTCACGGGCCGCCGCTTCGACATGCTGAGGCCCGACCCCGGACTGGCGCTGGCGCCCAGCTCGGCGGTGGTCACGTTCGGCTCCATGGAGCAGCTCGGCACGGCGTTCGAGCCCTTCCTCGCCTTCCTGCTGGCGGCCGGACCGGCGATCTGCGTGCACCTGGAGCCGGTCCACGAGCTCTACGACCCGAGCCGCCTGTTCGATTTCGTCGCCGCGCGCTACGCCGAGAAGCGCGGGTATCTGCGCGGCTATCTGACCCGACTGCGGCAGCTCGAGGGGGACGGCCGGGTCGAGGTCCTGCACCTGAAGAAGCACCTCGGCAGCTTCCATCACGATGGCTGGGTGACCCTGGTGTGGCGTCCACGCGTGGCCGCGGGGTGACCGTGCGCGTCGAGGATCTGGAACGTAGAGCGGCCGCGCTGCGGGCTCGGATTCTCGAGGCGGCGCTGGCCGCGGGGAAGGGGCACGTACCGCCCGCGTTCTCGTGGGTGGAGATCGGCGTCGCGCTCTTTCACGGCGGTGTGCTCAGGGTTCGGCCCGAGGAGCCAGCGTGGCGCGGCCGCGACCGCTTCATCCTCAGCAAGGGGCACGGGTGCCTCACGCTCTACGCCATCCTCGAGGATCTGGGCTTCCTGCCGGCGCGCGCACTCGAGCGCTTCGCGCAGGACGGCAGCATGCTCGCCGGCCACCCGGATCCCGCGATCCCCGGGGTCGAGGTGGTCTCGGGCTCGCTCGGGCACGGGCTGGGCATCGGCGCCGGGCTCGCGCTCGGTGCCCGCCACGACCGCGCGGACTGGATCGTGGTCACGCTGCTCGGGGACGGCGAGTGTCACGAGGGATCGGTCTGGGAGGCCGCGGCCTTTGCGGGCCACCACCGCCTCGGGAACCTCGTCGCCATCGTCGATCGCAACCACCTGTGCGCCACCAGCTTCACCGAGGACGCGCTCGCGCTCGAGCCGCTCGCCGCACGCTGGAAGGCGCACGGATGGGAGGTGCGGGAAGTCCCCGGGCACGCGCTGCCGGCGCTGCTCGACGCCCTCACCGGCATCCGCGAGCGCCGCACCGCGCCACCGCTCGTGCTCGTTGCCGACACCCGCAAGGGCAAGGGCGTGAGCTTCATGGAGGCGTCTCCCGCCTGGCATCACCGCCTGCCGTGCGGAGACGAGGTGGCGCGCGCGCGGGCGGAGCTCGCGGCGCACGGAAGCGGTGCCGCATGATCGCGCGCGATTCACGCGACGCCGTGTTCGCCGAGATCGCACGCCTGGCGGCCGCCGACTCCCAGGTCTTCGTGCTGACGAACGACATGGGGGCGCTCGGTCTCGACGCGCTCCGCGCCGCCCATCCCGAGCGCGTGATCAACGTCGGCATCGCCGAGCAGAACCTGGTGTCGGTCGCAGCCGGGCTCGCCCTCACCGGCAAGCTCGTCTTCACCTACGGCATCCTCGCCCACGTGACCGCGCGTTGCTACGAGCAGCTCCGGCTCGACGTCTGCGCCGCCGGCCTTCCCGTGATCGGGCTCGGCGTCGGGAGCGGGCTTTCGTACGGCGTCGACGGTCCGACACACCACGGCATCTACGACCTCGGTCTGCTCCGCGCGCTACCGGGGCTCGCACTCTACAACCCGGCCGACGGCGTCACCGCGGCCGCCGCCGTCCGCCTGGCCGCGGCGGGACGGGGGCCGGCATTCATCCGCCTCGACAAGGAGGCGCCGGAGCCGCTCTACGATCCGCGGGCGCAGTCTTTCGCGGCGGGCGTGGCGGTGCTGGAGGCCGGCGCCGACGCGACGATCATCGCCACCGGATGCTCCGTCCACCGGGCGCTCGCGGCGGCCCGCCGCCTGCGCAGCGAAGGGATCGCGGTGACGGTCGTCGACTGCTTCCGCCTCAAGCCCGTACCCGACGGGCTCGTGCGCACCGTCCTACGGGACGCGCGCGCCATCGTCACGGTCGAGGAGCACGCGCACACGGGCGGTCTCGGCACGATCGTCGCCGAGCAGCTCGCCGCGATGGGCAGCGCGCCGCGCTTCGCGCGCCTCGCGCTCGACGACGTCGTCTACCTCGGCGCGACGAGCCGCGCCTGGGCGGAGGAGCACTGTGGCATCGGCACCGCCGGCATCGCCCGGACGGTGCGAGGGCTCGTCGAGCCGGCGTGGGCCGCCGTGCCGGCGGCCGCTGCAGCTGCCGGGAGCGCGGCATGATCGAGCGTGCGCTCGGCGCGACCACCACGCGGGTCGCCGCGATCGGCCAGGGAACGATGGGCCTCGGCGGGAGCTTCGCACGCGACGGCAGCGACGACGCGGCACGCGTGCGCGCGCTCCGGCTCGGCATCGATCTCGGCCTGCGGCTGATCGACACCGCCCCGGTCTATGGAGCGGGGCACGCCGAGGAGCTGGTCGGCCGTGCGCTGCAGGGCGTCCGCGAGTCGGTCCTGGTCGCCACCAAGTTCTCCCCGGAGGAGAGCAGCCGTGAGGGCGTTCTGCGCTCGGCCGAGGCGAGTCTCCGCCGGCTCCAGACCGATCGCATCGACCTGCTGCAGATGCACTGGCCGAGCGCGGCGGTGCCGTTCGAGGAGACGCTCGCGTCCATGGGCGAGCTGGTCCGCGCCGGCAAGGTGCGGTTCCTCGGCCTCGGCAACGTGACCGCGTCGCAGCTCCGCCAGGCGCTTGCGAGCGAGGCCGGCCGCCACCTGGTGTCGACGCAACAGGAGTACAGCCTCCTCGACCGCAGCGTCGAGGCGCGTCTCCTGCCGCTCTGTCGTGAGCGCGGGCTGACGCTGATCGCCTACAGTCCGCTGGCACGGGGCGCACTCGCGCCCGGTGGCGCGCGCGGCGCGCTCCTGCGGGAGATCGCGCGCGCGTATGGCATCTCGGTGGCGCAGCTCGTCCTCGCGTGGCTCCTCGGCGACGAGAGCGTGGTGGCGATCCCCAAGGCCGTGGACCCGGCGCACCTGCGCGAGAACGCCGCTGCCGCCGGCGTCGCGCTCGCCGACGGGGACCGGCGCCGGATCGCGGCCGCGTTCACGGTCCGGACCCTGGACGTGCCGCCCAGGGACATCGTCGTGACCGCCGCACCCGGGCGCCGCATCTACACCACGCTCGCCGAGGCGCTGGAGAACCGCTTCCAGCTCGTGCCGGGTCCACGCGACCTCGCCGCCCAGCTGGCCGCGGGCGAGATGCTGAAGCCCGTCAAGGTCGAGGTGGTGGCGGGTGGAGGGGCAGGGGCGCGCTTCCGGCTCACCGACGGTCGCGTGCGCTACTGGGCATGGGTGATCGCCCACCAGGACCGACCGATTCCCGCGATCGTCGAGCCCGCTGCGCTGCCGGAGCGGCACGCGGGCGGGGGACGCGAGGAGCCGCACGTGGGTGCAGAACGCGAGGAGCCGCACGTGGGTGCAGAACGCGAGGAGCCGCACGTGGGTGCGGAACGCGAGGCGGAGGCGCGATGACGCCGGACCCCCTGGCCATCACCGAGTACGGCAGCACCGCCGAGCATGCACACCGTGCCGATCTCGTGCGGCTGCTGCGCGAGGCGCCGATTCCCGGCGACCAGCTGCTCTCGAACCTCGGTCTGTTCGTGGAGTCGAAGAACCTGGCGCGCGTGCTCTTCATGGATTTTCTCTTCCGCCAGATCCTCGACGTGCACGGGGTGGTGATGGAGTTCGGGACGCGCTGGGGGCAGAACCTCGCGCTCCTCGCCGCCCTGCGGGGGATCTACGATCCCTTCAACCGCCACCGCAAGATCATCGGCTTCGACACCTTCACGGGCTTTCCGGCGATCGGCGCGAAGGACGGGGGCGCCGCGATGATGCGCCCCGGACAGCTCGCCGTCACGCCCGGCTACGAGCAGTACCTGACGCAGGTGCTCGCCGTCCACGAGGCGCTGAATCCGCTGGCGCACCTGCGCAAGTTCGAGCTGCGGGCCGGCGACGCCACCGTGGAGCTGCCGCGCTATCTCGAGGACGCGCCCGAGACCATCGTCGCGCTCGCGTACTTCGACTTCGATCTCTACGAGCCGACGCGTGCGTGTCTCGCAGCGATCCGGCCCCGTCTCACCCGCGGCAGCGTCGTCGGCTTCGACGAGCTCGCCGATCCCGACTCGCCGGGAGAGACGCAGGCCGTCATCGACGTCTTCGGGCTGCCGAACGTCCGCCTGCGGAGATTCCCGCACGTCTCGCGGGCGTCCTATTTCGTGCTGGAGTGACCGGGGAGGCCGTGATGCTCGATCGCACGCGACTGGAGGCCTTTCGTGGACGCACCGTCGTCGTCACCGGCGGCACCGGGATGGTGGGGCGGCAGATCGTCGACCTCGTCGTCGGGGCGGGCGCGTCCGTCCGGGTCGTCTCGCTCGACCGCGTGCAGCCGAACCCGTCGGCCGACTACGTCTTCGGGGACCTCACGGACCTCGGGTTCTGCAGGGCGGTGACGCGCGGCGCCGACTTCGCCTTCCACATCGCCGGCATCAAGGGGTCGGTCGAGGTGACGACGCGCAAGCCGGCGAGCTTCCTCGTGCCCTTGCTGATGATGAACACCAACCTGCTCGAGGCCTGCCGAGCGAATGGCGTCGAGCGCCTGGTCTACACCAGCTCGATCGGCGCCTACCCGAGCCGGGAGGTCTTTCGCGAGCGCGACGCCTGGGATGGGGTGCCGATGGACGTCTTCCCCGGCTGGGCCAAGCGCATGGGCGAGCTGCAGATCCGCGCCTACCGCGAGCAGTACGACCTGCGCACGTTCGCGGTCGTGCGCCTCACCAACGTCTACGGGCCAGGTGACAACTTCGACCCCGCGAGCGCCATGGTCATCCCGGCGCTGATGGCGCGGGTCGCGAACGGCGAGGACCCGCTCGTTGTCTGGGGAGACGGCTCGGCGGTGCGGGAGTTCGCTTACAGCGCCGACGTCGCGGCGGGCGTGGTGCTGGCGTTGCTGCACGGGACCGGCGGCGAGCCCATCAACCTCGGCACCGGAATCGGCACCTCGATCCGCGAGCTGGTCGAGACCCTCGCCGGCGTGGTGCCCTTCCGCTACGCCTTCGACGCGAGCAAGCCCGCGGGCTTCGCCCGCCGCGTGATGGACATCTCGGCGGCGCGGGAGCGACTGGGCTACGCGCCGTCGACCGCGCTCGCCGACGGGCTCCGCGCCACCTGGGACTGGTACCGCGCGCACCGCGGCGAGCACGCGCGCAAGCGCGACTACTTTCGGGAGAGCGCATGATGGAGGTGGAGGAGACGACCCTCGACGGCGTGCTGCTGATTCGCCCGCCGACGGTCTTCGAGGATTTCCGGGGCGCCTACGTCGAGACCTACAACCGGCGACTCTACCAGCAGGCCGGCATCGACGTCGACTTCGTCCAGGACGACATCTCGGTGTCGGCGCGGAACGTGCTGCGCGGGATTCACGGCGACGGCACGACCTGGAAGCTGATCTCGTGTCTGCACGGACAGTTCTACCTGGTGGTGGTCAACTGGGATCCCCGCTCGCCGCAATTCCGGCGCTGGGAGGGGTTCACGCTCTCGGAGCGCAACCGCTTGCAGGTGCTGGTGCCGCCGCAGTTCGGCAACGGTCATCTCGTCCTGAGCGAGCAGGCGATCTTCCATTACAAGCAGTCGACCGAGTACGACCGCGAGGGGCAGTTCACCGTCCGGTGGAACGACCCGACCCTCGACATCTGGTGGCCGGTCCGTGACCCGATCGTCTCGCGTCGTGATCAGGGGGTGTCGCATGCGTGAATGGCGGCTCGACGGTGGGCGCGTCTTGGTGACGGGTGGCGCGGGGTTCCTCGGCTCGCACCTGGTCGCTGGCCTGCGCCAGCGCGGGTGCCGCGTGCGCGCCACCGTGCACCAGCGTCCGCCGGCACTGCGGCAGGAGGACGTCGAGTACGTGGTCGCGGACCTGCGGCACATGGACGATTGCCGGCGCGCGGTCGAGGGCGTCGAGTTCGTCGTGCACTGTGCCGCCAATACCTCCGGCGCCGCCGTCATGGTGCGCACACCCCTGGTGCACGTGACGCCGAACGTGGTGATGAACACGCAGCTCCTCGATGCCGCACATGCGGCGCACGTCGCGCGCTTCCTCTTCCTCAGCAGCGGGGCCGCCTATCCGCCCACCGGCGCGCGCCCGGTGCAGGAGCACGAGATGTTCGACGGCGACCCCTACGATGCCTACTACCCTGTCGCCTGGATGAAGCGGTACGCGGAGATCCTGTGCGAGACCTACGCCCGGCGGCTGCGGCCGTCGATGAGCACGGTGATCGTCCGTCCCTCGAACGTCTACGGGCCCGGCGACAAGTTCGACCCCGCGCTCTCGCACGTGACCGCGGCGCTCGTCCGCCGCGTCGTCGAGCGGCAGCGTCCGCTCGAGGTATGGGGCACGGGGGATGACGTCCGTGACCTCGTCTACGTCGACGACTTCGTCGACGGCGCGCTCCGCGCCCTCGAGGCGGCCGGCGACTTCCTGGCCGTGAACATCGCGAGCGGGCACGGCACCTCGGTGCGCGAGATCCTCGCGACGCTGCTCGCGGTCGACGGTTGGACCGACGCCGAGGTCCGCTTCGACCCGCAGCGTCCGAGCACCATCCCGGTGCGCCTCATGAGCACGCAGCTGGCCCGCCAGCGGCTCGGCTTCACGGCGCGGGTGTCGCTGCCCGAGGGCCTCGCGCGAACGCTGCGCTGGTATCGCAGCCAGCTGGACGGTGCGGCGGCCGGCGGACGGCTCGCCGCGGCGGGCTGACATGAGGGAGTTCTACCGATCGCGACGCGTGCTCGTGACCGGCGGGACGGGGACCATCGGGCTGCCGCTGGTGGCGAGGCTCCAGCGTCTCGGGGCGGAGGTGACCGTCGCCGCCCTCGATCCTCCCGAGCAGGCACGGCTCCTTCTGGGTGCCGGCGTGCGCTTCGTCCAGGCCGACCTCACGGACCCGGCGGCGTGCCGGCGCGCGACAGCCGGCCAGGACTACGTCTTCAACCTCGTCGGCATCAAGGGATCGGTGGGCATCGGCGTGACGCGAGCCGCGAGCTACTTCGTACCCATGCTGCTCTTCAACACGCACATGATGGACGCCGCGTTCCGGAGCGGCGTCGGGCGCTACCTGGTGGCGAGCAGCATCTGTGCGTATCCGCCGGCCGAGCTGCAGCACGAGGACGACCTCTGGAACGGTCTGCCGCGGCAGGGCGACCGGTACGCCGGGATCGCCAAGCGCGTGGCCGAGATCCAGGGCGAGACCTACCTGCACGAGTACGGCTGGGATGCGGTGCGCATCGTGCGCCCCGCGAACGTCTACGGGCCCTTCGACGACTTCGAGCCGGCGACGGCGCAGGTGATCCCGGCGCTGATCCGGCGCATGCTCGACGGCGAGGACCCGGTGCATGTCTGGGGCGACGGGACGACCGTCCGGGACTTCATCTACTCCGAGGACGTGGCTGCGGGCATGCTCCTCGCGCTCGAGCACGCCCGCCCGTGCGAGGCCGTGAACCTCGGCTCGGGACGGCCGTGCACGATCCGGGAGGTGGCGGAGTGCATCGCCGCGCTGATGCCGCGACCTCCCCGGATCGTCTGGGACGAGGGCAAGCCGGCGGGCGACCCGGTCCGACTGCTGTCGCTGGAGCGGGCGCGGGCTCGTCTCGGCTTCGCGCCGCGGACGTCGCTCGCGAGCGGCGTCGCCAGGACGATCGCCTGGTACCGCGCCCATCGCGAGCTGGCCCGCCGGCGCACCAGCGGCCTCGATCGCCGCGCTCGCGCGGCGGAGCCCTGCGGCACGACCGTCCCCGGGGCTGCCTCGTGACGGCGGACGCCTCGCAGCGCCGCTGCCTGCCCACCCTGGCGGATCTCGTCGACGAGCTCACCATCACCCAGATCAAGCAGGTGCTCCTGCCGGACGGCCAGGCGCGCTTCGGCGAGCGCATGGCGATGCTCGTCCACGACGTCGATCTCCTCCTCGGCGACGGCGCGCCCCGGCTCTCCGCGCGGCTGCTCCGGACCGTCGTCGTGCTGGCGCAGATCAACCTCCACATCTGGGGGCTGAAGGAGAAGGCGCAGGCGGACGAGGAACGCTACCTGGAGCACCTCAAGCTCGCGCACCAGCTGAACGGGATCCGGAATCGCATGAAGAACGCGCTGCTTGGCGAGTGTGGCGACGGCGATCCCGCCCTGCAGAAGTCGAACTGCGACACCGACGGCCTCGCGGGGTGGGACATCGAGATCGGCGGCCCCTCGTGATGCAACGGCCGCTCGGACGTGCCGGGACGATGGTGTCGGCCCTCGGTCAGGGGACGACAGGGACCGGCGGCTTCGCGCACGTGTCCCCGGCGCGAGACCGCGAGCGCATCGACGTCCTGCGCCTGGGCATCGACCTCGGGATGACGCTGATCGACACCGCCGAGCTCTACGGCGGTGGTCACGCCGAGGAGCTGGTCGGCAGGGCGATCGCCGGGCGGCGCGATCGGGTCTTCCTCGCCAGCAAGTTCAATCCCGGGCACAGCCGCTACCGCGACGTCGTCGCCGCGGCCGAGGCCAGCCTCCGCCGCCTGCGGACCGACCACTTCGATCTCTACCAGATGCACTGGCCGGAGCCGCGCGTGCCGCTCGAGGAGACACTCGCCGCCCTGGCGGCGTTGCAACGGCAGGGCAAGACACGACACGTCGGGCTCGGCAACTGCACCGTCGCGGAGCTGGAAACGGCGCGACGCACCGCGGGGGCGCCCGCAATCGCGTCGGTGCAGGGCGAGTACAACCTGTTTCAGCGTGCCGCCGAGGGGGACGTGCTGCCCTACTGCCAGCGCGAGGGCATGACCTTCCTCGCCTACAGCGTCCTCGATCGCGGCAGCGGGCTCCCCGACGACCCGCGCCGCGCGCTGCTCGTGGGCCTGGCGGAGAAGTACGGCAGGTCCGTGCCGCAGATCGTCCTGCGCTGGGTGCTGTCGCGCTCGTCGGTCGTCGCCTTGGTGAAGGCCGCGGGTCGTGCGCACGTCCACGAGAACGCTGCGGTGACGGCGTTCGCGCTCGCCGAGGAGGACGTCGCGCGCATCGACGCCGCGTTTCGCCAGCGCGTCCTCTACGTGGCGCCGGCGCGCGTTCGCGTCCGCTCTGCGCGCTTGCCCCGCGCTTATGCGTCGCTGGACGAGGCGCGACGCAATCCGCGTGATCTCGTGCCGGCGCCCGAGGCCGTCGCGCTCCGCATCGCGGCGGGGCAGGTGCTGAAGCCGCTGCCGCTCGTGCCGCGGGCCGGCGGCCACGATGGCGGCTACGATCTGATCGACGGCGAGGTGCTCTACTGGGCGTGGGCGATCGCGAAGGGGATGGAGGAGCCGATGCCGGCATTCGTGAAGGGCGGCGTATCCGCAGGCGAGGAGGACGCGTCGTGAGCGCCGAGCCGCGCTATCTCGTCTCGGCGCTCGTCACCGTCTACGGCGCCGAGCGCTTCATGCGCGGCCTGCTCGCGGACCTGGAGTCGCAGACGATCGCCGACCGCCTGCAGATCGTCATCGTCGACAGCGCCTCGCCGACCAACGAGCGCGCGATCGTGGAGGAGTTCCAGCGCCGCCACGACAACATCGTCTACGTCCGGACGGAGGAGCGCGAGGGCATTCTCGCCGCCATGAACCGCGCCATCGCGCTCGCCGAGGGCCGGTACGTCACCCCCGCCTCCGCCGACGATCGCCATCGGTGCGACGCGTTCGAGCGGCTGGTGGCGGTGCTGGAGTCCAGCCCGGACGTCGGGCTGGCGTACGCCGACTCGGCGATCACCCGCAGCGAGAACGAGACCTTCGAGTCGGCCCACGCACGGGGCCGGCTGGTCGGGCATTTCCGTTGGCCGGACTTCGATGCGCGCCGACTCTTCCAGGTGTGCTGCGTGGGACCGCAGCCGATGTGGCGCCGGGCGCTGCACGAGCGTCATGGGGTCTTCGATCCCGGCTACGTCACCGCGGGCGACTACGATCTCTACCTGCGATTCGCGGCCGCCGGGGTCGTGTTCCGCCATCTGCCGGAGGTGCTCGGCCTCTATCTCCTGGCACCGCAGGGCAACGAGTACTCGAACCAGGAGCTCTCGTGCGCGGAGTCGGAGCAGGCGCGCATCCGCCACTGGCCGCCGGCGTGGGGTGAGCGGCCGGCTCCCGGAGGATACTACCTCGAGCCGATCGCGGTGGCTCCGGAGGGCGCGGCGGTCACACCCGCACCGGCGGGTGGGGTGGCGAGGCCTGCACCGGCGTGCGCCGCGGCAAGCGAGCGGCCGCTGGTGTCGGTGATCGTGCCGACGCGCGACCGGCCGGCATGGCTGCGGCGCGCCCTCGAGAGCGTCTGCCGCCAGACCTATCCGCGGCTGGAGATCATCGTCGTGAACGACGGGGGCGTGGAGGTGGAGAGCATCGTGCGCGAGCTCGGCGGCCGCCGCCCGATCGTCACCGTGAGCCTGGGCGAGAGCCGGGAGCGCTCGGCGGCGCGGAACGCGGGCCTGGCGCTCGCGCGCGGCGTCTACGTCGCCTACCTCGACGACGACGACTGGTACTACCCGATGCACCTCGAGAGGCTGGTCGGGGCGCTCGAGGAGAGCGGGGCGGCGGTGGCGTACAGCGACGCGTGGCGAGTCACCGAGGCGGGGCAGGGAACGACCTACGTCGTCGAGGGGGTGGACCGGCCGTACTCGCACGCGTTCGAGCGCGAGCGCCTGCACGCCAACAACTTCATCCCGCTTCTCTGCATCGTGCACCGGCGCGACAGCCTCGCGCGCACCGGCGGCTTCGACGAGGAGCTGCACACGCACGAGGACTGGGATCTGCTGCTCCGCCTGGCGCGCCACCACGACTTCCTGCACGTGCCCGAGGTGACCTGCGCCTTCAGCTGGCGAAACGACGGGAGCTCGACGACGAGCCGCATGCCGGACGACTTCGCGCGCACGCGCGCGCTGGTGCGTGCACGCTACGCGGCGGACGCCGCCGGACCTGGCGGGCCGGCGCAGGGCGCACGCGCGGCCCTCGCCGCGGCGCCCCGCGAGACCGCGTTCCTGTGCTCGATCGTCGTGGTGGTGCAGGAGCGCGTCGAGGACACGGTGCGCTGTCTCACCGCGCTGGCGCAGCACACGACCGGCGTGCACTACGAGGTCGTCGTCGTCGACGACGCCTCGTCGGACGGCACCGCGGCCTTCCTCGCGAGCCTGAGCGGCGATCTGCAGGTGCTCCGCAACGACGTCCCGGTGGGGCTCGCGCGCGCTCGCAACCAAGGAGCGCGGGCGGCGCGCGGGAGCCTGCTCGTCTTCCTGCACGCGGATGTGTTGCCGGCCGAGGGGTGGCTTGCGCCGCTGGTCACGGAGCTGGTGGGCGACCCGGCGGTCGCCGTCGCGGGCAGCCGTCTCCTCTACCCGGACGGGAGCGTGCAGCAGGCGGGACTGGCGTTCTCGCGCCTGGACGGCCGTCCCTATCCCCTCTACCAGCACCGTCCGGCCGACCTCGCTGCCGTGAAGCGCCGGCGCGAGCTGCAGGCGGTGAGCGGCGCCTGCATGGTGGTGCGGCGCGAGCTCTTCGACGCGGTGGATGGCTTCACCGAAGAGGGGCCGGACGCGCTTCTCGCCGACGCGGATCTCTGCCTCAAGATCGGCGAGCGCGGCGCACGGATCGTCTACCAGCCGCGCAGCACGCTCGTGCACCTCGAGGCAGACGGCGGCGAGGCCGGCGGTGACGGCGACCGCACGGCTGGCTTCCGCGAGCGCTGGCAGCATCGCGTCATCGAGGACGAGGACGTGGTGTACGCTGCCGATGGGCAGGTGCTGCGCACGGTGTTGCAGGAGGGCCGCGAGCGCTGCGAGCTCACGCCGCTCGCGGAGGCCCCGGATCGCGCGTCATGGGAGCGGCTGATCGCGGCACAGCGCGCCGCGCTCGCGGACGGTCCGGCGGCGGCTGTCGCCCTCCTTGCCGAGCCCGAGGCCTGGCCCGCCGACGTTGGCGCGCTCGACTGGGCGGCGCGGTTGTGCGAGCGGGCAGGGCTCCTCCTCGGCGCGGAGCGCTTCTGGCAGCGCGTGCGCGCGCTCGTCTGTGAGCCCGTCCCGGGCGCGGCTCCCACGCTGGCGAGCCCTGCGTCGGGAGACGGAGCCCAGGAACCCCAGTTGCCGCAGTAGGTGGTAGCTGGGGCCCCCGGGACGACGGAGGTGCCGGGGGCGTCCCGCGCTTGCGGACGGTCCGGCGTGCCACTTGCTGCGGCGGGCGCCGGGCGAGAGCGCCGGAGGCGCGGTGGCGGTGCCGGTCGCCAATCCCGTGGCCGCCGGCGAAGGTGCGGCACTCAAGTTCCCGGAGGGCAGCGACGATACTCTCTCGCGAGAGGAGACGGCCGGGCGGGACGGTCCCCCCGGTGAGCTCTCCTCGCGACGACGGCCCGGTCACGGACGGCCGGGCCCGACCACCCACGGAGGATCGTCATGGCACTCAACGTCAACACCAACGTCCCATCGCTGAACGCGCAGCGCCAGCTCGCCGAGTCGAGCTCGAAGGTCAACAAGGCGCTCGAGCGGCTCTCCTCGGGCCTGCGCATCAACTCCGCCGCCGACGACGCCGCCGGCCTCGCGATCGCGGACCGGCTGCGCGCCGACGTACGGATCGCGACCCAGGCAATCCGCAACGCCAGCGACGGCATCAGCGCCATCAACATCGCGGAGAAGGCGCTCGGCAAGGTCGGCGACGTCCTCGCGCGCCTCTCGGAGCTCGCCTCGCAGTCGGCGAGCGGCCTGGTGAGCAACTCGCAGCGCAGCGCGCTGCAGGAGGAGTTCACCGCCCTGGTCTCCGAGATCGACCGCATCTCCAACACCACCACGTTCAACGGCGTGAACCTGCTGTCGGGCGGCACGACGGTGGACCTGCAGGTCGGTCTCGATGGCGCCGCGAACAGCCGGATCTCGTTCTCAACCATCGACGGCTCGTCGAGCGGGATCGGTCTCAGCAGCGTCGCGGTCTCGACCGCCGGGGCAGCGCAGTCGGCCCTCGGCTCGCTCACGTCGGCGATCGCGACCGTGGCGTCGCGGCGCGGCACGCTCGGCTCGGTCGAGAGCCGTCTCAACACGGCGATCGCGAACCTGCGGGTGGCGCGGGAGAACTTCTCGGCTGCCGAGTCGCGCATCCGCGATGCCGATGTGGCCGAGGAGACCGCCAACCTGACCCGCAGCTCGATCCTGCAGCAGGCCGGCGTCGCCGTGTTGGCGCAGGCGAACCAGCAGCCCGCGCTCGCACTGCAGCTTCTCCGGTAGGTAGTCCGGATGGACGCGCGTCGGCGGGAGCCCTCGGCTCCTTCCGGCGCGCGCCCTGGGAGGCGCCATGAAGATCAGCGGCACCGAAGGCCTGCAGCCTCTCGTTCCGGGCGTTGGCTCGAGCGGACTCGGACCGGACGCGACGCGCGGCGTCCCGGCGGCATCAGTCCGCCCCGAGGCGGCCCCGGCAGAGCGCCGCGCGCCGCAGGGGGACGGCGCGGAGCGAGCCGCGGAGGAGGCGAGGCGGGCGGCAAGTTCGTTCAAGGGGTACCACCTCTCGTTTCGTTTCGACCGGGACATCAACCGCGTGGTGGTGCGTGTCATCGATTCCGACAGCGGCACCGTGATCCGCTCCATCCCACCCGAGGAGGCAGTGCGGATGCTGAAGCAGCTCCGCAGCGAGCGCGGCACCATCCTCGACGCGGAGGCGTAGCCGAGCGGGGGCAGGACAGGAACGAACGCAG
>Ga0209253_10001640_pt1 | contig 19701 bp, 17 predicted proteins | sample FrelakmetBRP12BR_FD_187145 | JGI IMG/M metagenome (GOLD analysis project Ga0209253, IMG submission 187145) | Freshwater lake sediment microbial communities from the University of Notre Dame, USA, for methane emissions studies - BRP12 BR (SPAdes)... | ecosystem: Environmental > Aquatic >... | reverse complement strand
AGCCGCGATCGAAAAGGGCTTTGTCCAGAGAGAAATCCAGGACAGCGCCTACCGGTATCAACGGGAAATCGAACGTGGCGAACGGGTGGTGGTCGGTTTGAACCGGTTCCAGGTGCAGGAGGAAAAACCGAAAAATCTTCTGAGAGTGGATCCTGCGCTGCGCCTTTCACAGATCGAAGAGCTGAAGAAAATGAAATCCGAGCGTGACCAGGACCGCGTCGCTAGGGCCCTTTCCGAACTGAAGAGAGCGGCCGAGGGAACGGACAACCTCATGCTTCCTATTCTCGAAGCCGTGAAGACTTACGCCACCCTCGGTGAGATCTGCGATACCCTCAGACACGTCTTTGGAGAGTATCGGCAAATCAACACACTCGGGAGGTAAAACCGCAGTTTCTCTGCAACCCGAGGAGAGGAGATCGAGCCCGGCCAGGGGGGGTCTCTTTAGAGCCGCTGAGTTCCAGTACGGAGTAGACAGTAAACAGTAGGCAGTAATTCATTCTGCTTGCTCCTTACTGCATACTGCATACTGCTTACTCATGGTGTTGCGGCCAAAGCCCTGCATTAGATCCTTTAGTTGGAACGGAGCGTTGATCATGAATGTCGAGAAAAAGATCAGAGTCCTGGCAGCCAAGCCGGGTCTGGACGGCCATGACCGAGGCATCAAAGTCGTGGCCAGTGCTCTCATGGATGCCGGGATGGAGGTCATCTACACCGGACTTCGACAAACGCCTGGCCAGATTGTTGAAGCCGCTGTTCAGGAAGATGTGGACGTCATCGCCATGAGCATCCTCTCAGGAGCCCATGATTACCTTTTCCCAAAGGTCATGGAATTGCTGAAGGAGAAAGGCGTGGAGGACATCCTGGTCATCGGAGGCGGCATCATCCCGGATGAAGATGTCCCTGCGCTCAAAGCCTGTGGAATCGCCGAGATCTTTGGCCCCGGAACGAATACTCAAGACATTGTGGGGTTTATCAAAGCCGGCCTCAGGAGATAGGGCCCCTTCCCGGCACCAACGAGTAGGCAGTCTGCAGCAGGGAGTAAGCAGCAACACCGGCTGAAACAAGGTTCTTCTGTTTGACTGCTTACTGCTTACTTCTTACTGCTTACTGATTCTCTGCGGGCTGGGAGGGAGGGATCAAGGAGGCTGCCATCTGTCTGACTTGGGGATCCCGATCCCGGGTACACTCCCCCAGGATTTGAGCGCTGCGAGGGTCGTGTATGAAAGAAAGAGCGACGGCTGCCACCACGCGAATGGACGAAGGGTACTTCTTCCGTCTTGATAAGAAACTCTGGAGAGAGATCACCTGCTCAAGGAGATCGATCCCTCTCGGATCTCCGATTTGACCTAAGGTCTGGCAGCAGGCAACCAACCGTTCTTTGTCCTTCGCGGTTTTCATCAGAGACCCGATTTTATCGAGAGCCGCTTGCGGTCGCACGCTTCCAAGGCACTTGATTGCATCCGCCGCCACCTCTCCCTTCATGCTGCCCGCGCGCTCCAGGAGAATCTTCTCCACCTCATCCGTGTTCAGTCGCTGGGCTAGTCTCAAGGCTTTGGCCCTCACCTGGGCATTTTCATCATCGAGAGCCTGAATAAGCTCTGCTTTGAGGTCCCGGGTGACGCTGTCGATGACATCCAGGATCTGGAGCCGCTCTTCCGCAGTGCTCTCCAGCATAAACTCCCGTTTCAGCATCTTTGCCGCTTCATACCCCTGCTCGGAAAACAGACTGGCCGCAAGCTGCCTGATTCTGAGATCTGCCTCTCCCTTGACCACCTCCATCAGCAAAGGAGCAGACACTTTACCCAGGCTGCCGAGAAGCTGCACTGCATTTTGCTGCCGCAGGGTCTCCTTGGAGTGGAAATCCTGGAGGAGCAGCTCCTGGGCCTTCGGGTCCAGGGGCTTCAGGAGTATTTCTTCAAACATCTTGGCCTGGTCGCTGTTGGCCTCGAGGAGTTTCCGGTAGCGCCGCTGGAGATGCAAAAGGATCTGGGTCGCAACAGGGTACTCCGCAAACTGAACAAGGAGAGTGGACAGGCGATAAAGGAGGTTGGCCAATTCCCGCAGAACAGCAGGGTCCTTCTCCTGGGAAAGGACCAGGAGAAGAGGCTTGGCAAGGATTTTCGCCAGCTGGTTCTGAAGCCCTGTGATCAGGCCTTCAAACAAGAGCTGGCAACGACCGATCACCTTTTGCCGTACCTGCGGATTCGAGTTGAGATATCCGTGGAAAAGGCGCTTGATGATTGAAGTGACCTCCCTTTCTCCACCTTCCAGCAGCAGATCGCTGATCTCTCTGGGCATCCGCTGCAGAAGGTTGTCAAAGGATTCCTCATCCGCCGCAAGACTCGGCTGTCCCCCCTGGACCTTCTTCTTCATCACGCTCCGGGCGCCTGCCGCGACCTGAAAAGCGCCTGTGGCGTACGCCCCCGCCGCAATCCTGGTCTCATAAAAGCGGTAGTCAAGAAGAATCCCTTTGAGACCTTGCTCCTTCGCCAAACGGCTCCAGTATTCTTTGTCCTGTACCCCTGAAGGCAGATCCCCTACGGCCCCGATGAAAACCCTCATTTCCTCGGGAGTGACGCTCTGGAGAAAGGTCATGCTCTTGAGGCCGAGGGAGTCCAGGAACTGGAGAAAGCTCTGACCCACGATGTCCAGATCGGAGGAGCTCACTTTTTTATCATTCACGAAGAGCGAGTCCTCAACCCGCGCCATGGTCAGGTGGGCCTCCTTTCTCAATATGCGGCGCAGCCTTTTCAAGGCTTGCTGGATCGCGCTCTCGGTTGCCTTGCTTTTCAGAGGATAGAGTTTAATGCTTCTTGCCGCATTGAGAAGCGCCTTGGTGAACTCCGGGACTAAGGAGAGCGTGTCTTTTTCCGGTTCCTCTTCTGCCCCTTCCTCCTGAGCCAGTGCACCGGCCGTAAATTCCCCTGTGCCGTCAAGTCCCGGAATCTCCCCTTCTCCCCGAATGGCATAATGCACCTGGGACATCTCCAAATGGCTCAGTTTCTGCTCTTCAATGAAGCGTTGCCAGAATCCTTTATCGATGGCCTCGGTTTTGGTCCGACCAAGAGCGTCTAGCAGGCCGGTCAACTCCTCCATGGACAGGCCTCGCTTCAGCGTCACTCCTTTGAGTTCCAGGCGGTAGAGAAGTTGAAGGAAGGAGGAGGCAAAGGCTTTGAATTCAGCGAGCTCCACTCTCTTTCCATTGACCAGCAATGCCCGTTCCACCTGGAAAACGGTCAACGTTTCGTTTCTTTCGAGAATCCTATCAATCGCTTCCTTGGCTTTTTCATTGGCCACCAAGATGGACTTGCTTCCCGCCGGGTAGAGCGTCGTGTTTCGCACGGCCAGGAGAAACGTTCGAAGCACGTTGGGGAGCAATGCGACGCTTTCCGCATCCAGGGGGAGTTCTTTGGGCTTGAGCTCTGCCGGACCTTCGCCGGTGTAATAAACCGCTTCTCCCGCGTTGAACACCGTGCTGTTCTGCGTCGCTTGCAGTTGTTCATAAAGGCGAGCTTTTTCCTGATTGGCCGAACGCTTGAAATGGTAGGCCAGAGTGGCTGTTGAATGCAGGAAGTCTTTCTCATAGAGGGATTCCTGGTAGGCACCCACCCGCTCATGGAGCGCCTGCCTCGTGTTTTTCTGAATCGCCCCATAGGCGATGTCGAGGACACGCCTGCTCAGGAACTGAACCGTTTCATCGTTGAGTTGGAAGTCCGAACTGATGAGACCCTGGGAAACAGCCTTGTCCACGAATTCGAGGATCGTGGCCTCACTCTTGTCCGAACTCCCGGTCAGCATACTGAGAGACACTTGCCCCCCGAACACAGAAGCCTGATCCAGCACCCTGCGGCTCTCTTCATCCAGGGCCGCAATCTTCTGTCGAACAATTTCCTCCAGCGACCTTGGCAGATATCCCTCTTCCAGCGGGCTGATCACCCATTGCTGACCGCTCAAGGAAATCTTCCCGTCCATGACGAGCTTGCGGACGAGTTCGTTGAGGAAGAGAGGGTTCCCCTGAGTCGTCTGCTCCAGAGCCATGCCAAACTCCCTGGACAGGCTGATCCTCGGAAAAATAGCCTGAAGGTGTTTTACCACATCGGCCTCGGTGAGCGGCGACAGGCTGACCTTTCGTATGCCGATTTCCTGGCCGTAGGTGGCGCAGAAACGGCCCAACGTATCTCCCTGTCCCTCTCCCATTCCCTTGGAAAACTCTGCTGCCGCGCCGCAAACGAAAAGTGGAATTTGCCGCCGAATCATCATCTGGCGAATAAAAAGAAGAGTCGCCTCATCACTGAAATGAAGGTCATCGACGACCCAGATGACAGGCGCCCCATCCAGGATTTCTGTCATCACCTGGAGCAGCGTGTAGAAGATCCTTTCTCGTTGAACCTTGTCCTCTTTCTTTTGCTCGCGGTTCCCTTCAGACAACTGAGGAAGAATGAAGGACAAGTTAGTCGTTTCTTCTGAGGAAAGCCCTTTAAGGATTTCAGCTCCTTTTTCTTTCCTGGCTTTCAGCAGATCCGCGAAAAAGGCTGCGATCAGATAATAGGGACGGTACAGCTCCTGCGGGTTCCCTGCCGCCTTGACCTGCAGAATAGACTTGGTCTGGGCTAGGCTCCGCTGGACCGTTTCCAGGAACATGCTCTTGCCCATCCCCGGTGCCCCTTCAGTGATCAGGAACTGGCTCTCGCTCTGGCTGAACTTCCGGAGGGACTCACCCACTGCCGAGAGTTGCGTTTTCCGGCCGGCAATGGCGGCCCTCTCCAGTTGGAACATTGCGGTTTTGACAAACACGTCTTGCGGAACGATTTCGGCCACGGTGGCCAGACGGTCACGACCTGCCTTCTTGGCATAGTAAAGGGCAGTGTCTGCCTTGTGAATCAGGGCCTTGTCTCCCCGGGCATCCTCCGGAGCGCACGCCACTCCGATGCTCAGGGTGATCCCCAGGGTTTTCCCTGAATCGTCCAGGTGCATCGGTTTTACATGGGACAGATTGATCACCCTTTCAGCAAGGTGGGAGGCCGTCTTCTTGCGAGACAGAGGCATCAGAATCATGAACTCGTCGCCCCCATACCGGATGGGGAGATACTTGTCTCCAGCGGCCTCGCGCAGCAGATTGGCTACCCAGATAAGGGCCTGGTCTCCGACATTGTGTCCATAGCTGTCATTGATTCCCTTGAAGTGGTCCAGATCCATCATGAGGAGCGACAGAGGATTATCCTCAAGAGCATTCCACGGGATGTTTTGCTGGAAATAGTTGTGAAGGAAACGACGATTGTAAAGACCGGTGAGTTCGTCCTCAAAGATCAAGCGAGACGGATCTTTACCGACGATTTGGAGGTGATTCAATAACTCATTGTAATCCATTGCACCGGTCCATGGAACCAAGGAGTAAAGCTTTTCCCAGTATTATAAATAAGATGGGGCTCTTATGTCAAGACTTAACCTTTCGATTCCTAAGGCTATTTTGCTTTCGGACCAACGGCTCATATGAAGGCCCATCACAAAAAACAAATGCCGGAGGCACGCTCCCCGCGACGACCTCCGGCAAAAGCAGTGAAGAAAATTGGTAACTGCTCAGGTGTTTAGGCTGAAGGCTGAAGACTGAAGGGCAATAATGATCACCCACGACACACTCACTTGCCAACCTGCCTGCCGCGCCCGCGGCGCAGGCAGGTGTCTTTTCCTTCAGTCTATCTACACTTCAGTCTATCTACCTGAGTAGTTAACAAAATGGAAATCTATTCATCTTTCCAGACAGGTTTCCTTTTTCCCAGGAAAGCTTTGAGCCCCTCCTGAGCATCATGGGTCTTCATGAGCTTGTTGAGGTAAATATCCTCAATCGGCCTCAGAGAGGCTTCCAGGTCATCGTGCAATCCCACGGCGATGGCTTTTTTCGTTTGCCGCAACACTTCCGCACTCAAGCCCAGGTAGGGCCTGAGAAAAGTCTCTGTTTCTTTCTCCAGATCCTGGTCTTTCACGACTTTATTGATCATTCCGATCTGAAGGGCTTCAGCTGCGGAGATGATGCGGCCGGAAAGGATGAGGTCCATGGCCGCTTTTCGGCCCATAATCCGAGGCATGATATGAGCGGCAATGGGCGGAAACACTCCCACCTGAATCTCCGGCTGGCCGAACTTGGCTCCTTCTCCTGCGATGACCAAGTCGCTAAAGACCGCCAGTTCACACCCGCCGCCCAAACAGGAGCTGAAAACCGAAGCGACCGTCGGAACACCCAGCTTGTCCATGAACCGGAAGATGCGATGAAACGCCTCGATCATTTTCGGGGCCAGGTCCCCCATGTGCTCGCCTACATCCACGCCGGCTGAAAAGCACTTCCCTTTGGCATTGAAGAGAACCACCTTGAGATCTTTCTTGCCCTGCCAGCCCTTCAGCACGTCATTGATCTCTTCCATCATCGCAATGTTCAGGACATTGACAGGGGGTTTGTTGAGCGTGATGGTGCCGAGGCCCTGCTTAAACTCCGTCAGAATATGTTGGTAGGCCATGATCACACCGCCTCCTTTTTTTAGAGTGAACCTGTTCTCTACAAATGAAACTGGCAGGCGGGCCTGCCTTGACGGCCCTGCCTGCCAGTGGAATACTCAATGAAACAAAATTACTTCTGCGGTTTCCCGAGAACTTCCGCAAACATCTCCATATCCCAGGCTTTACAGGCAGCGATGTTCTGGCGGAACTTAACGAAGTTAATGGTATCTTGGCCCGTTATCTTCTTGGAATTGAAGGCTCCGAAGCCCAGGAAGGCCTCACCGCCCATGTTGGCGGCCAGCCAGTGTCGGTGGGCATTCTTCATGGTATCCCAGAAGAATTTCTTCTTCTGGCGTACGCTGTCAATGGATTCTATCAAGCACCCGGGGAACAGATTGGCAAAGGTCCAGTTGATTCTGTCCACTTCCTTGTCCAGAAGCTCGAAGTCCGCCTTGTCCTGATGCTCCTTCAGGATGGCCCGGCCCTCTTTGAGCTCTTCGCCGGTCTTGTACTCGCCGTAAACGATCTCGCCGTCCTTCACGTACTGATCGGTGATGATCGTGGGGTTGCGAACCCATTTTCCGTTGATCTTGAGAACGGGCACGGCTTTGCTGATGAGGGTCTTGGCCTTCATCTTGTAGGCGGACCACATCTCACAGGACACGCAGTTCCACATGGCATCCTCGGCGCTCAGGTACCAGGGCAGAAAGTCCGAGGCCCCGCCCACCGGAGCCGATCCGTGTCTCGGTCCCGCCTGACCGAAGATGGCCAGGTCCGAAGCGATGGCGAGATCGCAGGCCATGCCGATTTCCTGGCCGCCGGCCACTCTCATCCCGTTGACTCTGCAGATGACCGGCTTCTTGCAAGCCAGGATGGCATCGACCATGTGGTTGAACAGTTCCATGTACTGGCCGTATTCATCCGGTCTCATGCTGTAGTATTCGCTGTACTCCTTGGTGTTGCCGCCCGTGCAGAAGGAATAGGGGCCGGTGCCGGTGAAAACAACGGCCACCACGCTGCGGTCCAGGGAGGCGTTTTCAAACCCGGCGATCACGCCCTTCACCATCTCCGTGGTGTAGGAGTTGTACTGAGCCGGGTTGTTGAGGCGAATCCAGGACACAAAGAGTCCGTCCACTTCTTTGCCCGTGTTGGGGTCTTTCAGGGGCCTCTTCTCGTAAACCGTGCAGGGAGCCTGTGTTCCCCAGTGCACGCTGGTGTGCAATGCATGATCTTTTATTCCATCTTCCCTTGGCAACCATTCCAACCCTTTCAAAGCCATAATCTTTTCCTCCTTTAGTAATAGAATCTATCGTTTTGTTCCAATCCCGTTTCAACGGGATCGTCTCCTCCCTAGAAATCCGGGGTGAGCACGATTCGCTTCATCGGTGGTGATTTGTGGGCCTGCGCAAACGTCTCCGCAATGCTGCTCATAGGCCGCGTTTCCACAAACTCCTCGATGTTGATCTTCTTGCTCAGGACCATATCCAGAACAATGGGATAGTACTCGGGCAGGCATCCCCAGGTTCCGATGATCTCCGCATCAAAAGCCATCAGACGACCGATGGCATACTCTGTCTTGGCCATGCTGAATCCCACGACCACCAGCTTGCCTGTAAAGCTCAGGAGGTTGAGCGCGATTTCCTGGCCCGGCTTTGCTCCTGAAACTTCAAAGATCTTCCATCCTGTGGCCGGGAGGCCCCTTTCTTTGCACATGCCGCGGAATTCCTTTGAGATCGCGCCGGCATCCTTGTCCGTAGAATTGATGACCACGTCGGCCCCGAATTTGAGCGCCCGGTTCAGCTTTTCCTGATTGCGGGCGATGCCGACCACGGTCTTGGCCCCAAGGGCCTTTGCCATCTGCCCCATGTATTGACCGACTCCGCCGGTAATTCCCACCACCACCGCGTTGTCACCGGGCTGGAAATCAGCCCTCGCTGCAGCTTGGTAGGGCGTGGTCGCGGCATCCGCTACGACGGCCAAGTGAGAAAGAGGGATGTTCCCTCGATTCTTCACTTCACAGAGATCTACGCTCGGAACAGGGATGTGGCTAGAGAATCCGCCAAAGAGTGCGAGGCTGTTGCCCGGCATCTTCTGATCCAGACAGCGATTGCCCCGGCCTGTTTTGCAAAGAATGCATTTGCGGCAGGGCATTACGGCAGGGACAATGACCTCTTTTCCAACCCATGCCTGGTCCCCGGCCACCACGGTTCCTGAAATTTCGTGCCCCAGAGTGAGGGGCGGTTTGGATACCGTGGGGACCCCGTCATAAAAATATCCGAGGTCGGTGTGGCAGACCCCGCATCCCGCGACTTCTACAAGGACCTCTCCGGGCTGGAGCTGTGGGACTGGAATCTGTTTCTTCTCAAGCTTGCCCGGTGTTGTTTCTTTGGTCTCCTTGTTGAAGGACGCGGGTTGTACCATTTGCCATGTCCATAGCATGTCCAATACTCCTCCCATGTTGTCCTCCTTCTTTCTAAAGTTCTAGTCTCAACGACTTTAATGCCGGGACATCTTCCTCCCAAAAAGAAACCCATGTCCCGGTGTCCTCATTTTCTCCTAATGCAGGCCTATGGCCGCAACCAAATCACATTCCCGAAACCCGAATGTCGAATATCGAACAAGGAATTTCGAATGATAAAGTTAAATCTCTTCTGTTTCTTCCTTCGGCGTTCGTTATTCGTTATTCGATATTCTGCGGTTCGTTTTTGAACTTCTACGCGCCCTTCGAAGAAGTTCTGTTTTAAGACTCTAAATCATTCCATATCCGCCATCAACGGCAATGAGCTGACCCGTGATGTAGCTGGCCTCATCCGAAGCCAGGAAAACGAAGGAAGGGGCAATATCCTCCGGTTCACCGAATCGTTTGAGCAGGATCCTGTTCATGTAAATCTCTTTGAGCTTTTCATCCGTCGTGATCTTCTCGCTCATGTCGGTCGTCACAATGCCCAGAGAGATGACATTCGCGCAGATGTTGTTTCGGGCCAGTTCTCTGGCCATGGACTTGGTCATGCTGATCACCCCGCCCTTGGCCGCGCTGTAATTAATCTGTCCCACGGTCCCCACCACCCCGGCCACCGAGGTCACGTTGATGATTTTCCCGCTGTTTTTTGCGATCATATGCGGGGCAGCAGCCTGGGTGCAAAGGAAGGCGCCTTTGAGATGGATGTCGACCACCGCATCCCACTGCTCTTCCGTCATCTTGAGCATCATGGACGGCCGTGTAAACCCGGCATTGTTCACGAGGATATCGAGCCCTCCGAAGGCATCCACAGTGGCCTGGACAAGGGCTTGAGCCTCGGCCTTCTTGGCCACATCGGCTTTGAACACCTTTCCTTGCCCCCCCATTTTCTGGATCGTATCGAGCACCTCGTTGGCTGCTTTCTCATTGGAAGTGTAGTTGACCATCACCTTGGCCCCTTCTTTGGCGAAGGCCAGGGCAATAAACCTTCCTACCCCTCGACTGCTTCCCGTCACTAAAGCCACTTTATCTTTCAGTCTCATAGGCTCTTCCCCTCTTTTTCTTGGAATGAGATCGGTCAAATCGGGTTGTTTGGATGGCGAAACAAGTAATTACATTATAGTTACAATATAGTTACTTGGCGCACTTTAAAAAAACCCTCCGACCATGTCAAGAAAAAAAACGGGACACATAAATCAGATGAAATGAATCAGATTTTTTGTTAGGATGTAATGAACTCAATCCAGGGAGCATCACGTTTGAGATCCTCTCAAAAGGCCTCCTTTCTCAGGAGAGCCGCTTTTCAGGCCAAGGACCTCTTTCTCGTCCTCAGAAAGGAGAGAATCTTCAAATTCCTCGGGGCCACCTGCGCGATCATTCTGCTTGGAGCGACGAGTATCTTTATTGCCGATCGCTACTATGCCACGAAGGGAGCCGCCGGGATACTGGATGCCATCTACTGGGCGGTGGTGACTATCGCTACCGTGGGCTACGGGGACGTTGTTCCCACCTCCCCCCTGGCAAAGGTGCTCGCCCTGGTCATCATTCTGAGCGGCCCTGCCTTGCTGTCACTCCTGACCGCTTCTGTGGCTTCCATATTGGTTGAGAAAAAGATCAGGGAGGGAGAAGGGTTGGAAACGATCAAAGACAGAGATCACCTTATCATCTGCGGATGGAATGAAAACGGAGAGAAGGTCATTGACGGGATTCTTCTCCAGCTCAAGGGAACAAAGCCGAAGATCGTTCTCGTCAACGAACTGGAAAAAGAAGACATCCAATCCATCCAGGTCAAGTACGGGGACTATGACATCGCTTTTGTGCGAGGGAACTTTGTCAAGGAAGAGGTGTTGGCCAGGGCCAATCTTCCTCGGGCAAAAGCGGCGATCGTGCTCGCCGACATCTCCGGAGGAAGAATTCTGGACAAAGCGGATGAAAGGACCATTTTTGGCACCATGGCTATTAAGTCCATGGGGTCGAAGGTCAGGACTTGCGCCGAACTCATTCATGGGGAGAACAGAGAGCATCTGCTGAGGGCCAATGTGGACGAGATCATTGTCCGAGGCGAATCGGCGGGAGCGCTGCTCGCTACCGCTGCCGTCTCCCCGGGACTGGCGGATTCCGTGACATCCCTTCTCAACAACCAGGATCCAAACAAGCTCTGGCGTGTGCCTGTGCCCTCCCGTTTCGCGGACAAGACCTTCGGAGAACTGATGCCCTATTTCAGGGACAAGTTCCAAGCCTTGCTGCTCGGCGTGGTGAGGGAAAAGGAAAGTATCAAACTCGAGGATATCCTTTCAGGCGATTCCACCTTCATTGATGATTTCATCAAGAAGAAATTCGAAGAATCAGGGAAGGACTTCTTTGGCGACAAGAAAGATGTGTCTGTCATCGTGAATCCTCCGGATGATTACCTTCTCAACTCAAGCGACTGGGTCATTGTCATCTCGAGGGAGAAACCGATTGAGGCGGGTTTTGTCGAAAGGCTTGTGGGAGGAGCTTCTTAGAGTCCATGGACGATATTCGAGAGACGGTTCGAAAGGCATCCATCTTCAAGAACCTCGAAGATCAGGAGATTTCAGAGGTCTTGAGCATCACCACGGAGAAAAGAGTTCACAAAGAACACCTGATCATGCAGGAGGGCGATGAGGGCAGCACCATGTACATGCTTCTCGAAGGAGAGGTGGAGGTATCCAAAGCCCTCACCATGAAGTTCGCCGGCGAAGACATCCGAAAAGCCGAAAAGGTCTTGTCCCATCTCAGAGCCCAGGATCACGTCATCCTTGGCGAGATGGCCCTGATCGCCAATGAGAAGCGCTCGGCGTCCATCTTGGCCAAAATCGATTGCGTTCTCCTTGAGATTCGCAGAGATGACTTTATGAGACTTGTCGAAACCAAGGCGCCTCTGGGAGTGAAGGTCCTGTTCAACCTTGCCGAGTTGCTTGCCGCGAGACTCAGACATTCGGATGAAAACGTGATTCGATTGACCACTGCCCTGTCCATTGCTTTGAGCCGATGAAGAGATTCCTCTGGCTATGGTGTGTTCCGCTTCTTCTTTTCGGGGCCTGCGCCCGTCATGCACCGCCCTCCCCGCCTTCTTCCAGGGTTCTCACCCTTCCTGAAACGGAAAGGGCCAGGGTCCCCAAACCTTACGTGGTCAACGGGGTGCGCTATTATCCTCTGCCCGACGCTTACGGATTTGTGGAATACGGGAAAGCCTCGTGGTACGGCAAGGAGTTCCACGGCCGGCCCACGTCCAGCGGGGAGATCTACAACATGTATGGAAGGACGGCAGCCCACAAGCTGCTGCCCTTGGCCACGGTGGTGAAAGTCACCAACCTCACGAACCAGAAGACCATTATTTTGCCCGTCAATGATCGTGGGCCCTTCGTGAAAGGGAGGGTCATCGATCTCTCCTACGGGGCGGCCCGGGATCTGGACATCATCGGCCCGGGAGTTGTGGACGTGAAAGTCGAAGCCCTGGCGCGGGAAGTGGGCAATGTGAAAGGCCGGGACGGATTCACGCCCCTCATTGAGGTGCAAGATTTTCGTCGTGGGGAGTTCACCATTCAGGTGGGAGCGTTCGAGAGTCAGCAAAACGCTCTCCAGCTTGCGGAACGTCTGAGGGAGAGCCTCGATGAGGTGGGGATCACCCTCTATGAAGATGCAAGAGGGAAGACCTTCCACCGCGTACAGGTTTCAAAATCGGAAACCCTTGACCAGGCAGAAGAGATGGAGAAAAAGCTGGAAGCGATGGGTTTCGTGGACGCCTTTATGGTGAGGGTGGAGGCCCCTCGTTGATTCTCTTCCGAAGCACCCCGGAGGTCCTGAAAATCACGACCCGTCTTTCTCTCAGCTGAATGTCTGCTGCCGTCTGGGGATTCCTGCCGCGCCGGGACGCCTTCTGTTTCACCACAAGTTTGCCGAACCCGCTGATGAGAAGGTCCTCCCCTCTCTCAAGAGTTTCCTTGCAAATCTCGAAAAGCTTTTCCACAACAGAGCGGGATTGGCCCTTGCTCAGTCCCACGTTGTTGTAGATATCACCGATGATCTTGTCTTTGGTCAGAGACATTCCTCGATCCCCTCCCCCTCGTCAAAAGGAACTCCGCGTCCCCGGATCTTTGAGAGAACCCTATATGAACGATTGGCCGAGGTGCTGTCAAGATTTTTTTAGTACCCGAATTTCTCTTTCAATTTCCTGCACACGACCGGAGGGACCAGCCCGCTCACATCTCCTCCAAGACTCGCTGCCTCCTTGATAATCGTCGAACTCGTGTAAAACCATTTGTAATCCGTCATCAGAAAAATCGATTGAACCTCCCGGTTCAGCTTTCGGTTCATCAGGGCCATCTGAAACTCGTACTCGAAATCGGACAAGGCCCGCAAGCCCCGGATCACCACATTCGTCTTCTTCTGGATGACATAATCCACCAGCAGGCCGTTGAAAGACTCGACCTCCAGATGGCGCTGATCTTTCAACACCTCCCTGATCATTTGGATTCTCTCCTCTATGGAGAAGAGGGGAAGTTTCTGGGGGTTGTTGAGAATAGCAATCACCAGCCGGTCAAAAATCTTCAGCGCCCTGCTGATGATGCTGATGTGACCGTGGGTGATGGGATCGAACGTTCCTGGATAGATCACCACTTTTGAGCTCATTCCTGTCCCTCGTGCCGATAGATGGTTATCCGGGTTTCTCCGTAGGCTCTTGACTTGACCATCTGGAGAGTTCTCACACAGGGAGGCAGAACCTCCCTTTGTTCTGACTGGGCCACAAGGATCGATGGGGATCCAAGAATTTTCCGGTCGGAGAGTTCTTCGAGAACAGGCAGGATCATGCTCTTTCGATAGGGGGGGTCCACAAACACCAGGTCCATCTTTTCCTCAAGCAGGCGATGCCTGCGGGGAAACCCTTTCAACAGGTCTTTCCGCAATGCAAACCCCTGTGCTTCAAGTCCGCACAGCTTCAGGTTCTTGCTGATCAACTCCATGGCCTTTGGGGAGTGGTCGATGAAGAGCGCCCAAGCCGCTCCCCGGCTGAGGGCTTCGATTCCCAGGCTCCCTGTCCCGGCAAAAAGATCCAGGACCTTTGCTCCCGGGAGATCGTGCCCGAGGAGATCAAAAACCGCTCCCCGCACCAGATCCGACGTGGGTCGTATATCCAGTCCTTTGAATGACGCCAGGCGCCGGCCTCTCAACCGACCACCGGTTATTCTCATTCACGATCCTTTGATGAAGTTTCATGACTTCCAATGTTTCCTTCGGCATTCTTCATTCTTTGTTCGACCTGCCCGCTATGCCCTCAAGAATATTTGAGATAGATACACCACGCCTATGAGTGTTACGGGTACCGTTACGATTCAAAGCAATCCGCAGGGCAGGCGGGCATTCTGCAGTTCGCTTTTGATGATCTCCGCAGATTGCGGAAAGGGTGCAGCCTTACACTCTAATGAATCACCGCAACACGTTTGGGATCATTGGGTCTCAGAAGGCTCCGGGCCTTCTTCTTCAGTGAGGCGCTTCGGTTCCGATGCCTCTGGAGCGTCGGCCGCTTTTCTTGCAAACGGGCTTCTTCGATAGAGCCGGTAAAAAGTGATCGTCGGGCCCGACAGGATATAAAGAAGCATGATGAGGAAAAGCATCACCATGGGTTTGTAGGCAATCACCAGAGCCACAAGGATCATGGACACAAGCACATTGAAGGGTTTGTGGTACTTGAGATCCAGTTTCTTGAAGCTGTAGTAGGGAATGGTGCTGACCATGAAAAAGGAAAGGACGTAGATCATCACCAGGATGGGGTGAGACCTTGTCTCCAGCTCCCCCTCCCAGAAGCTCACGAAAAGGACCAGGGAGGCGATGAAGCAGGCTGCCGCAGGAATAGGAAGGCCCTTAAAGTAACTGACATCTTCTACGCTTTTCTGAACATTGAAGCGTGCAAGCCGCAGCGCTCCGCACACGACAAACATGAAGGCGGCGAGCCACCCCAATCGGCCAAAGGGCGCCAGGGCCCACTGAAATGCAAGGAGAGCCGGCGCAACCCCGAAGGCGACCAGATCCGACAGGGAATCAAACTCCACCCCGAACTGGCTGGTTGAACGGGTCAACCGGGCAATCCTCCCGTCCAGCCCGTCCAAAACGCCTGAGAGAAGAATAGCCACGGCCGCAGCCTCGTATCGCTCCCCCATCGCGCTGATAATCGCATAGAATCCGCAAAAGAGGCTTGCCGCCGTGAACAGGTTGGGCAGAATGTAGATGCCTTTTCTCCCCTTGTCCTTGAACCTTCTTTTCCTTTTTCCTCTCATGGCAGATACCCGATGATTGTTTTTCCCGCCTTCACTTTCTGGCGCGGCTGAACAGCCACGCGACTCCCTTCCGGCAGAAAGACATCCACTCTCGAACCGAACCGGATCAGACCGAATCTCTGACCCGCCTGCACGTCATCCCCTTCCCGGACCCAGCACACAATACGCCGTGCGATCAGTCCGGCGATCTGAACAAAAACAATCTGCTTCCCGTCGGGAGTGTCCAGGGTGACGGCATTTTGCTCGTTTTTTTCTGAAGCTTTGTCGAGGTTCGCAGCGAAAAAAGCGCCGGGTCGATACGAAATCCTCGATATCCTGCCCCCTGTGGGAATGCGGTTGACATGCACATCGAACAGGGACATGAACACGCTCACCTTCACAGCCCTTGTCCCCAGGGGATTTCCCCCAGCCTCCAAAGTCCTGGCCTCAAGGATTCTTCCGTCTGCCGGCGTGAGAACCGCCTTTTCCTGGACTTCAGCCTCTCTGTCAGGGTCCCTGAAAAAATAAAGAACAAAAAGGGTCAGGGCCCCGGCGACGATCGTGAGAGAGGCAACACCCAAAAATAAGAAAAGAAGGGTGATCACCAAACCGCTTCCAGCAAAAGGAAACCCTTCTCTCGCTATCCCAACCCGGTTGTGGATTCTCCTCTCTTGCGCTGTGGAAGATCCCATGCTCACGCTAAGGATTATGATCTTTCCCCCCGGAATTGTCAATGCTGTACCCTTTTTAGCTAACATTTTAGCTTTTTGAAATTAAATAAGGGTTCGGACGGATGTCCGGGGGTCTCAGATAGGAAGGCACCACCTCATGGAGCCTGTCAAACTTTTGCTCCCTCGCTCTTCTTGCGCCCAGCATCCCCAGAGTGGACGCTCTGAGGTTCCAAAAGGAAGGAGGGGCAAAGACGGCCCTGTCCCCTGCCGCCGAAGCAATGGGCCCCATCAGGCGATTGAAGTCCGTGCCCACGACAAAAGCCCTGTTCTTGATAAAAGCGGGAAGGTCCTTGATCTTGAGACATGTTTCCGGCTCCAGCTGCACCAGTTCCTGCTCGTCAGACCAGGTGTAGAGAGCCGCAAAAACCTCTTCTTTCCTCGAGTCAATCACGGGGCATACCGGGTAGGAAAGAAATGGACATTGACCTGCCAGGGCCTCCAGGCTGGACAGGGCGACGATCGGCAGCCCCAGGCCCTCACAAATCCCTTTTGCAGCCGACAGCCCCACCCGGAGACCCGTGAAGCTTCCAGGGCCCTTGGCTATGGCCAGGGCGCGGATCTCCGTGAGAGCCACCCCTGAGACTTGAAGGAGATGATCGAGGGCGGTCATGAAATGGCGGAAGTCCTTGGTCCTGGGAGAAAGGGTCCATTCCGCCAGGAGAGCTCCACTGTCATAGACCAGGGCGAGGCTGAACTGGGGAGTGGACGTATTGATGGCAAGGATCACGTTACCCAAAGAGCTTCTCGAAGAGCTTAACCACCGCGTCTATTCTAGACAGATCATTGATCGTCACCACAACGATCAGGGCGGCCAGCAGGAAGATCCCCACTTTTTGAGCCATATCCCTTTTCTTGATGCTGATGGGTTTGCCGATCACCAACTCCAGGAGCAAGAAAACGATCACCCCTCCATCAAGGATAGGGACCGGCAGGAGGTTCAGAATTCCCAGGTTGATGCTGATGACCGCCAGGAGAGGGACCAGATAGCTGATGCTTTCCTGAGCCACCTGACCTGTCAGCTGGCCGATCATGATAGGGCCGCCAAGGGTTTTTATGGAAACCACTCCCTGAAAAAGCTTTACAACCGTCAGGACCGTTAGAGCAATGATCTCCCATGTCTTCCGAATGCCTTCTTTCAAAGCTTCCCAGGGCCCCATCTCCACGTTCCTGTATTTTCCTGCAGCCACAACGCCGATCAGGGCGGATTTGACGTCTTCACCGAAGAGGTTCTTCTCAATGGTTTCTTCCGGCACCACGGTGACGCTGAGAAGACGGCCTTCCCTTTGAACGGTGACGGTCACACCCTGGCCTGCAGAATCCTTAACCAGACTCTTGATCTCAGCCCAGCTCTCCGTGCTTTTCCCCTCCACAGAAACAATCACATCTCCTTTTAGAAGCCCTGCCTTGTGAGCCGGGGAGTCTTCCCTGACCTGACCGACCTCCGTGGTCATCACATAGTTCCCTGAGATCGCGTAAAGGCCCCAGAAGAGAAAAAGAGCGAGAAGAAGGTTGAAGAGAGGGCCGGCTGCAACAATGGCAATTCTTTTCAGAATATGCTGGTGGTTAAACGCTCTGTGGGCCTCCTCAGGAGAAATGTCTTCGGATTCTTCGTCGTTTTCTCCAAGCAGCTTGACATACCCTCCGAGAGGGATCGTTGAGATGAGATACTCCGTCTCCCCCCATTTTTTCCCGACCAGCTTGTACCCAAAGCCCAAGGAGAACTTGAGCACTTTGACTCTAAACGCTTTGGCCAGGATAAAATGTCCCATTTCGTGGAAAAAGATCAGAATGCCCAGAACAACAACAAAAGGAATGATATAGTACAGAAGAAAATTCATTTCTTAACCTCTATGTGCAGCGATATCCCGATCAGCGAAATCCGCCGCCCTCTCTCTCGCCCACGCGTCAGCCTCCATCACCTTCTCGATGCGGTCGATGACAAAAGGTCTGTGAGCATCCATTGTTCTTTCGATGAGGGAAGGGATCTGGAGAAATCCGATTCTCCCCTTAAGAAAAAGATCCACAGCCACTTCATTGGCGCCGTTCAACACAGCGGGCATGCTGTCCCCGATTTCCGCCGCTCTCAGAGCCAGTTCAAGACACCGGAACTTTCTGGTGTCCGCTTTCATGAAGCGGAGGGTTCCAACCTCCTCAAGGTCCAGAGGGCGGAGTGGGGTGTCCACGTGGCGCGGATAGGACAGAGCATAGGAGATCGGCGTGACCATGTCCGGTATTCCCAGCTGGGCGATAATTGAGCCATCCCTGTACTCCACCATGGAGTGGACCACACTCTGAGGATGAATCAGGATATGGATTTGATGAATGTCCAATTCGAAGAGCCACTTCGCCTCGATCAGTTCAAGACCTTTGTTCATCAAGGTAGCAGAGTCCACGGTGATCTTGGGCCCCATGTTCCAGTTGGGATGCTTCAGGGCCTGTTCCGGGGTCACCTTCTCCATCTCTTCATGGGAGAAGTCTTTAAAGGGGCCTCCTGAAGCTGTGAGGATGACGCGCCGAACATCGTCTCTCGCGTGTCCCTGAAGACACTGGAGAATGGCGCTGTGTTCACTGTCCACAGGGAGAACAGCCACTCCCCTTCTCTTGGCCTCCTCCATCACCAGAGGACCGGCCATGACCATGGTTTCTTTGTTGGCCAGGGCGATGTTCTTCCCGGCCCTGATCGCCGCATAGGTCGGGACAAGGCCTGCTGCGCCCGTGATGGCCGAGATCACGGTGTCCACCTCCTCCAGGGTGGCCAGATGGATGAATCCTTCTCTTCCGGAAACAATCCTCGTTTTCTGTCCGCCGCCCAGGCGTTCTTTGAGGCTTTCCGCCTCCTGATCGCCTAAGACAGCCACCTCCAGAGGCCTGAACTTCCGAATCTGTTCCGCGAGAAGATCAATATTCTTCCCCGCTGCCAGAGCCGTGACCTGATACGCTTCAGGGTGAGCCTCAATCACTTTGAGGGAACTGCATCCGATGGAGCCCGTAGAACCGAGGATGGCGATTCTTTTCATGCGCGGCCGAGGATCTCCCTGAAGTAGGATATGGTCTTTTCAAGCCCTTCCTGGAGCCTCACCACGGGCTCCCACCCCAGCTTTTCTTTGGCCAGGCCGATGTCCGGCTGCCGCCTCCTGGGATCATCCATGGGCGATGGCTGGAATTCGAGGCGGCTCTTGGACCGGGTGAGTCGGACGATGTTTTCGGCGAGTTCCAGCATGCTGTACTCCCCGGGGTTTCCCAGATTGACCGGCCCCACGAAATCATCGGGGCCGTTCATCATGCGCATGATCCCTTCAACCATGTCCTCCACATAACAGAAAGACCTTGTCTGAAGACCGTCCCCGAAAATCGTGATCGGTTCATTCCTCAAAGCCTGCATGATGAAGTTGCTGATCACCCGGCCGTCGTTGGGATGCATCCGGGGCCCGTAGGTGTTGAAGATCCTCACGACGCGGATGTTGACTTTGTTTTGCCGGTAATAGTCAAAGAAGAGCGTCTCTGCACAGCGCTTTCCTTCATCATAGCAAGCCCGAATTCCCGTCGTATTCACGTTGCCCCAGTAACTCTCCTTCTGAGGATGAACGGAGGGATCGCCGTAAACCTCACTGGTGGAAGCTTGCAGGATTCTTGCCTTGACCCTCTTGGCCAGTCCCAGCATGTGGATCGCGCCCATCACGGCGGTCTTGGTGGTCTTCACCGGATTGTATTGATAATGAACCGGGGAGGCGGGACAGGCCAGGTTATA
>Ga0209253_10001639_pt1 | contig 19704 bp, 15 predicted proteins | sample FrelakmetBRP12BR_FD_187145 | JGI IMG/M metagenome (GOLD analysis project Ga0209253, IMG submission 187145) | Freshwater lake sediment microbial communities from the University of Notre Dame, USA, for methane emissions studies - BRP12 BR (SPAdes)... | ecosystem: Environmental > Aquatic >... | reverse complement strand
GCCGATACACTCTGCGGCGAATGCGGATCGTCCTCGGCAGAATGTCGGGGAGAAATTTCCTCTCACAATCACCAGCAAAGGAGGATTCATCAAGCCTGCCGGACCAGGAACACCTCCAGACCATGGATGCCACGGACTCAACAGCAACAGACGAGGGTGACAGCAATGGATTATAAGGATGTCCTGCGCCTGATCGAGGAGGGCGAAGGCTTTGAGATTGAATTCAAGAGGAAAGTCTCCACGCCGGAGAAGATTGCACGGGCGCTGATCGCGTTCGCAAACACGAAGGGAGGGCACATCCTGTTCGGCGTCGATGATGATGGGTCGATCATCGGGGTCGAAAGCGAAAAGAGCGAAGTCGATTTGATTCGCCAGGCGGGAACAGCATACTGCTTCCCGGAGATCCATCCCGTCATCGATATTGTCGCGTTCAATGGGCAGGACGTCATTGTTGCCACCGTCGAAGAGAGCAGCGACAAGCCCCACTTCTTCACCGGTGACAATAACGGGAATGGAGCCGGACAAGCGGATGAGCACACGCGCGTGTTCATCCGCGTCAACGACAAGACCCTGATGGCCAGTAAGGAGGTGGTCAAGATTCTGCGCGCCGAGCGTCCGGATGCCCCGCCGATGCATATTGAAATCGGGGAGAACGAAAAGCGGCTCTTCCGGTACATGGATGCCAACGAGCGGATTACGACGAAGGAGTTCAGCAAACTTGTGAATATCTCGGAGCAGCGGGCGACCCGCATTCTGGTGTCACTCGTCCGTGCAGGGGTCATGAGGATCCATACGCTGGAAAAAAGGGACTTCTTCACGCTCGCCTATGACGTGACGAAAGCCTAGCGTCCGACGAACGATCATTTCCTGTGAACGACGGGGCGCAGTGCCCGTTTCAGCTCGACCCGTCCCACCTGACTGTTGGCGGTACGAGCCGAGCGAGTAAGACGAGACGGGCACGCGCCGACGTGAACGCTGCTTGGAATTTGTAGGAGTTGAACGTTGCAGCGGCACGAGAAGGAGAGAGGATCCCCCCTCGCTCGAACCCTTGGATTTCCGGTTGAAACCCCGGCTTGCGTGGCTGTCACCGTCCCTGCCATATTCTCAAAAGGTCGAACACGGCGATCCCGTATGCGACGGCGGCGTTGAGGGACTGCTTCGTGCCGAACATTGGAATTTCGATCGCAAGATCAGCGGCGGCAACAACGCTGGGGGAGATGCCTGTCAGTTCGTTGCCAACGATGAGGCAAAGGGGGAAATCGGGTTTTCCGATCGCATGGTACGGGATGCTCTCCGTCGTATGCTCCAGAACGCAGATCTTCGCTCCACTAGCGCGTGCGTGGGCTATCGCTTCAAGGGGGTCTGCATAGTATGACCAGGGAACGGTTTCCGTGGCCCCGAGAGCGGTCTTGGCGATCTCCTTCCTGGGAGGATGGGGAGTGTAGCCGGTGAGGTAAAGCTGCTGGATGAAAGCCCCGTCGGAAGTCCGGAAGATTGACCCAACATTGTACAGGCTACGGATATTGTCCAGCATCCCGATGATGGGAGCTCGGGGTTCCCCCGTGACCGCGTTTCCGGGAAGCCTCCGGGTGGCTATTTCATCATAGGTCAGTTTTCGCAAAGATCCTCCCTTTTGCGTGAAATATAGGGATTTGCCGCGGTTTCTCCAAGCAGTTGCTGTTTCTTTCTGGATTGTGTATATTTAAAAACTTTCAGGTTTTCTGATATTGAATGCAAGAAAGCTGGTCATCGCTATCGATGGCCCCGCGGCCTCCGGCAAGAGCACGACAGCTATGCTCGTGGCCAGGAGGCTGGGGTATATGCACGTCGATACCGGAGCGATGTACCGCGCGGTCACGTTGAAGGTTCTCCGCTCGGGCCTCGGTCACCATGACCGGCGCGGGATCGGTAACCTTTTGCAGTCAACCCATGTCGCGCTCCGGCGTGCCACGGGGGGGATGCAGGTGATGTTGGACGGCGAGGACGTGACGGACGAGATCCGGAGCGTCGAGGTGACCGGCGCGGTGAGTGCAGTCAGCAGCCTGCGGGAAGTCCGTGAGGCGATGGTCCGTGAGCAGCGGGCCCTCGGACGCGAAGGCGGTCTTGTGCTCGAAGGGCGTGACATCGGGACGGTGGTTTTTCCCGATGCCGATCTGAAGTTCTTCATGGTTGCAGGGATCGAAGCGCGCGCAAGGCGACGAGCTCTTGAGCTCCGCGCCAACGGCGTCGATGCGGATCTGAGCGCGCTCATGCGTGAGATCGAAGAGCGCGACAGGAAGGACTCGACCCGTGAGGAAAGCCCGCTCCGCAAAGCGCAAGACGCTGTGGAGATTGACACGTCGTCCATGACCATCGAGGAACAGGTGGACATGGTGGTGAGGATCGTCAGGGAGAAGCTGGATAAGACAGGGGAGCGATGAACGTTTCGATTGACCAGTCGTCAGGGTTTTGCTGGGGCGTCGTGAGGACGGTCGACATCGCCGAAGAGGAGATGGAGAGTTCGCGGGAATTGTATTCCCTCGGCCCCGTGATCCATAACCCGGTGGAGATCGAGCGGCTGCGCCAGAAAGGGCTCGTCCCTGTGGTGCTTGCCGACTTCGAGCGGCTGAGCGGGAAAAAGGTGCTGATTCGCGCACACGGCGAGCCGCCGTCGACGTATGAGGTAGCCAGGAAACACGGTGTAACTCTGATTGACGCGACCTGTCCGGTTGTGACCAAAGTCCAGGAGCGAATAAGGAAGTTTTACGATAAGGGTTACCAGGTCGTAATCTTCGGCAAGAGGGACCACGCCGAAGTCATCGGCCTCGTCGGCCACACCAATGGCACGGCCGTCGTTATCAAGTCCGTGGAGGAGATCGGCGCGCTCGACCTTGGCCGGAAAACAGTGCTCTTCTCGCAGACGACGATGGACAAGGCCACGTTCTACGAAATCGCTCGCATCCTCAGGGAGCGCATCAAGGAGTTTGAAGTCGGCACCTTCGAGGAGTCAGCGATCGAGTTCCACGCCAAAGACACGATTTGCGGTCAGGTGTCCGGCCGCGACAGGAAGCTCCGTGAGTTCGCCGCGCGCAACGATGTGATGGTGTTTGTTGCGGGACGGAATTCCTCGAACGGAAAGGTGCTTCACGACATCTGCAGGGATGCCAACCCCCGGACCTATTTTGTCGAGGGCGAGTCGGAACTCCGGACGGAATGGTTCGCCGGGGCGGTCGACGTCGGCATCAGCGGTGCAACATCGACGCCGCAGTGGCTTATGCAACGAGTGAAAGAAGCGATCGAACAACTGTCAACGTCATCAACAGCTCACAATATTCAAGAAAAAGAGCAACTTCCTCCGGCGCAACGTTTCGCGACGAACTGATGACGGCGCCGCGTACGGGCACCGGAGGAATGTCCCGGGAGAAATTCGGGACGGTATGTCACACAGCAGGAGGATGAATGGCTGACGTTTCAACCATAAAGGCCGAAGGGTCGAAAGTGAAGTCGGGCGTTGCACGCAGACTCGCCATTGAGGACCACGAGTACAACGAGACCGAATTCAAGGATCTCACGAAGTTGTATGAGGGCACACTCGGGAAGATCAGCGAAGGCGAAATCGTCAAGGGAAGAATCGTGGCGATCGGCGATTCCGAGGTCTCGGTGGACATCGGGTTCAAGTCCGAAGGCACCGTGCCGATCGCGGAGTTTCCGAACAGGGATGATCTCAAAGTCGGCGGGGAAATCGAAGTCTTTCTCGAGAGCGTTGAGGATAAGGACGGCCAGCTCGTCCTCTCACGGAAACGCGCCGATTTCATGCGCATCTGGGAACGCGTCACGAAGGCCTTCTCCAGCGGCGAGGTCCTGCAGGGCCGCTGCGTGCGCCGCATCAAGGGGGGTATCGTGGTGGACCTGATGGGCATCGATGCCTTCCTCCCCGGCTCACAGATCGATGTCCGTCCCGTGCGCGACTTCGATGCCTTTATCGGTAAGACCATGGACTTCCGCGTTGTCAAGATCAACGGTCCGTCCGAAAACGTTGTTGTCAGCCACAAAGTGCTTGTCGAGGAAGAGATGTCAGGCCAGCGCAAGGCCATCATCGAAAGCCTCGAAAAAGGGCAGATCCTCGAAGGAACCGTCAAGGCCATTACGGACTTCGGCGTGTTTGTGGACCTGGGCGGCGTGGATGGTCTCGTCCACATCACCGACCTCTCCTGGGGCCGCATCAATCATCCGTCCGAAATCGTCAAGCTGGATCAAACCATCAACGTCGTCGTTCTGGACTTCGACCAGGAAAAAAAGCGTATCTCGCTCGGCTACAAGCAGCTTCAGCCGCATCCCTGGGAAAACATCCAGAACAAATACCCCGTCGGTACAAAAGTGCCCGGCAAGGTCGTGTCGCTCGCAGACTATGGGGCGTTCGTCGAGATCGAGAAGGGAATCGAAGGTCTCATCCACATTTCCGAGATGAGCTGGACCCAGCACATCAAGCACCCCTCCCAGGTGGTCTCGATGGGCCAGATGGTCGACGCCGTTATCCTGAGCCTCGACAAGGACGCAAAGAAACTCTCGCTGGGCATCAAGCAGCTCGAGCCCGATCCGTGGCTCACGCTGATGCAGAAATACCCGGTCGGATCGCGCCACAAGGGAATCGTCCGCAACCTGACCAACTTCGGCGTGTTCGTCGAACTGGAGCAGGGCGTGGACGGCCTCGTGCATATCTCCGACCTGTCGTGGACCAAGAAGGTTCGGCACCCCGGCGAGATGGTGAAAAAGGGCGACGAGCTCGACGTCGTCATCCTCGGGGTTGACGTTGACCAGCGGCGGATCTCGCTCGGCCACAAACAGGTCGAGGACAACCCGTGGGATCAGTTCGGAGACAACTACCGGGTTGGTACCGAGGTGGAAGGGAAAATTGTCCGTATCATCGAGAAGGGCGTCATCGTCGAGCTCCCGCTCGGCGTGGATGGTTTCGTGCCGGTGTCGCAGCTCTCCACGACCCAGGTGAAAAACATCGCCGACAAATTCAAGGTTGGTGATGTGCTTCCGCTGAAGGTTGTGGAGTTCGACAAGGACTCCAAGAAGATCGTCCTTTCCGCCGTCGAGTTCCTGAAAGGGAAGGAATCGAAGATCCTCGAGGAGTATGTGGCCGCGCACAAGCTTTCAGCGTCCACCATCGGGGAGACAGCAACCATCACGGGTGGCGCCCCCGCTGGTGACACGTCCATCCCGACCGAAAACTGAGCGACGGATCATCTCCGGGAAGAGCTGCCCGCGCAACGGGCAGCTCTTTCTATTGCTGAATCCACACCCGATGCTTCGCCGTCGGCGAATGATCCGATTTTCATAACTCTTCTTCCTGTTCGCCATGCCCAGAGTTGCGTTCCATACGCTGGGGTGCAAGCTCAATTATGCCGAGACCGCAACGATCGGGAAACAGTTCCTGGATCGCGGGTACCAGCTCGCCCGGGCCGGCGAGCCGGCTGACGTCTGGGTGATCAACACCTGCAGCGTAACCGAGCGGGCAAACCGCGAATGCCGCCAGCTGATCCGGCGCGCTCTCCGCAGTCCCGGCAATCCCTACGTCATCGTGACCGGATGCTATGCCCAGTTGGATCCGGAAAACGTGGCGTCGATCAACGGCGTGGATGTTGTCCTCGGCGCGAAGGAGAAATTTGATCTCTTCCGCTACGCGGATCCCTCCGCAGGCAAGGGAACGCCACGCGTTCACGTGTCGGAGATCGAGACGGTCGAGACCTTCGGTCCGGCATTCACAACGGAAGCCGGCAGCCGAACGCGGGCGTATCTGAAGGTGCAGGATGGGTGCGACTTCAACTGCTCGTTTTGCACGATTCCGCTTGCGCGGGGCGTCAGCAGAAGTCAGCCGGTCGACGACGCGGTCGCGCAGGCCCGGGACCTTGTGGTGCAGGGATATCGGGAAATCGTCCTGACCGGCGTTAACGTCGGTGATTACGGGAAAGCCAGCGGTGCCTCGCTCCTCACGCTCCTCCGCGCGCTCGAACAGGTGAAGGGCCTTGAACGCCTTCGCGTGAGCTCCATCGAGCCGAACCTGCTGACGCCGGAGATCATCGATGCTGTGGCGGAAAGCCGGACGCTGTGCCGCCATTTCCATATTCCGCTCCAGAGCGGAACGGACGAGGTCCTCCGGGCGATGCGCCGGCGATACACCACCGGTCAGTATGCCGACCTCGTCAATGCAATCCGCGAACGGATTCCCGACGCGGGGATTGGCGTCGATGTCATTACCGGGTTCCCCGGCGAATCCGAGGCGCACTTCGATGCAACCTACCGCTATCTGTGCGGGCTGCCCGTTTCCTACCTTCACGTTTTTACCTACTCCGAGCGCCCGAACACCCCTGCGGCGGCAATGAAGGGGACTGTCGAGCCCAGGGTTCGATACCAGCGTAATGACATGCTCCGGATGCTCGGCCAGAAGAAGAAACAAGCCTTCTATGAAGGCGCTGTCGGGCGTCTCCTCCCCGTTCTCACGGAAGGAGACGTTGAAGACGGCGTCCGCTTCGGATTCACGTCGAATTACGTCCGGGTGGGCATTCCCGCGGCGGCGTGCCGCGAGAATGAGATCGTCCAGACGAAAATCACGGGAGTGTCCCGCATGGTGTGCACGGGCATTGTGGGCGAGGAGCGCGTTCCCGCATGAAGATCGTCTCAGTTGAACCCGAGAGCATCGCCCATGACCTCGATATCCGTCCCGGGGACGAACTCCTGGAAATCAACCACCGGCGGGTGAATGACAGTATCGACCTCCGATACCACGAAAGCGAGCCGGGCATTTCGGTGAAGATCGCAAGGGACGGGGAGGTCACCATCTTCGACATCGAGAAGGACGAAGGTGAGAGGCTGGGCATCGAGCTGGAAGAGATGAGGATCCTTTCCTGCGGGAACGACTGCATCTTCTGCTTCGTCGATCAGAATCCGAAAGGTCTCCGGCAACAATTGTACTTCCGGGACGGTGATTACCGTCTCTCCTTCATGTACGGGAACTACACCACGATGACGAACGCTGGCCCGGCCATCCTGCAGCGCATCGTCGATCAGCGTCTCTCCCCCCAGTACATTTCGGTTCATGTCACCGACTACGAAGTCCGGAAGCATCTCATGGGACTGAAGAAAGACGACCGGATTCTGGAGAAAATCCAGTTTCTCCACGATCACGGCATCGCGATGCATACGCAGATCGTACTCTGTCCCGGCATCAACGACGGGGATGTCCTGGAGAGGACGGTGTTCGACCTGTACCGGTTTCGGGAACAGATCGTTTCCCTTGCTGTGGTCCCCGTCGGATTGACCGACCACCGTTTCGGGCTGGCTGCATTGCAGAAGGTCGATGGGCCGTACGCCGGTGCGTTGCTGGACAGGGTGAGGGAGTGGCAGGTGCGTTTTCGGGCCGAAACCGGTCGCGCCTTTATCTATCCCTCCGATGAATTCTCGATTGTCGCCGGAAGAGAAATCCCCCCGGCGCGCGCGTACGACGGTTTTCCACAGATCGAGAACGGTGTCGGCATTGTCCGGAGTTTTATCATGCAGTTCCGGCGGCAGGCAAGGAACTTCCCAGCGCGTCTTGCCCCGAAAAGGAAAATCACCCTGGTGACAGCTGAGCTCCCGGCCGGTTTCATGCGGGGCCACATTCTTCCCGGCCTCCAGAAGACTGCGGGCCTCGACGTCGCCCTGGAGGTTGCCCCGAACCTGCTCTATGGGAGAAGCGTAACGGTGGCTGGACTTCTTTCAGGGAAATGTGTATATTCGGCTCTCAAGGGGAAGAGGTGCGGAGACCTTGTTCTGCTTCCGCCGGACATCCTCAACGCGGACGGCCTCTTTCTCGACGACAGCACCGTACAACAGCTTGAGCAGAAGCTCGGCATTCCCGTCCGGGTGTTCGACGGGCGCTGGGCGGATGTCTTCACCGCACTCAAAAAGACAGGAAGGGATCGCCAGTCGGGACCTTTGTTACCAGTCAAGCCTCACGCACAACAGGTCTAACAGTCTTTTGAAGGTCTGGTAATGGCGACAGTTCGGTGGTTCTTCTCCCTCGCGCTTTTCATTCCTCTCTCTCTTGCAGCACAATCGCAGCAGGTCGTGCCCATTTCGGAGACGGAGATCCGCACCGAACTCTTCGGACTTCGAACAATGTCCGGACCGGACGGCGGGCCCTCCCTTCCTCAGGACATGTCGTCCGGCGCGGCGGAGAAAAAGTCGGTCGGGCTCGCGGCGCTCTATTCCCTTCTTCTCCCCGGCATGGGGGAGCTGTACGCCGGCGGCTTCAGCTCGGGGAAGTACTTCCTCCTCGCCGAGGGTGTTCTTTGGCTCGCGTATGCGGCTGTCGACGTCCATGGCAACGCGCTACGCGAAGATGCAAGGGTCTACTCCGCCGTTCATGCCGGTGTTGACCGGAGCGGGAAGGACGACCAGTTCTTCGTCGACGTGGGGAATTTCGCGAGCGTGGACGATTACAATGACAAGAAACTGCGTGACCGTGAACCGGACCTGGTCTATGACCCGGCAGGGGGCTACAACTGGCGGTGGGACACCGACGCTTCGCGGCAGACGTTCCGCGACCAGCGCGTTGCGAGCGAGAACATGTTCAACAACCGGAAATTTGTTGGCGCGGCGATTCTGGTCAATCACGTCGCCAGTGCCATCAATGCGGCCCGTGCGGCGATTGCCCGCAATTCGGCCGTCGACGAGGCCTTGGGCGATTTGCGGTTCGATGCCCATCTCCTCGGAGGCTGGAGTGGCGCCCACGGCGTTATGCTCACAGTCACCAGGGGGTTTTGAAGACCTATGCGCGACATCAGACTCGTCATCGAATACGACGGGACCGCTTTCGTAGGCTGGCAGACGCAAGCCAACGGCCGGAGCGTGCAGGAAGAGATCACCAAGGTGCTCGATCAGATTCTCCAGGAACCAATCAACTTGATTGGGGCGGGGAGGACGGATTCGGGCGTGCATGCGCGCGGACAGGTGGGGAGCTTCAGGACATCGTCGTCGCTCGGCCTCGGGTCTATCCACAGCGGACTGAATGGCATCCTGCCGGAGGACATTTACATCCGGTCGGTTGAAGAAGCCCCCCCGGGTTTCCATGCCCGCTATGATGCGCGCGAACGGGTCTACCGCTACTTCATCTCCCTGAAACCTACGGCCATCGGGCGTTTCTATCAGTGGTACGTGAAATACGATCTCCATGTCGCTGCGATGAATGTAGTTGCGGGGCAGATCGTGGGCGACGTTGACTTCGAGTCGTTCTGCAAATACGAGGCCGACGTCAACCATTACCGGTGTACGGTGATGCACTCGGCCTGGACGCAGACGGGCGAGATGCTCATCTATGAAATCCGCGCCAACCGCTTCCTCCATGGCATGGTCCGCGCCCTCGTCGGGACGATGGTGGACGTCGGACGCGGATACACCGCCGTGGAAAATTTTTCGGCAATCCTGGAGGCCAGGGACAGGCGCAAAGCCGGCATGGCTGCTCCGGCACAGGGACTTTTCCTGGAGGAAATCACGTATTGACATGCCATGAGCGGCCTGCGTACCTTCCTTGACCGTCTTCTCGGTAAGACTCGCACTGCGGCAGGACCGGGATCGTCCGCGACACGCAAGAAAATCGCGCGCCTGCAAAGCTCGACCCGGATGGAAGAACAACCCCGTGGAGTCTACAAGAAGGGGGACTTCATTGGAAAAAGCTATGAAGTCCTCGGCGTCCTCGGCGTGGGAGGGTTCAGCGTTGTGTACCTTGTCTACTCCCACGAGAGCGAAACCGCCTACGCCCTGAAGACCCTCCGTGACCAGTTTCTCCGCGATGAAGAAACCCGTCAGCAGTTCCGCAAGGAAGCCAAGCTCTGGATCCATCTCGAGCGCCATCCCCACATTGTCACGGCCAACTTCATCGACGAACTTGAGGGCCGCTTGTATATCGGGATGGAGTACATTGCACCGAACGAAGAGGGACTGAATTCCCTCGAGGGATACTTCGCACGGCATGCCCCCGACCTGAACCAGTCGCTCCGCTGGGCCATCCAGTTCTGTCACGGCATGGAGTATGCCCGTGAACGCGGAATCCGGTGTCACCGCGACATCAAGCCTGCGAACATCATGATCACGCAGGACCATCTGGTCAAGATCACCGATTTCGGATTTGCCGACGTCATCGATGCCTCCCAGGCGCGGCAGCGTCTGGAGGCGCCGTTCCATCGCAGGAGGGCCACGGAGGAGCAGAGCGGGTTCGGCACGCCTGCCTATATGCCGCCGGAGCAGTTCCGCAACGCCGCACGATGCGACGAGCGGAGCGATATCTACAGTTTCGGCGTTGTTCTCTACCAGATGGCTTCGCGAGGGAAGATTCCGTTCGCCGAAGCCATCCGCGGCGTGGGCGCCGATCAGGACGCCGCGCAGATGTGGAAAGAGATGCACCGTCTGCATACGGAATCATCGGCCGCGCCGCTCGCTTCACCTCTCTTTCCCATAGCCCAACGATGCCTGCAGAAGGAACCGAGCAAACGGTACCAGACGTTCCGCGACCTGCGGAATGACCTGGATGAACTGATGAAACGCCAGACGGGCGAAACTCTGGTCCCGCAAGAGACGAAGGAACTTGAGGCCTGGGAACTCTACAACAAAGCCTTCAGCCTGGGAAGCCTCGGGCAGCCGGAGGAGGCAATCCGATACTACGACCGCGTGCTCGAGCTTGAACCGAAAAACACGAACGCCTGGAATAACCGCGGGGTCTGCTGCAAGAAACTGGGGCGCAACGAGGAGGCTTTACGGTGCTACGACAAAGCAGTAGAGGCCGACCGTCACAACGCGTCGGCCTGGAGCAACAAGGGAAACATCCTCTATTCTCTTGCGCGGTTCACAGAAGCGATCGTGCACCTCAATAGGGCTCTCGAGATCGACCCGACCAATGAGTCATCATGGCTGAATAGGGCGATGGCCGAAGACCGGCTGGGCCTGAGCGATGAAGCGATTCAGTCCTTCCAGAAGTTCATTGATCTGAAGCCGACGCAATACGCGGCTCACCTGGAGTATGCCCGCAAGCGGATCAGCGAGCTCCGGGTCTCGGATAAGCGTTCCTGAGACGCGACGCTGTTGACAGGAACCGATGGTGCAGCGGGGCAATTCTGCAGGGTGTGAGGTGGAAGGGGAAAAGAGGGTGGTTTCGTGGTCGCGCACTCGGCGCGGCCTAACGCGGCGGCCTGCGGGGTTTCTTGTTTCGACGGGGAGAGCCAGTGCCCTCGGCGCCCAGGCGCCGGACAATGGAGGCCTGAAGTGCGGCAACCTTCCGGGGGGGTACTTTCTTTGCTTTGAGTGTTCGGGCGGAGCCGTCAGAACCCGCGATGAAGAGCTTGGCACAGAAGTGACCGGAGAACCTGCCTTCCTTTTTGCAGACGATCATCCGCTGAACGATGGCCTTGACGTCATTCGCCCCCTCAGAGAAACAGAATTCGTCGAGCGTGTCACCACAGGCGGTGCAGAATACGCGGGCAGGCTTGATGGATTTCTTTCGCATGATGGAGTCAGGGCGACTTTCGGCTTACAAACATAAGCAATTCTTCCCAAAAAAGACAACAGCTCCCGTCCATCGAGTCGCCGGGGAAGCGAATTCGCCACCGATTCCTCCCACTTCTCCACGACGTCATTCACCGTGTGGTGTGTGGCCATGGTATTAAAGAGGTGAATGGCTGCGTTCGGCAATCCGCGAGATCCACACAACTCCTGCATCGCCACGGCGCTCATTTCCCAGTCATGGGGAAAGCTTGGCGGTCCTGACCCTCCGGTGCCGTCCTGTTGTTCCTGACCAGAGAGGATTGCCATCCGGAGAAGCAGCGGACGTACGAGAGCCGTGATTCTCATACCCACGCAGAAGATCGGAGCTTCTTTGGAGTTGCCACCGATGAATCGGGACCGTGACATTACGCTGAAAGAAAGGGAGAAAATGGTTCCTGCAGTTTCGGAAATCTCCGTGCTTCCCTGTAGTAATGAATGAAAGCGGCGGAGCCGGCGCCATGGCATTCCATCCTGCGCTTCCACGGCCGGCTTCTCCGGCGAGCTCGTTCACGCGGCGACGGGGTGTTCCATGCTTTCAAGGATTCTCAGCGGTGCCACGTACGGCGTTAATGCGTTCATCGTTGAAGTGGAAACTGCTCTTGAGAAGATGGTTCCCGGTTTCTCGGTTGTCGGGCTACCCGACAACGCCGTCCGCGAAAGCCGTGAACGGGTGAGCGCGGCGATCAAGAGCTGCTCCTTTGAGTTCCCGCTGCGCAAAATTACCGTCAATCTCGCGCCCGCTGACATCAAGAAGGAGGGTTCCTCTTTCGATCTCCCGATGGCAATTGGCATCCTCGCCTCGACAGACCAGGTCTCCCGGGAGGTCCTTCGGGACTTTGTTCTTGTGGGTGAACTTGCCCTCGACGGGACCCTCCGGCCCGTCCACGGCGTTTTGCCGATTGCCCTGGAAGTCCGGAAAAGGGGGATCAGGGGAATGCTTCTTCCGAAAGAGAACGGCAGGGAAGCTGCCATGGTGGAGGGGCTGGCGGTCTACCCCATGTCGTCGCTCAAGGAAACCGTCGAGTTCCTCGATGCAGACCACGCGTCGCTGGCGCCGCTCAAGGTCGACATCAAAGAGCTCTTTACCAGTGACCAGCGGTACCTCGTCGATTTCGCCGACGTGAAAGGACAAGAGAATGTGAAGCGGGCATTTGAGGTTGCGGCGGCCGGGGGACACAACATCATCGTTATCGGTCCCCCGGGATCGGGAAAGACGATGCTGGCCAAGCGGCTCCCGACCATCCTTCCACCCATGTCCTTTGAAGAGGCGCTGGAAACCACAAAAATCCATTCCGTCGCAGGAATCCTTCCCGGAGGCAGCGCCATCGTGGCCACACGCCCGTTTCGTTCCCCGCACCACACCATTTCCGATGCGGCCCTGGTCGGTGGCGGAACCATTCCCAGACCGGGCGAGATTTCGCTTTCCCATCACGGGGTACTCTTCCTTGACGAGCTTCCTGAATTCGCCCGGAACGTGCTGGAGGTCCTCCGCCAGCCGTTGGAGGAAGGTCACGTTACCATCAGCAGGTCGAAGCTGTCGGTTGAGTACCCCGCGAATTTCATGCTCGTCTGCGCCATGAATCCCTGTCCCTGCGGGTACTACACCGATCCGACGAAACAGTGCACCTGCCTTCCTCCGGTGATCCAGAAATACCTGGCGAAGATCTCGGGCCCCTTGTTGGACAGGATCGATCTGCATATCGAAGTTCCGGCCGTCAGATATCGGGAGCTCTCCAGCCGGGAGAACGGCGAAGCGTCAGGCCAGATCCGTGAGCGGGTGACGCAGGCGCGGAAGATTCAGACGGCCCGGTTCCTGGGGCGGAAAGGGCTGTTCAAGAACGCCGACATGCAGTCGAAGGACATCCGGGAGTTCTGCCGGATCGGTGCTTCCTGCGAGGAACTCATGCGCAATGCCATCACCAAGATCGGACTCTCTGCACGCGCCTACGACCGGATCCTGAAAGTCGGGCGCACGATCGCCGATCTCTCCGGCGACTCTGAGCTGCAGCCGCGCCATATTGGCGAAGCTATCCAGTACCGATCACTGGATAGGACTCTCCTGGACTGATCGTTCGACGGAGGGGTCCAGCTACTCGAATCCCGCCCCCGACGGGGCCGTCACGAAACATGCGCTGGCAGCTCCAAGCCTCCTCACCCGGGCTTGCGCCCTTGCCCCGCCTCTTCCGGGGCAGGGGTATGTCAGCCTGGCTCCATCGGGGCACAGCTTGGCGGGGAGGCAACGGTGGGGGAGACCTTGCGGGGATCCGGAGATGGGGATCCGGAGATGGCCCCTGACCTTGCTTCTCGCGAGCCCGTCTGCTAAATTGTAGAGAAACTGTGCTGCTTCTTCTCTGTTGTCGGGACCTCACTCACTGATTCCACTCTCAAGAGTCTCAGAAGGCAAAGGTGGCGCCATAAAGCAACGATACAGCATTTGCGAGAGTGTGGTCATCATCCTGACTCTTCTTGCCCCCTTGAGCGCCAGCCAGGCACAAAATTTCAGTGGCGGTTTCACGTTCTACCTTCCCCCTCAGGATACTGCCGCAAACCGGTTTCTCCCGCAATATCCAGCAACACCGATCACTGAATTTATCTCAGTCGATCCATCCGGCCGTTTTTCCGCTGGCGGTGTGCGGGTGCGTTTCTTTGGAACAAATGCCGTGGCAGACGGAGCGGTTCCGACCAAGAACAAGGCCTGGTTCATCGCCGGGCGCTTGCGGAAAATGGGATTCAATCTCGTCCGGTTTCACCACCTGGACAATCCGTGGAGTACCGAAAGCCTGTTGGGATCAGGAACGGACACACGTCACTTGAATTCGCAGAGCCTTGACCGGCTGGAGAATTTTGTTTCGGAGCTCAAGAAGAACGGTATTTATGCGAATCTCAATCTCCATGTCTCACGAACCTTCCGCCTGACGGATGGGGTCGCGGGCGCGGATTCCCTTGTGGAATCTGGGAAGGGAGTCAGTTTCTTTGATCCGCAGCTCATTGCCCTGCAGAAAGAGTATGCAACACAACTCCTGACCCACGTCAATCCCTATTCCGGGCTCCCGCTCGCGCAGGACCCGGTTATGGCCATGATCGAAATCACCAACGAAAATTCTCTCTACCGCATGTGGCGACAGGGAAGGCTCAAGACTTTCGCCGCCGGCGGATTCCTGATGGTCCGCCACAACAGCATGCTCGATTCCCTCTGGAACCAATACCTTTCGTCACGGTACGCGGGAACAGCTGATCTTGCCACCGCCTGGAGTCCTGGCACGTTCCCGGCCGACACCGCGAGCATGATCAACAACGGAGGGTTTGAGCGGCCGATCGGTTCCCCCTGGGGTCTGGAGCAGTACGCTCCCGGGCGAGGTCAGCTGTCGCGGGACGCCTCGTTTCCGTATAAGGGCGCCTCCTCGGCGAAGGTTCAGGTGACCCAGACGGACGGAGAGAACTGGCGTGTCCAGTGGAGGTATGTTGGTCTGTCAATGGTGCGCGATTCCGTGTACGTGGTGAACTTCGCGGTGCGCGCCGATAGTATACGCACCATCTCAGTGGGACTCATGCTCGACTCCAGTCCGTGGACCGCTTATGGCTGGAGTGACGTCACGCTCACGCCAACGTGGAAGTACTCGTCCTTTAGCTTCCGGGCTCCCGTTGCCGTGAACAGTGGCCTGAGGCTCTCCTTTCAACTCGGATCCTCGAAGGGATCGTACTGGTTTGACGATGTTTCCTATGCAATGTCGGGGATTCACGGGGTTCTTCCTGGCGAGTCTCTCGAAGCCCGCACGGTGCGACGGATTGATTTTAACGAGTGCGTTCAGTTCTCCGATCAGCGGGTTCGGGATATGACCGCGTTCTATATGAAGCTGCAGAGTGACTTCTTTGCGGAGATGACCTCCCACCTGAAAGGCACCCTGCACGTGCGGGTTCCCATCGTAGGCACAAACTGGAATATCGGCCTGCCCGATCTTGCCGTCCAGTCGAAACTGGACTACACGGACAACCACGCGTACTGGGACCATCCCGATTTCCCGGGCGTGATGTGGTCGCCAACCACCTGGACGATTGATAACCAGCCGATGGTGAAGTCCGAGAACGGTGGATCTGTCGCCTCCTTGTTCTCCGGCCCGCCGTTCCTCGGCAAACCAAGCACGATCAGCGAATACAACCACAGTTTCCCCAACAAGTACCAGTCCGAAGCAGTGCCGTTCCTCACAGCGTACGCGTCACTGCAGGATGTCGACGGCGTCATGTTCTTTTCCTACAATCATACCGATGATTGGGAGAATGACAAAGTTGGAGGGTACCTCGGAGGGTATTTCGATCTCCATCGGAATGCAGCACTCATGTCGCTCATTCCGTCTTGCGCATACGCCTTTCGAAACTTCCTGGTATCCCCGGCCCGGCAGACCATTGTCCTGCACTACAGCCCGGACGATCTCTTGCTTCAGCCGAAGACGGACGGTGGCGATTGGCACAGCCCAAGCACGTTCCCTGAGAAACTCGCACTCAGGTACCGGGTTCGGTCTGCAACATTCAGTTCTGCAACAAGGTTTGATCCGTCGTCGCTTCCGTCTGTTCCGGTCAATCCCTACCGCAGTGACACAGAAGAGATACTCTGGAACACCTCCGGGCTTCTCTCCGTTAGTACGCCGCGGTTTGTCGCCGCGACGGGATTTCCCGAAAACTACGCCGGAGCGCGCATCGGCGAGATGACCATCGTCCGCGTCTCGGACCATGCCTCGATGACGTGGGTCTCTCTCACCGATCAGGACCTTGCCCGGTCACCAGCTTCGCTCTTGACGCTTTCGACCAGGTTGCAGAATACCGGAATGGTCTGGGATGGCATCACCACCGTGCATGATCAATGGGGAAGTGCGCCAACACAAATGGCCCCGGTCAGCGCTCAAATGAAGTTGCATATCCAGGCTGACTCTATCCGCGTCCTTCCGCTCCGCCCTGATGGCTCACCGCTAGGCAGATTCATATTGTATGCCCCGGCCGACACGAATACGTTTGTCGTCTCGGTGGATCAGACTCACGACTCTACCGTATGGTATGGTATCCAGGCATACGGGAAAGGGGTTCTCACGGCGAACCACGAAAAGACTTTGGAGACACCAACGGCGTTTTGGCTGGATCAGAATTATCCGAACCCTTTCAATCCATCCACCACAATCCGCTATGGCTTGCCGATTCGCCTCCACGCGACGTTGACAGTGTTCAACACACTTGGGCAAGAAGTTGCACAGCTCGTGAACGGAGAAGTTGAGTCGGGGTATCACGAGTGTACGCTCGACGGCTCTGCGCTCTCCAGCGGCGTCTACTTCTACCGTTTCTCAGCTGGCACGTATATCGAAACGAAAAAACTTCTGCTCTTGCGATGAGTGAGCTCTCGAAGCCCTGGCCAATGAGCTGGGACTCCGTACGCCGTCGCAGCATGCCAGCCCGCATTGGCCGGCTCATCAGGCTGGCGGGGACCCCGCAGAAGGAGCGCGGGGCGGGCGCGATCGCCGAGGAAGAGACTGTCATGAACTGCTCAGCCCCAACCTCGAGGAGCGTATGACGCCAGTACACTCCTCGACGATACTTCCCCGGCGCAGATCGCTCAGCTGAACCGGCCTCTCCAGGGTTGAAAATCCTTCCTGTTTTGCGTATGTTATGCTGCCTTCCACACGAGGTTCATTCCACGAAGAAAGGTCTTTCATGCACAGGGTCACGCTGATACCGGGCGACGGCATCGGGCCGAGTATCGCTGAAGTTGCAGTTCGTGTGATTGAAGCGGCCGGCGTCAAGGTCGAATGGGAACGGGTAGAGGCGGGGCTCCCTGCCATCGACAAATTCAAAGACCCTCTTCCGCAGCATGTGCTGGATTCCATCAAGGAAACCCGCGTCGCGCTGAAAGGGCCTCTGACAACTCCCATCGGGTCCGGTTTCCGGAGCGTCAACGTCGCCCTCCGGAAAGAATTCGACCTGTACGTGAACCTTCGGCCGGCCAGGTCGTTCGAAGGCGTCACTTCACGGTACAACAACATCGACCTGGTGATCGTCCGGGAGAACACCGAGGAATTCTATGCCGGGATCGAGCACTATATCGATCCGGCACGGAGCGCTGCCGAGACCATCGGCGTAGTGACGCGGTCCGGCTCCGAGCGAATCATCAAGTACGCCTACGAGTACGCGCAAAAGCATCACCGCAAGAAGGTCACCACCGTCCACAAAGCCAATATCCTTAAGTACACCGGCGGGCTTTTTCTGGAGGTCTCCCGGCAGGTCGGGGCGGGATATCCGGACATCAAGACCGAGGACAAGATCATCGACAATATGGCGATGCAAATGGTGATCAACCCTCACCAGTTCGATGTCATCGTCACGACAAACCTTTTCGGGGATATCTTGTCTGATCTCGCATCGGGATTGGTCGGCGGGCTGGGGCTTGCCCCCGGCGCGAATATCGGCTACAACGCGTCGATCTTTGAGGCGGTCCACGGCAGCGCCCCGGACATCGCGGGAAAGAATATCGCCAACCCGGCTGCCATCATCCTGGCCGGAGTGATGATGCTCCGGCACCTGAACGAAGACGAGGCGGCTGATCGAATCGAAAAAGCTGTGGAGGCGGTGATCCGGGAGGGGGCATCGGTAACGCGGGACCTGAACCAGTCTTCAGGCGTCGGGACACGAGAGATGGGCGAAGCCATCATCAGCAAGTTGAGCTGAGGACGCCCCTTGCGATGACCCTGACCGCCTTTCTGGACGGCACACAGCATGATCAGCCCGGCAGTGGTAGGTGCACCTGAGGGCTGTCACGGCAGGGACCGTGAGAGCCGGGGACCCAGGACGGCCCACGCTCCTCCGACATGGATATACCCGCTTCTTCCGGCCGGCCCGTTGGTGAGACCGCGAAGTCTGACGACCCACAGGACGGGTAATTGTTCAGGAACTTGACGCTGCATCAGGCGGCAATCTTCCGCTTCGCCCTAAATCCCCAGCTCCTCCGCTGTTACCTCGCGCACCTCTCCCAGTCCCGCACTTTCCATCTGTAGGCGAAGAGCCTTCACATCTCCAAGCACAACGATCGCCATCGATGGGAGATCGAGATAGTCCCGGGCAACACGGTGGATTTCCTCGCGTGTGACTTGCTGCACGCGCCTCACATAGGTGGCGATGTAGTCTTCCGCAAGACCATAGAGCACCATGGTGTGGAGAAGTGCACCGACCTGCGAGGGGCTCTCGAATGCAAGGGCAAACCCTCCGATCATTCCATCCCGTGCAGACTGAAGCTCTTCGTCCGTGATCCCGCCATCCCGCATCCGTTCGATTTCGCCGGCGATTTCGCGCAGCGCCTCACCCGTGTTGTGTGTGTTCACGGCGGCACTTGCGAGAAATGGACCTCCGTACTTCCCGAATCCGAACGACGACCTGGCACCATATGTGAAACCCCTCCGTTCGCGCAGGTTTGCGTTCAGCCTGCTCGAAAACTGCCCGCCGAGAATCCGGTTCATGATGACGAGTGGAAAGAAGTCCCGCGAGCTGCGGGGGGGACCCGCCATGCCCAAACGGATTTCCGATTGCGGTGCGCCGGGCCTGTTGAGCATCGCAACGATGCGGGCCGTTGCCGGCCGCGAATGGTGCCGGGGGACGGGTGCCTCCGCGGCAGTCCAGCGTGAAAGGAGAGGTCCGATCCTCTGCCGGAGGTCGTTGATTCTGAAGTTCCCAACAGCGATGACCGTTCCCGTGTTTGGCCGGTACCGGGTCCGGTAGAATTCGAGAAGATCGTCCCTCATGATGCCTTTCACTGATGATTCAGTGCCGCCGGCGTCGGTTCCGTATGGGTGATGTTCGCCGTACACCAGTCGGTGAAATGCCGCCGACGCAACCAACCCGGGATCGTCCTTCCCCTGAATGATTGAGGTGATTCTCTGCCGCTTCAGGCGATCGAACTCGCGTTCCGGGAAAATGGCCTCCGTCAGGACGGCCCCGAGGACTCGGGCCGTTTCATCGAAGTTCCTTGTCAGCGACGTCATGGTAACGCTGGAACCGTCATGGCCGGCACTGGTGCGCATGGAACTTCCCAGATGCTGAAGACGGCTGGAAATCTGCAGAGCGTCCATTGCCGGCGTGCCTGCATCGAGGACGTCTGCCGTGAGGGAAGCCGTT